>ERZ1106976.3651-NODE-3651-length-11786-cov-3.252920_pt1 | contig 11786 bp, 25 predicted proteins | sample MGYA00403687_ERZ1106976 | MGnify/ENA primary metagenome ERZ1106976 (study PRJEB35170, sample SAMEA104062446) | human gut metagenome | biome: human gut; feature: human-associated habitat; material: faeces | place: Denmark | collected 2013-02-22 ... | reverse complement strand
CCTCGTCCATGGGAACGATGCGGTCGGTATCCTTGCCGCCGCCGAGACGACGGTCGTTGGACAGGACGAATGCGATCTTCTTGGTCAGGCTGCGAACGATAGCGTGCATGCACTTGTGCGCCGTGACCAGCTCGTAGCCGCGGAAGCCTTCAAACAGGCGGTCAATGAACATGAATGTGCCGAGGACTATGACTGGCTGAATAAGCACCATATAACGAACAAGGCGCTGATAAGAGAGAATCTAAGGAATGTGGCAAGGATGGGATTCCAGGTGGCAAATGAGGTGAAATGATGATGACGACAAGAGAAGAACAGGTACTTTGCAAACTGCATGAATTTATCGATGCAAACGATATTAATTGTGCAGAAGATGTGACGCAGCGAGATAGCATAAGTGAACAGTGCGTAGATCTTGTAGCAGAGTTGGTTGATACGCTTTGCTATAAATAACATTAAATTACAGAAAGGAGTACGGAGCTCCGGCCGGGCAAAGATATATCGGCTCCTTTCGAGAAGATGTATATACAAGAAGATGATTTGAAACTAAATGATTGGCAGTTCGCCCAAAGAAAGTATCTTCCTTATGAAACAAAGCTCCGGCTTACAGAGACACGCATAAGAGAATGGCATTACAACTGGGCGGGGCAAGTGTATCTAAGCTATTCGGGTGGACTTGATAGCACAGTACTGCTACATATGATTCGAAAAGAATTAGGCAATGATGTCCCGGCAGTGTTCTCTAATACAGGCTTGGAATTTCCAGAAATCGTGAGATTCGCAAGAAAAGCACCGGGAGTGTTTGAAGAAATCTATCCGAGAGATAAAAACGGCAAAAGGATCACTTTTAAACAAATTGTGGATCAGCACGGTTTCCCGCTGGTCTCGAAAGAAACGGCGGCGAAAATTGAAAAGCTGAGACACGGAAAGCTGAGTGAGAGGTATCGCAATTATTTGCTAAACGGTGATGAACGTGGAAAGTTTGGTATGCTTCCTAAAAAGTGGAGATTTTTGCTTGATGTTGAATTCGATACATCTCAGAAATGTTGCGACAAGATGAAAAAGAAGCCGTTTAAGGAATATGAAAAGAGGACTGGGGGAAAGCCATATGTAGGCACAACACAGGATGAAGGATTCATGCGAGCGCATCTATACGCAAGCACAGGCTGTAATGTGTATGATGGGAAGAAAATTAAATCACAGCCGTTAGGATTTTGGAACAGACAGGATGTATTAAGATACGTGGTCGAAAATGATGTGGAAATATGCTCTGTGTACGGAGATATTAAGCAAGACCAGCAAGGTAACTATTATACGACAGGAGAACAACGGACAGGATGTATGTTCTGCGGATTCGGAGCGCACCTGGAAGAAGAGCCAAACAGATTTCAGAGAATGTCCGTAACACATCCGAAATGTTATGAAATCTGCATGAACCTTGAAAGCAACGGGGTGAAGTACAAAGATGCGTTAGAAACGTGCGGAATTGGCACAGAAACATGGGAGCAGATGGGGCAAATGGATATATTTGATTTTATTGGAGGTATGCAGTAGTGAAAGACTTAATTGTGGATTGTTTCGCCGGTGGTGGCGGGGCATCCGTAGGAATAGAGATGGCACTCGGCAGACCAGTAGACATAGCAATTAACCACGATCCAGATGCTATTCTGATGCATAAGACCAACCACCCGGACACACTTCATCTGACAGAAGATATTTTCAAGGTCAACTTGAAGAAATATGTAAAAGGACAGCATGTTGCGCTGATGTGGGCAAGTCCAGATTGTACAAGCCATTCAAAAGCAAAGGGTGGCAAACCAAGAGAAAAAGGACTTCGGATTCTTCCGTGGGCGGTATATAAGCACGCAAAAGCTATTCTACCGGATGTAATTCTTATGGAGAACGTAGAAGAAATACAACAGTGGGGTCCGTTGGACGAAAAAGGTTATCCGATACCGGAGAAAAAAGGCGAGGATTACAAGAAATTTATTACGGCAATGAAAAGTCTTGGATATATATTTGAGTGCCGGGAACTGGTAGCTGCGGACTACGGAGCACCGACCACAAGAAAGAGGTGGTATGCGGTATTCCGACGAGATGGGAAAGACATTCGGTGGCCGGTGCAGACACATAGCAAAGACGGAACGGACGGACTCGAAAAATGGGTTCCCGTATCCAGCGTGTTGAACTTTGGAGATTTAGGGAAATCAATATTTGGACGCAAAAGACCTCTTGCAAAGAATACGATGAATCGTACTGCAAGAGGGTTAGAAAAATTTGTATTCAATAATCCAGAACCATTTATCGTACAGGTAAATCATGGTGGCGACAATTTTAGAGGTCAGAACATCCATGAGCCAATGCCTACCATTACAGGAAAGCACGGATTTGGAGTGATTACACCGTATATTATCCAGTACCATTCTGAGACAACAAAAGATAGTGTGAGAGGGCAGAATATCGCGGATCCACTACAAACAATTGACACAAGCAACCGATACGGCTTAGTAATTGCGTTCCTTGAAAAATTCTATAAATCTGGAACTGGACAGGCATTAAGCGAACCATTACATACGATCACGACAAGTCCAGGGCATTTTGGACAAGTATCTGTGCTTGCGGTGAAGTGGGAAGAACTTAAAAGAGCCGGCATTGAACCAGAAGTGGCTCAAAAGGCAACCTGGGTATCACAGTTTATTATGGAATATTACGGGTGCGGAACGGGATCAGCAATTAACGAGCCATTACATACAATTGTTACAAAAGACAGGTTTGCATTGATTACAATTCTTGGAAACGAATATGCAATACTGGATATCTATTTAAGGATGCTACAGCCGGAAGAGTTAAAACGTGCACAGGGATTTCCGAAAGATTATATTATCGACCGGGATTACAACTGGAAAGCGTATCCGAAATCGAAACAGGTAGCAAGGATCGGGAACAGTGTAGTACCGATTATGGCAGAGAAGCTTGTAGAAGCGAACTGTCCGTATCTTAAGGTTGGCGAGAGAGTACCGAACTTGATTATAGATGATACACAAGAACAATTAAGATTTGCGTAGGTGAGAAGAATGAATATTGAATTAAAAGAGATAGACAAAGACACATTGAAAGTTGGAGATGTGGTTGGTGTTGCAAGACCTGTCAGAACTGGTTGGTATTCACAGTTTAGGCATTCGAAAATCTATCAGGCAACAATTACCAGAATCACACCGAAACGGACAAAGATTGAGACAGATCAATTCGGAGAACATGATAAGAATGAGATTTTTTATGAGTATGATGAAAATGCGGAAAAAGAAAATGAATTAGCTATCATGTTTGAACAATTTAAAGATGGAAGATATGCGCTTGAGGACTTTGACAGGAAATACGGTCTTGATTCGATTGGTGATGAAGATTTGATGGAAGCAGCAGAACACATGAAAGCAATTACAGAGATTTTGAAGAAGTACGAGAAATAGGGTAGCAGCTAAAAATAGCAGCTAACAGCACCTTGACAATTGAATATTGATGGTTGGAATGGTATAATTTACGTATCAATGTACGGGAGGAAATGCTATATGGAGAACATGAAGTTTATGCTTGCGAACAAGAATCTAATGAAAGAAAAATTAGATAATTGGAAGTGTGATAAATGTGGAAGTATGAACGACCCTAAAATTATTACAAAGAAAGTCGATGACAAGCCACTGGAAATGCATATTATATGTGAAGAATGTGGCAACACAATTGTTATTGCTGGGCTTGAACCTTAAAAATAATATTTTTACCAACCATCAATGTTCGGTGGTTGGTATTTTTTTACCCATTTTTAGGGAGAAGAGGTGAAAAATTGAAGAAAATATTATGCTTAATTCTAATTTGCATTCTCTTGGCCGGTTGCTCCAATGATGTTTCGGGCAAAAGCAATGAGCCACAAGAAGAAATCACATATACTCACGAAGATGTGGACGCAACCATCACTTACATAGATATGAGAAAGTGGTTCGCATATGTTCCAAGATGGCAGTGGGAAATAAAGGTCGAATATGACGGACTGACTTATGAGGAAGACGATTATGCAAGCGGAATGATGAATGGACCGAGTTTTGCAGACAGTCAAAAAGGAGATTCTGTGACTGTAGAAGTAACAGAAAAATATGTTAACGGAAAACTGGTAGACCGATATATATCTGGAATTGAATAGGGAGAAAGGAAGAAAATATGGGGTGACAATAAACAGTAAAAATCACAGTATTGACTTGAGTTATTCTGGATTCTATCGTCTTCGAAAAAAAGTAGCGGAGTTAACTAAGCCGGACATCTATGAGCATTATAAAATGCTTAACGATGGGAGCTATGCATTAATAAAAATTAAAGGAAATGAATATTTTTTCGCATGGTATGACAGAAAAATTGAAGAACTGGATAAAAAGTACGATGGAAAATATTCTGAGGTTCTCGATTTCTTATATACAAGTGATTGTGACGGAGAAGCAGATGCAGATCATTGCAAATCCGTATATGAAATCATAAAAGATTACGATGATGATATTTGCTACGGGTATTGTGGACGCTCGGACTGCGCAATGTTCAAAGATTTTAAACAGTTGATAAAAGATGGTGCGGATACAGAAATGGGAATTGAATGGTATTAAGAAAGGAACGAATTATGAAATTAACAGGAATAGCAAGAGAAGATTTAGAAGCGAAAGGTTTGGTGTTACCAAATAAACTTGAACTTGAATACAGAGGAACGGAAATCCCAGACATTTATGCAGAAAGAATCGGCAGAAAGAATGTTGAAACCGGAAAATTCGAATCATTCTTCAAGGTTGATGATGAGAAAGACAATACAGTGGAATTTGATAGATTCCGGGAGAACGTAACATTACTGGAAAAAGAGCATATCGTCTTTAGTCGAGAAACGCTAGAAGAGAAGAATGTGATTGACTATTATGTTCCGTATGATATCCAGGAGAGCAGTAAGAATAGACCGACAGTGACTGATGAATTTCCGGAGAGTGGCTATCTGGCAGAAGGTTATTATGAGTGTGAATACGAGTTACTTCTGACTTGCGGAGAGGCAACCAGAAGACTTGTAATTCCACAGAGAACAGTCAATGTTCCGATGATTTCATTGCTGTCGAACATCGAAGATGAAATCAGAGATATTTTGGATGGTTTCCCAGATGAGGAGAACAATTTTGCTGATGTGCTGGAATTAGTAGACGAGCATTATGAAATTAAGATGTTTGATGAATACGGTATTCCGGGAAACATCGAGATTAACCATGCAGATGATTTCGTGAACATGATTGTTTCAGCTAGACAGATTAAGTGTGAATTCAAGTTCGGAGAATAGTAATGGGATGCAGATATGAATGCAAAAAGTACGGAACAAAGAGATTCAAATGTTGCATAGAATGCGAGCATTACAAATACTGCAATAATCGCAATAGTGTGTGCGATAGAATACATTTTCATGAATACATGGAAGAATGCCCGCATTATGTAAAGGAGGATGAAGATGAGTAGAATCGGAATAGGAGCAAATGTCACACAGCCAGATGCAAAATGTATGAGCTGTAAATATTGGAAACAAGCAGAAAAAGCAAGATTTGGTTTTGGACGAGGTGGGTACTGCTCAACCGGATATTGCAAGAAAGATTTTCGGAAGAGAGGTAAGAAAAAATGAGAATAATTAGTCAGAACGGATTACTGGATGTGCCTTATGAATTGATTGCAATTTCACCATATTCGAAAAATATGGCAACAATCATTGGAACGTTTCCGGGGAATGACCTCGGAAAAGGAGACAGAGTTTATATTTTAGCTGAATATTCCACCGAAGAGAAAGCTGTTAAGGCTATGGAGATGTGTAGAAGATATTATGATAACAGATCTTCTGTAACAGAACCAAAAATTTTCCAGTTCCCGGTAGATAAAGAGGTGAGAGTATGAGCAGAAACAGATCATTAGAAGAAATACAGAAAGATATCAGAACCCTGACAAGAGTACCATCAGAATTTATTCATGCGAAGTTGGATGAATTAGCGGAAGAGGTCGGGGAACTGGCAAAACCAAACTGGATCCCATGCAGCGAGAGGTTGGCAGAAGATGCCGTAATTTGTTACAGCAAAGAGGGAGATATGTTGATTGGATTCTTAGAAAAAAGTGAAACAGGTTATATTGCGTGTGATGATGACGGCACAACATTGCATAATTGCGTTGCCTGGACGCCATTGCCAGAGCCGTATAAAGGAGAGTAAACAAATGAAATACAGTGAAAGATTAAAGCCGTGTCCATTCTGCGGCAAGAAAGCAGAATTTAGAACAAATACAACTGGAACGAACGGTGAAAATTTCAAGTATCGATTTAACATTAGATGCAGAAATTGTGGAATGAATTCATCACATATCTATGGTGTGGAGATAACTTTCAGAAATGGCGATTTCGTAATAATCGAAGATGAAAGAGATAAGGCTGTTGAGGAATGGAACAGGAGGGCAGAAGATGGGAAGACTGATTGACGCGGATACGTGCCAGTATTATGACGGATACGGAGATGGGCTGGATGGAGCTATTGAAATTGTAAAACGAGGTGGAAGAGATGAAGAATAAAGAGAAGTATGCAAAAGAGATTATTGATATTACGTGTGGTGGTAATGATGTCGCAGTGTGTAAATCTACTGGAAAGCCAATTGATTGTTGCGATATAGAGTGTGATGAATGTTCATTACTTGGTGATAAAAGTTGTACGAAATTAAGAAGAGAGTGGGCTGAATCAGAGTACGTCGAAAAGCTGGTGATAAGCAAGATGGATAGATCATTTTTAGATTATCTCAGAGATAGATGGAAATACATGGCGAGAGATAATATATCAAATACAGTTTATGCGTTTACGGAAATTCCAGAGAAAAGCAAATTCGGACATTTTGCTTACACGGGCGAAGCAAGAAGAATTTCTAGTGACTTCAACGTTGTTTTTCCGATGGTCAAATGGTCAGACGAAGAGCCGTGGCTTATTGATGATTTGAAGAAGTTGGAGGTAGTCGAGGAATATGCGTAGAGAAATACTTTTTAGAGGGAAACGTGTAGATAATGGAGAGTGTGTATATGGATATTTGTTTGACGATGGTTATCAAAATCCAAGACACGTTTTTGTCGGCGGTCTGATGATTGACGAATATAAAGGAACCGCTTGCGATGAATGGGATATCAATGGAATTGATTTTTACGATGTTAAGCCGAACACAATCTGCCAGTACACCGGATTAACCGACAAGAGTGGAAAGAAAATATGGGAAGGAGATATAATTAAATACCATTTTGGAGAAGTTTATGCGCCGGTAAAATTCGGAGAATATCAGAGTTGTTTTGATAGCACATCAACGAGCCATGTCGGATTCTATGTGGGCTGGGACGAAAACCATGATTTTAGAAAAGACTTGGGATATTGGATCAAGTTGGTTGATGCAGAAGTTGTAGGCAACATATTTGATAATCCAGAATTATGGAGGTAGTGGAATGAGAAGATGGTTGGTGGAACGACCGAAAGATGAAGTTGTCGTAACGATTATGAAAAATAAATTAGATGGCACATATTCTTTTATAAATCTTACGAAAGAACATATATGCCCATGCAAGTTTGAAAGTGTAGACGATGCTTTAAAAGATATAGATGAGAAAATTAATAGTGGAGAGGTTGTTAGATATTTTGAATTAAGATAATCGAAACGGATAGACAGGAATCATTAAAGGAAGGTGAGAATAAACATGGCAAAGATATTTAAAGTAAGTGGATATTTTGTGGATGCAAATGGCGTGGTTGATAAAGAAAAATTTGAGGGTAAATTGGAATCGCTTGAAGATTTATTTTCGCATCATCTTCATGTGGAAGAAGCTGACATTGGAAAGTGGAACGACGAAAGTCCGCTGAATTATGATAACTGTGACCTTGCAGAGTGCGAGAAGTATTTCAAGAGAAAAGTTCCGGTAGATAACGATAGAAAAGTAGAAATTGGGAAGACTTACAGACATTTCAAGGGGCATACAGTGAAAGTCTTGCATATTGCACAGGACACCGAAGCACCGGGACAATTCTGTGTAGTATACGAATGCGAGGATGGAGCTATCTGGAGCCGACCTTATGGAATGTTTGTGAGTGAGGTTGACCATGTGAAATATCCAAACGTAAAACAGAAATACAGATTTGAATTAGTAGAGGACTAAACGATGAAGAAATACATATACACTGCAATTGCAGTGGTTTGTGGGGCTTTGAATGCGAATATGATATGCTTACCATCTCATAATATGGCAACTGATGTTATCGGCATATTTTCATTAATGGGTGCAACTATTTTCATGACATTATGCGGATGTGCGATAGATGAAGAAGCTTATGACAAAGCTATGCATGAGTACATTTATAAGACTACCAGAGAAATTTCAATTCTTAGAGTGAAAAATAAAATACTGGAAGAACGCTTAAGGGAAAGAAAAGAGGATGAGAACGATGAATGCAAATAAATACCAGAAGTTAGCAATGAGAACGAATGACGGAAAAGCAAGCGACAGATTGATCGGGAAGATGCAGGAATATGACATGAAGTTTTCCAGTGAACAGAGCAATAAGGAGAGTGTTGATATCGGCGGAATTTTCAATGCGTGCCTGGGGCTGTCCGGCGAAGTTGGTGAATTTAATGATATGATTAAGAAATGGGTATTCCATGAGAAAGAACTGGACATGGAACACGCAAAGAAAGAAGCCGGTGATATCCTTTGGTACGTAGTAATGCTGTGTGAATCGTTTGGTTGGAATATGGATGAAATCATGCAGATGAATGTAGACAAGCTTAAAGCAAGATATCCAGAGGGGTTCGATGTAGAAAGAGCAAATAATAGAGCAGTTGGTGATGTGTAAACTTTTTTTGAAAAGTCCTGGAAAATTTTGCGTTTTTAGAGGGAATTTTCAGCTCCGAAAAATTCGCCAAAAAAGATCACACCACAAAAAATAAAATAGGGCAAAAATCTGGACGCCGGAATTTCATTCAATTCTGACGTCCTTTTTCTGATAATTGATATATGGTTGTGCCTTGCTGCTATATGCCTGTAAACGTCTGTGGTGCGATTTGAGACGTTATAATCTATTATCTTGGCAACTTATAGACTAACGATTAAAATGCTTTAAAACGATTATAATTAGCTTCATGATAACACGCTTGTGTGTGCCTGTAAATAGGTTGCGTGGATATTCCCGGCTTTAACCGTATGTGTACCGATACGCATAAACACTAATAAGCCAATACCGGCACATTGTCGGCGTTGGCTTCGTTTTAATATATATATACTTCTGCTGTGTTTGGCGTTTCTTTTATAAACTGCTCCGGCTCTTTGATCTGTAAATCTGATATTGGTATAGGCTCGCCGTCCTTAACCTGTATGCAAGTAAGCTGCAGAGCGTTCTCTTGCTTTGTTGATCTGGTCAAGACGTGCTGCAAGTGTGACACGCTACCAGATAGAGACATAACCGGCGCATCGTTCCAATAAATACAATCATGCGTTCCTGTCTGGACTGCTGTATATAATGCCACCCATGCATCACGGGCGATATTGTCTAGTCTGTCAATCTCTTCAAACGTCCGCTTGTTCTGTATGGCTTCTATACGCTTCTTGCGTGGTGCTTTTTCTATAGTCTGTGTTATCACCTGCTTAACTCCTTTCACGTACTGGAAAAGCCGGAACTTGTCCGGCTGTGTATTTTATAGTTGTTCTCTTAACTTTAATTCTTCGGAGATCCGGCCAGAAGTCAGTTCTAAATATGTGTCTATCTGGTTGGCGTCCTGTTCGGATAATGTAATCTGTTTCATGATATCACCTCTCAATCTATGTAGCCATATAAATCAAATTCCTTATCAATGTCCGGTAGTCCGTCATCGAAATCATACTGACAGCCGATCACGTCTACTGTATAACCGGAATTAGTTAATAGTTCGTATGGTTCGCCATTATCGTATTCTTTTAGCTGCTTTTCAATAACCTTGTCCGGCGCATCGGTGCGGAGGATTTCATATTCTTCAGTCATGCCGGAAAATATCTTGATTGTGCGCATGATGCTACCTCTCTAATTTAATGATTTTTCTATCTTTTCCGCTAAATGTGGAAATGCTTCTTTGATTTCTTGGACGCTATCGGCATAATAATCACCGACCATTTTACCGAAAATATAAATATTCCCAGTGTAAAAGCATCCAAGATCATTAAAATAAATATCTAATCTTGTAGCCTGCTCCTTTTTGTCTTCATACCACATATCAATGTTAATCATCTTAAAATCCCCTTTCTTTATTTTTTATAATAATCCCTTTTGTGAGTTAAGTGTACCATGATACATAGTACACTGTCAACACTTTTTGCGAAATATAATCTGCTGAAATTTTACGGTTTTTTTTCGGAAGGTGCTGTGTTATACTTGTTACAGCGAAAAAGATTGCAATAACAAAGGAGGGAACGATTTTGGATAATTTTGAGAATAACGAAAACAAGACAAACGGCAGTGAGGCCGGCAAATCCGAAGCAAAGAAAACGGAAGGTGTACAATATTACAGTGATGGCGTATTTAGTGACGAACGCCCAAGCCGCGCAAATGCAGGCGCGGGGCAGGCATCTGCTGCAAACGGCTTTGTGCAGGAATCTGAGGCAAAGTCTGCGAGCGGACAAGGTGCTCCTGTGCCGACGAATGCTCCGAAGCGCGGACGCGGTTGGTCGGGACTGCCGGGCTGGGGCAAAGCACTCATTATCATCGCGGCGGTTATCGTGGTAATCGCGCTTTTGACAACCGGCTGCAACAAGGCGATTGACGGTATTGCAGGCGCATTTTCCGATTCTTTTGTCAGCGGTGTTGACAATACGGTGACAACCGACTTCGGCCATGACTATATCGGCGTTGTTGATGTCGTTGGAACGATAAGCGAGGACAGCAGCGATATATACAATCATCAGTACATATTAAACGCAATCGATGCAATGATTGACGACAACGAGAACAAAGGCATGATTCTTTATCTTGACACGCCGGGCGGCTCCGTATTCGCATCCGACGAGCTGTACTTTAAAATCAAAGAATATCAAAAGAAGACAAAACGCCCGGTTTACGCATCCATGCAGTCCATGGCGGCATCCGGCGGCTACTATATTTCAGCTCCGTGCGACAAAATCTTTGCGAACCGCAACTGCTGGACCGGTTCCATTGGCGTAACACTCGGAACGATGTACGATGTCAGCGAGCTTCTGGACAAAATCGGTGTGAAGACAAACACGATTACTTCCGGCGAAAACAAAGCAATGGGAAGCAGTGTGGAGAAGATGAGCCGCGAGCAGCGCGAAATCTTCCAGTCCCTTGTTGATGAAGCTTATGAGCAGTTCGTGGAAATTGTCGCAAAGGGACGCGATATGAAAACTTCCGAGGTGAAGAAACTTGCGGACGGCAGAATCTACACCGCGAAACAAGCACTCGCCAACAGTCTGATTGACGAAATCGGAACTTTTGAAGAGGCGGCTGCCGATATGAAGGCAGAGTATAAACTCGGTGAATGCGAACTTGAATATTTCGAGAGTCCGGTATCATCCGACTGGACATCACTGCTCGGTTCTGCTGCAGACGCCCTTGCGGAAAGTGCAGGCACCGGGGCAGTGAGCGCTGACGCACTTCAAAGCCTCATCGATATGAACGGCAAGTTCGAGTTCAGCTACATCTGCCCGATTCAGAAATAGTCGGAAATCAACTCAATGACATTCA
>ERZ1106976.3648-NODE-3648-length-11792-cov-4.896481_pt1 | contig 11792 bp, 23 predicted proteins | sample MGYA00403687_ERZ1106976 | MGnify/ENA primary metagenome ERZ1106976 (study PRJEB35170, sample SAMEA104062446) | human gut metagenome | biome: human gut; feature: human-associated habitat; material: faeces | place: Denmark | collected 2013-02-22 ... | reverse complement strand
TCTGAATTAGAAGCGGGGTGAGGCAAATATTTTAAACCAATGGGAAGAGCGTTCGAATATAGAAAAGCTACCAAGCTGAAAAGATGGGGCAACATGGCCCGTACATTTACGAGAATCGGTAAACAAATTGCTATCGCTGTAAAAGCCGGTGGTCCTGATCCCGAAAACAACCCGCATCTGCGTGCAGTTGTCGCTACTGCAAAACGTGAGAACATGCCGAAGGATAACGTGGAACGCGCTATCAAGAATGCCATGGGTAAAGACCAGAAGGACTATAAGGAAATGAATTATGAAGGTTATGGTCCTTTCGGTATTGCGGTATTTGTAGAAACGGCTACAGATAACACAACCCGTACTGTTGCCAATGTTCGTAGCGTTTTCAATAAGTTTGGCGGAACACTGGGTACTTCAGGCAGTCTTGATTTTATGTTCAGCTGGAAGTCAATGTTCACCATTACAAAGAAAGAAGGCGTGGATATGGACGATCTGATTCTGGAACTGATCGATTACGGGGTAGAGGAAGAGTATGATGAAGACGAAGATGAAATCACGCTTTACGGTGATCCGAAGTCGTTTGCCCAGATTCAGAAATATCTTGAAGAGAATGGCTTCGAGGTGAAAGGTGCTGAGTTTACCCGTATTCCGAATGACGAAAAAGATCTGACACCGGAACAACGTGCCACCATTGATAAGATGGTAGAACGCCTGGAAGAAGACGAGGATGTACAGAATGTGTACACTAACATGAAGCCTGCAGATAACGAAGGCGAAGAGTAATGAAATACGTTTATAAAACCCAGGGTACTTGCAGCACAAACATCGAACTGAATGTAGAAGATGGAGTTGTGAAGGAAGTTGCCTTTTGGGGAGGATGTAACGGAAATCTTCAGGGAGTTTCAAGACTTATCGAGGGAATGGATGCTGAGGAAGTAATAAAACGCTGTTCGGGAATAAAATGCGGATTTAAGGAAACATCCTGTCCGGATCAGCTTTCCAAAGCAATTCAAAAGGCTCTTGAGAGTGACTGAAAAAACGAAGTTGATTTGCTGTAATTCTATGAGGCATACATTTGTGCTGTAAGAAGTGTTTTCGGTATTGAGCGGTTGGTAAGGCTGATACAGAAGTAAAATCTTTTCGGTGCTTTTTCAATCATGGATAGACAGCGGGGATATATGACTTTATCTGCTATGAAAGGTTTGGGGATTAGGCTGAAATTTAAAAGGTATATACGATAACGGATAATAGGATTATTTTGTATTGAACGTTTGCACATTAATGAAATAAAATTCTAAAGCCGAGAGAAGATATATGAAAAAATATATATTAAATCCTATATGTATGTTTTTTATAGGCGCAATACTGGGTGTCTTATCGAAATTATTTGATATTCACACCGAAATATTAGGCAATATATTTTCGGAATTTGCAATTTGGATATTGCTGGGTGTATTAATATCCATTTATAGTGACAGTAAAAAACGTGCAATGATAAATATATTGCCATTTTGTATCGGAATGCTTTTAGCGTACTATATAACAGCGCATGTTACTCATTCGGTTTATGGTTGGAATTTTATTAAGGGCTGGATCGTGTTTGCCTTTGCTTCTCCGTTGTTTGCCTATTTTACTTGGATGTCAAAGGAAAAAGGAATACTACCGGTAATGATTCGATTGGGAATTACCGGAATATCTGTATTCTGCAGTTTGTTTTTATTTACTGTCAACATATTTGATTTAGTAATCAATTTAGCATTAGTCTACTTTTTATTTTTTCAAAAAATAAAAAGAATTCGTTGAAATTGTTTTAAAAATCAAAAAATACTGAGATTTTGAGATTGCTGAATGTAAGCAAACACGGTTCTGAAGAATCGTGCTGTGTATACATTCAGTTGTCTTTTTTGGGATATGAGGCGATTCATCTATGATGGAGGCAATCCGCTAAATGATGATTGGCAGATAAGGCGCAGCAGATTCCGTGAACCTGCTTTTCGGCGAGGGGGCAAAGCCCATACTTGACGGACTTTATGCTGAGTAGATGATATAGGAGGAATGGCGAACGTCAAACAGTTGATCGCGCGGAGGCATAGAGGTGAAAGAATTGTATGAATAATTTGTAAATTATTTACTTTTGCGCCTTTAGAATAAAATAAAATGAAAAAAACTCTTGCAATTATAAGAAGAATCATATATAATAGAAAGGCTTGATGTGCGTTGAAGCGAAAGGTTGCCCGGGGACGGACGGTTCAGTCCAGCGGGGGAATTTTCGTGGAGTATGTCCGATGTCAGGAAAGATTTTTGTCAAGGAAACCGTTTGTCCCTTTTCGGACAAGCCGAGAAATCTTGCCAAGGTCTGACCGGGACAGCAAACGGGCGATAGAGAATCGGAACTGTGTTTTTGCTTTTGAGCAGAAGCGGCATACGGGCTCACGGTATGCTTTTTCCGAAAAAACCGTATTACGGAGTGCACGTGACGCGGTGATTTCGGGTTTCATTTATGCCGGATGAAGAAACACCCGGCTAAGTGTTCGGATTTTCGCCCCATTTAATTACTACATCTACATCGGCAATAATTAAAAGGAGGCAAAACAAGTGGCAGTAAAGGAAACACTCAGGGTCAGACTTAAGAGCTATGATCATTTTCTTATCGATCAGGCAGCGGAGAAAATTGTAGAGACCGCAAAGCGCAACGGCGCTTCGGTTTCGGGACCGATTCCGCTTCCTACTGAAAAGGAAATCGTGACTATACTTCGTGCGGTCCATAAGTATAAGGACAGCCGTGAACAGTTTGAACTGAGAACACACAAAAGACTCATTGACATAATAAAGCCCTCTCAGAAAACCATTGAGGCGCTTATGAGTCTGGAGCTTCCCGCTGGCGTTCAGATCGACATCAAGTAATCTGCTTTGCGCAGATCGTTCTGAACCAAGGGAAACCCCGAGGTTTTATGTCATGTTGGAATCCGGATATGCCCCGGTGTTTCAACCAATAACTAAAATCAGGAGGAAAAACAAATGAAAAAAGGCATTATCGGCAAGAAAATCGGTATGACGCAGATTTTCGACGCGAACGGTAACGTTATACCGGTAACGGTGATCGAAGCCGGTCCCTGTACGGTCACAATGAAGAAGACTGTTGCAACTGACGGCTATGACGCAGTGCAGCTCGGATTCGTTGATGTCGAGGAAAAGAAGCTCAACAAAGCTGAGGCAGGTCATTTTAAAAAGGCAGGCGTTTCCTGCAAAAAGCATCTTAAGGAATTCCGTCTTGATGATATTTCCGGATTCAATACGGGCGATACCGTCACCGCTGATATTTTTGAAGCAGGTGAAAAGGTCGACGTTACCGGAATTACAAAGGGACGCGGATATACCGGCGTTGTAAAGCGCTGGAACGCCCATATCCTCAGAATGACTCACGGTACCGGTCCTATCCACCGGCAGCCCGGTTCTATGGGTGCAAACTCGACGCCTTCCAGAATCTATAAGAACAAGCACATGGCCGGACAGTACGGAAACGAGCAGGTGACGGTTCTCAATCTCAGCATCGCTAAGATTGATGCGGAAAAGAATATCATTGCGGTGAAGGGCGCGGTTCCCGGCTCCCGCGGCGGTATCGTATTTATCCGCAACGCCGCCAAGGCTTGAACGGAAGGAGGAAATTAACGATGCCGAATATAAAGGTTTTAAATATGAAGGGCGAGGAAGTCGGTGAGATGAATCTTTCTGACGCTGTCTTCGGTGTTGAGGTAAACGGCGCGGTTCTCCATACCGCAGTAAGAGCCTATCTTATGAATCAGAGACAGGGTACTCAGTCCGCTCTCACACGCACAGAGGTTTCCGGCGGCGGAAAGAAGCCGTGGAAGCAAAAGGGAACCGGACGCGCAAGACAGGGGTCTACCAGATCTCCTCAGTGGACACACGGCGGAGTGGTATTTGCACCGAAGCCCAGATCTTACCGCGTAGCAATTAATAAAAAAGTCAGACAGCTTGCTCTCAAAAGTGCTCTCTCTGCAAAGGCCGCCGGCAACGATCTCGTTGTTGTGGATGCCATTACGACGGAAGAGTATAAAACAAAGACTATGGTTGATATGCTCAAGGCTGTCGGAGCAAAGAAAAAGGCTCTTGTTGTCCTTGCGGATAACGATTGCAGGGTCGTTGGAAGCTTTGCCAATATAGCAAACGTCAAGACTGCACAGACAAACACCATCAACGTTTACGACATTCTCAACGCAGATACCCTCGTGATCGCTAAGGGAGCCGCAGAAAAGCTTCAGGAGGTGTACGCATAATGAAGACCGCATACGATATTATCCGTCGCCCGGTCATCACCGAGGCGTCTATGGATCTTACCAAGGAAAAGAAGTATGTTTTTGAGGTAAGAAAGGACGCTACCAAGCCTGAGATTGCTTCAGCAATTGAAACTGTTTTTGAAGGCGTTAAGGTTGCGGACATCAACACCATAAATATGAAGAAGAAGCCGAAGAGACTCGGAGTTCACGCCGGTTATACCTCGGAATGGAAAAAGGCGATTGTAACTCTTACCGCCGATTCCAAGACCATCGAGTTCTTCGACGGCATGTATTGAGAAGAAGGAGTGATATAAATGGCAGTTAAAACATTCAAGCCGACTACTCCGTCGAGAAGAAACATGTCTGTACCGTCGTTCGAGGAGATCACAAAATCCACCCCGGAAAAAAGTCTCGTCGTTACTAAGAAAAAGCATGCCGGACGCAACAGCTATGGCAGGATCACCGTTCGTCATCAGGGCGGCGGCAATAAGCTGAAGTACAGAATTATTGATTTCAAGAGAGCTGAAAGCGCAGAGCCTGCAACTGTTGTAGGAATTGAGTATGATCCTAACAGAACAGCATACATTGCACTGCTTCAGCACGCAAACGGCAAAAAAAGCTATATTCTTGCTCCCGCGGGCGTTACCGACGGAGATAAGATTTATACCGGAGCCGATTCGGATATAAAGCCGGGAAACACTCTTCCCGTTGCCAACATTCCTGTCGGTACACTTATCCATAACATTGAGCTTTATCCCGGAAAGGGCGGGCAGCTTGTCCGTACAGCCGGATCCGCGGCTCAGCTTATGGCGAAGGAAAACGGTATGGCTCAGGTCAGACTTCCCTCCGGCGAGGTCAGACTCGTCCGTCTCGACTGCAAGGCTACTATCGGTCAGATAGGCAATATTGAGCACGAAACAATCAAGATCGGTAAGGCGGGTAAAAAGCGTCACATGGGAATCCGTCCCACGGTGCGCGGTTCTGTCATGAACCCCTGCGATCACCCGCACGGCGGTGGTGAAGGCCGCGCGCCGATAGGTAGACCGGGACCTGTAACTCCCTGGGGCAAGCCCGCTCTCGGATACAAGACCCGCGATAAGAAAGCAAAGACCGATAAGTTCATCGTAAAACGCAGAAACGGTAAATAAGGAGGCAATTATCAAATGTCAAGAAGCCTGAAAAAAGGTCCTTTTGTCGAAGAGAAGCTGTTCAGCCGTATAGAGGCAATGAATGCAAAGAACGATAAAAAGGTTATCAAAACATGGTCGAGAGCTTCCACTATATTTCCGGAATTTGTAGGACATACGATCGCGGTTCACGACGGGAAAAAGCACGTCCCGGTATACGTTACTGAGGATATGGTCGGACATAAGCTCGGTGAGTTTGCTCCGACAAGAACATTCCGCGGTCACTCCGGATCAAAGACGTCCAATACAGACAAATAACGGAGGTAGAATGTGATGGAAGCTAAGGCGAAAGTACAATTTGTAAGAATCTCGCCCCGCAAAGTAAAGATCGTGCTTGATCTTATCAGAAACAAGCCGGTCGGAGAAGCGGCGGCAATTCTTAAGCATACACCGAAGGCTGCTTCGGAATATGTATATAAGCTCGTGAGGAGCGCGGCTGCCAATGCTGAAAACAACTTCAGCATGGATCCCGAAAAGCTCTATATTTCCGAATGCTATGTTTGTCCCGGACCTACGCTTAAGCGTATGATGCCGAGGGCGCAGGGCAGAGGCGACAGAATCCTTAAGAGAACGAGCCATATAACGGTCGTTGTCAAGGAAAAAGAAAATAAGTAAAGGAGGCGGAGTACAGAATGGGTCAGAAAGTCAATCCGCACGGTTTCCGTGTCGGCGTTATCAAGGATTGGGATTCAAGATGGTTCACAAAGGACGAAAATTTCGGTGATACTCTTGTCTCAGATTATAAAGTAAGAAAATATCTCAAGGAGAAGTACAAGGAATCCGGTGTTCCGAAGATTGAAATCGAGCGCGATAACAACCGCGTAAGAGTATTTCTTCACTGTGCTAAGCCCGGTATTATAATCGGCCGCGGCGGTACGGAAATTGAGAAAATCAGACTCCAGCTTGAGGCAATGATAGGAATGCCTGTCGTTATCAATGTGGTTGAGGTTAAAAATCCTGATGTCAATGCTCAGCTTGTTGCCGAAAGTATTGCAAAACAGCTCGAGGGAAGAGCGTCTTTCCGTCGTGCAATGAAGATGTCTATCCAGCGTACCATGAAGCTCGGTGCAAAGGGTATCAAGGTTACCTGCTCCGGCCGTCTCGGAGGAGCGGAAATAGCCAGAACAGAACACTATCATGAGGGTTCTATTCCGCTTCAGACACTTCGCGCCGACATAGATTACGGTTTTGCAGAGGCAAATACAACCTATGGCAAGATTGGTGTTAAGGTTTGGGTATATAAGGGCGAGGTTCTTCGTGATTCCGGTAAGAAGCAGCACTTTTCCGAAGCAAAGATCGATGTCCCGAAGCAGGAGAGACGCGGCGACCGCCGCGACCGTCGTCAGGGCGGATTTAATAAGGATCGCCAAGGCGGAGGACGTCAGGGCGGCTTCAACAGAGACCGTCAGGGCGGAGGACGTCAGGGTGGCTTCAACAATAACCGCCAAGGAGGCTTTAATAAAGATCGTCAGGGCGGATTCAATAATCAGAGCGCACCCGCTAATAAAGAGGGAGGCGACAAATAATGTTAATGCCTAAAAGAGTTAAATACAGACGTGTTCAGCGCGGAAGAATGAAGGGCACAGCCCATCGCGGCAATACGTTGACATACGGCGATTTCGGATTGGTTGCTGCTGAGCCAGCGTGGATTACCAGCAATCAGATCGAAGCAGCCCGTATCGCTATGACTCGTTTTACGAAACGTTCCGGTCAGGTTTGGATCAAAATCTTTCCGGATAAGCCCGTAACCGAAAAGCCCGCCGAAACCCGAATGGGTTCCGGTAAAGGTTCGCCTGAATATTGGGTGGCGGTCGTTAAGCCGGGGCGCATTATGTTTGAGATGAGCGGCGTTTCGGAGGCTGACGCAAGAGAGGCAATGCGCCTTGCATCACACAAGCTTCCGATCAAGTGCAAGTTCATCAGCAAACAGTCCGAAACAACTGCTGAGGAGGAATAAGCCGTGAAAGCAAAAGAAATCAGAGAGATGTCTTCCGAGGAGCTTGAGGCAAAGCTCAAGGAGCTTAAGAACGAACTGTTTAACCTCCGTTTTCAGCACGCGATAAACCAGCTTGACAATCCTCACAAGATTTCGGACGTCAAGAAGGATATCGCACGCGTTATGACTGTTCTTCGCGAGAAGAAAGATGCTTAACGGATTAAGCGAAGAGGGAGAATAGATCGATGGAAGAAAGAAATCTCAGAAAAACCCGAGTCGGTATGGTCGTAAGCACAAAGATGGACAAAACTATCGTCGTAGCCATTGCCGATAACGTAAAACATCCGAAATACGGTAAGGTTATCAAGCATACCGTCAAGATCCACGCTCACGACGAGAATAACGAGTGCGGCGTAGGCGATAAGGTCGAGGTGATGGAGACGCGTCCGCTCTCCAGAACGAAGAGATGGCGTCTTGTCAACATTATCGAGAAAGCAAAATAACAGTCGGAAACAGCCGGGTGCTATCACACCGGCCAAGGTTCGGCTTGAAGGAGGATTTGCACATTGATACAGCAGCAAACTTATTTAAAGGTTGCCGATAATACCGGCGCCAAGGAGCTTATGTGTATCCGCGTGCTTGGCGGAACCGGTAGACGCTATGCGAACATCGGTGATGTGATCGTCTGTGCAGTCAAAAAGGCTGCTCCTGGCGGTCAGGTCAAGAAGGGCGACGTCGTAAAGGCGGTTGTCGTTCGCTCCGTAAAGGGCATCAAGAGAAACGACGGATCATATATAAAATTTGATGAAAACGCAGCGGTTATCATCAAGGAAGATAAAAACCCGACAGGAACCCGTATATTCGGGCCGGTAGCCAGAGAGCTTCGCGAGAAGAACTATATGAAGATTCTTTCGCTTGCTCCGGAAGTGCTTTAAGACGGAGGTATCGTAAAAATGGAAAAGCTTCATGTAAAGAAAGACGATACCGTTATCGTCATATCCGGAGATGATAAAGGCCGCAAGGGGAAGGTGCTTGAAGTATCTCCCAAAGAGGGCAAGATCATCGTGAAGGGTGTCAATATCGTAACACGCCATGTAAAGCCGAGAAAACAGGGCGAGCAGGGCGGAATCGTCAAGGTTGAAGGCGCTATGTATGCTTGTAAGGTTATGCTTTATTGCGCAAAATGCGATAAAGGCGTAAGAGTAAAGAGCGCTGCCGGCGAGGACGGAAAGAAAGTAAGACTCTGCGCCGTATGCGGCGCAAAGCTTTGAGCGGAGGTAAGAAAACATGGCAAGACTTAAGGATTTGTATGTAAAAGAAGTTTCTCCCGCTCTTATGAAGAAATTTGCGTATAAGAGCCCGATGCAGATTCCGCGCTTTGATAAAATCGTTGTCAATATCGGCGCGGGCGATGCGAAGGAAAACGCAAAGGTTATCGACAGCATTATCGCTGATCTTACCCTTATTACCGGTCAGAAGGCAGTGCCGACTTACGCAAAGAAGTCGGTTGCTAACTTTAAGCTTCGCGCCGGACAGAAAATCGGCGCAAAAGTTACTCTCCGCGGAGAAAGAATGTATGAGTTCATGGATAGACTCTTCAATCTCGCGCTTCCGCGCGTCCGTGACTTTAAGGGAATCAATCCCAACGGCTTCGATGGCCGCGGAAACTACTCGCTTGGTCTTAAGGAGCAGCTCATTTTCCCAGAAATCGAGTACGATAAGGTTGAGAAGATTCGCGGTATGGATATTGTTTTCGTAACTACCGCTCATACCGATGAAGAAGCAAGAGAGCTCCTTAAGCTTATGGGCGCTCCCTTTGCTAAGTAAGAGAAGGAGAAAACGAAATGGCAAAGAAATCTATGATACTCAAGCAGCAGGCTCCCCAGAAGTATTCCACAAGAGAATACAACAGATGCAAAATCTGCGGACGCCCGCACGCGTATCTTCGTAAGTTCGGTATTTGCCGTATCTGCTTCAGAGAGCTTGCTTATAAAGGCGAGATTCCGGGAGTAAGAAAGGCATCATGGTAAGCAGAACTGCTTTTTGCGCATTCTGACGCGCAGAGGGCAAAGCTGGTTTACAAAGGAGGATTTATATTATGCAGATGTCAGACGTAATTGCGGATATGCTTACAAGAATCCGCAATGCAAATAATGCAAAGCACGATACAGTTGATATTCCTGCCTCCAACATGAAAAAGTCTATTGCTGATATCCTTACAAACGAGGGATATATCAAGGGCTATAACATCGTTGAAGACGGAAAACAGGGAATTATCAGAATCAGTCTTAAATATAACGGAAAAGAAAAGGTTATCAAGGGACTCCGCAGAGTTTCTAAGCCCGGTCTCCGTATATATGCGAGCAGCGAGGATATGCCCCGCGTCATGAACGGTCTTGGCGTAGCAATCGTATCCACTTCCAAGGGCGTTATGACAGATAAAGAGGCTCGTAAACAGAATATAGGCGGCGAAGTGCTCGCCTTTGTATGGTAATAACGGGAGGAAACTGATATGTCAAGAATAGGCAGACAGCCAATAGCAATTCCCGCCGGTGTTACCGTGTCGGTAGACGACGGAAATCTCGTAACAGTAAAGGGGCCGAAGGGAACACTCACCGAAAAGATTCACCACCTTATTACCGTAAAGGTTGAGGGTGGAAATGTTCTTGTGGAGCGTTCTTCTGAGGAGAAGCTGGATAAATCGCTTCACGGTCTCAGCCGTACCCTTATTCATAATATGGTTGTAGGCGTCACTGAGGGTTACAGCAAAAAGCTTGAAATCGTCGGTGTCGGATACAGAGCACAGAAGACCGGCAAAAATCTCGTTCTCAATCTTGGATATTCGCATCCTATTAATTTTGAGGAAAAGGATGGGGTTACTTTTGAAACCCCCGACGCCAATACAATAATCGTAAAAGGCATCAATAAACAGTCGGTCGGTCAGATTGCCGCTCAAATCAGAGAAAAGAGACCCCCTGAGCCCTATCTCGGCAAGGGTGTCAAATATTCCGGCGAAAAAATCCGCCGTAAATCCGGAAAAGCCGGTAAATAATGAAAGGAGCGGAACAGAATGGTTAGTAGAAAAGACGCTAATTTACAGCGTGCGAAGAGACATAAGCGTATCAGAGCGAAGATCTCCGGTACTTCCGAGTGCCCTCGTCTTTGCGTTTACCGCTCTCTCAACAATATTCAGGCTCAGATCATTGACGACGATAAAGGTGTAACTCTTTGTTCAGCCTCTACTCTCGGAAAGAATTTCGAGGGCAACGGCGGCAATAAGACGGCCGCCAGAGAAGTCGGCAAAACAATAGCAAAACTCGCTCTTGAAAAGGGCATCGAGACAGTAGTGTTCGACCGTGGCGGTTATCTGTATCACGGACGTGTACTTGAGCTTGCAGAAGGCGCCCGTGAGGGCGGCCTCAAATTCTGAGGATAACGGAGGTTTATAATGATACAGAAATCAAATCCCGCAGCCGGTGACCTTCAGGAAAAGCTTGTTGTGGTAAACCGTGTGTCTAAAACTGTAAAGGGTGGACGTATTGCACGTTTTGCAGCGCTTATGGTAGTCGGAGACGGTAACGGTCGTGTCGGCTACGGACTCGGAAAAGCAGCGGAGGTTCCGGAGGCTATCCGTAAGGGCATTGAGGATGCCAAGAAAAATATGATTACCGTTTCTTTGAAGGGAACTACAATTCCCCACGAGGTTATCGGTGAATACGGTGCCGGAAAAGTGCTTCTTAAGCCTGCTTCCGAGGGTACCGGACTTATCGCGGGGGGAACCGCAAGAAAAGTTCTTGAAATGGCGGGCATCCGCAATGTAAGAGCTAAGTGCCTTCGTTCCAACAATCCCGTAAATGTCGTAAAAGCCACCTTCGAAGGGCTTAAAGCTCTCCGTACCGAGGAAGAGGTTGCCAAAATTCGCGGCCTTGAATCCGGCACGTTGCTCAAGTGAACGGAGGGACCTAAATGGAAACAGTAAAAGTAACGCTCGTAAAGAGCACAATCGGCACAAAGCCCAATCAAAAGCTTACTGCCAAATCGCTCGGACTTGAGAAGATCGGTGACAGCATTGTACATGAGGACAACGCTGTTCTTGCCGGCAAGGTCAAAGTTATTTCTCATCTTGTTAAGGTTGAGAAACAGGGCTGATATTGTCTGAAGCCGAGTAATCGGGAATGACAATTACAGTAATACACAAAAAGGAGGAAATCCAATGAAGCTCCATGAACTTTCACCGGCAGCCGGATCCGTTACACCTGTATGGCGTAAGGGTAGAGGCACCGGTTCCGGAAACGGTAAAACCGCAGGTAAAGGTCACAAGGGTCAGAATGCTCGTTCGGGAGGCGGAGTCCGTCCCGGTTTCGAGGGAGGTCAGATCCC
>ERZ1106976.3641-NODE-3641-length-11828-cov-5.835896_pt1 | contig 11828 bp, 8 predicted proteins | sample MGYA00403687_ERZ1106976 | MGnify/ENA primary metagenome ERZ1106976 (study PRJEB35170, sample SAMEA104062446) | human gut metagenome | biome: human gut; feature: human-associated habitat; material: faeces | place: Denmark | collected 2013-02-22 ... | reverse complement strand
TGTGCTGGCGACGGCATGGGAGGATAGGCAGCTGCCGGATCCCAAAGAAACAGTCAAATGACTGTTTCTTTTTTTGTTCCTGTTTTTATTTGCATTTCGACTATCATTTAAAAGGCACTATGCAAAAAATATACACGCATTTTTGCTTGACTTCACAACGTTAGTATGCTATTATGTGTATATCGAAAATCGAAGAGGGGCATGTATTTAATGGAAAAAAAGAAATCTGCAAAGAGAAATGTTCTTTGGAAAGTGATTCCCGGTTTTGTTATCGTTTTGCTCATCGGCTGCATTGTTTACCTTTGCGCTGTCGTGAAATCAAACACTGCCGCACGCATGGATTCAATGCGGTACAGGATTTTGTTTGATCGAGAGTGCACGGGCAGCGAAATTGTTAAGGCTGCGGAAGAGCGCGATTATGATATCATTGTGCTGACAGGCGAACAGGCGAAAGAAGCAGGCGAGGCCATTGCGCCGTTTGTTACCGAGAACTGCCTTGTTGTGTTTGAAAACATGACGCTTGAACAGGTTCAAAAGGCAACCGGGCTTGCCGAAGGGTTTTCGGATGAGAGAAGCAGCAGGAACGCAAGCATCGGCCTGATGATGAAGGGCGGCGCGCTCCGGTTGTGCGGCTTTGAATCCAAAAACGGAATTATTGACAGGCTGACAAACGAAAACGTTGCGGATGCGGCGGCTGATATGCTCAGCAATAATAATTAAGAACTCGATTATGACTTGAAGCTTATGCTTCCAAACTGAAAGTGAAACGCAGCACGGCGGGGTTTTCCCTGCCGTGCTTTTTGCTGCAAAGTTTTCCGCAAGTTATATTTATTTGAGGAAATTATGAACCGTACCGAAAAATGTTAATTTGCCGCCTTTTTTCAGAAAAAGAAATAATCGGATACTTTTCGAATGTTGTTGACAGCCTCTGAATACTGTGTTAAAATGTAAATAATTGGAGCGCAATTTAAATTATTATTTAAATCATACTCCAAGGAATAGTTTTTGCAAACAGACGATTCGGACTCGACTGCGGTCGCGGTATGAATGACGGAAACAGTGCAGCGCATTCTCCGAAATCCGATGCTTGAACTTGTGAACGATATCAGCGCTGTTCACTCGAATTGCGTGATATAAAAAAATCATTCAGGAGGCATTATGAAAGGAACGAATTTCAGAAGAATACTCTGTATTCTCATTGCAGCGATGCTTTGCATCGGGCTTTTGCCCATCGGTGCTGCGGCGGACAGTTATGCGGCAGCAGCTGAACTTCGCAGTATGCAGAAGGTTCGTCGTGAAATTGACGGCGAGCTCTTTGAACTCGAAAGCGAACTTGACTCCGACCTGTCCGCTGTTGAAACGGTTGACAGCCTGTTCGAATATCTTGACGGAGATTCACGAATCAAGAGCATCAACCGGCAGAACGGAACAACTTTCGGCTACACTCTGAAATCCGGAATGACCGTTGTGTATGATTACAATATCGTTCACGGCATCAGAGAAGGTTCCGAACCTGTTAAAATCGAGCTTTCCCCTGCGGAAGAGGTTCGCGGTATTTTGGATGGCGGTGCGGTCACGGCCTCAAACAGGAATGTTGCCGTTTATGCGCCCTATTTGGGAATTGATGAGGGTGTCGGCGATTACTATTCGGAAACCTTCGCTCCCGTGATCAGCAGCTACACGGGCGGAACTTTGACCGTGTACGAAGGCAACGAATGTGATGTTACCGATTTGACAGAGATGTATAAATACGGCGTGATCATGTTTGACTCGCACGGTTTGGAATATGACGGGCTGAGCTATATTGCGATTCACAATGAAAACGGTGTCACGGCAAGCGATTACAGCAACGGTTGGGTTGTGGAACTTGCCGGCGGCGGCATTGCCGTGAATTATCTCTATCTGAATCACTATGCAACCGCAACCATGCCGGGCAGCTATGTTCACCTTGCAACATGCAGCGGCGGCAAGGACGGCAATCTGCTGAACTATTTCACTTCACACGGGGCTTCCGTTGCTTTGGGTTATGATGAAACCGTGACCGTTGCATATGATGTTTACATCTTCCAAGATATTTTGAACTCCATGCGCGGATTGGGCGTGTCCGAATGCTACAATATCGGGCAGGCACTTGACTATGCGAAGAGCCGCCGCGGCGAATACGATCCTTATTATTATGAGGATGAGGGTATATACACCCATCCCGTACTTGCGGGCAACAGGAACTGGTACTTCCCTCCGCTTTACACGGTGAACTTCATTGTTGAGGGACAGACTGCGGCGTTTGAATCCTTTACGGTAACAAAGAACACGGTGTTGAATCTCAGCGACTTCCCGACGCCGCCGACGATTCCGGGGAAAAACTTTTCTCATTGGAGGGGGCCGAACGGAGAGACCGTTACCGGAAGCCTGACAATAACAGCCAACACAAATATAATTGCTTCGTACACCGTTCCGACCTGCACCGTGCAATGGGTGGACGGCGCGACGGAACAGGTGCTGAAAACTCTGAATATGCCCATCGGAGATACCGTTATGGCAGAGGCTTTTCCCGAGCCGCCGGAGCATGAGGGCAAAACGTTTGAATATTGGTCGGTTAACGGTTCCGAATTTTTCGGCAGCAGTTACTATCTTACGGGTGATACGACTTTCCGCGCAGAATACAGCAACGAAGTCTACACGGTAAGCTTTTATTCGGGACTCACCGGCGAACTCATCGGAACACGCACCGCAGAATACGGCACGGAAATTCCCTTGTCCGAATTTCCGAAAGCTCCCGATGCAGTCGGATACAATTTTGCCGAATGGCAGTATGCGGACGGAAGCGCCGTTTCGGGAAGCATCAATGTTACGGAAAATACAAGCTGCTATGCGGCTTATGAAGCGAAAATGTACACGGTCAAGTTCTGGGATAATCACACCGACGTCATTCTTCGTACCGATACTGTGCCTTACGGAACAGTGATCAAGGCGGAAGATTTCCCCGAACACATTGAACATGAAGGCTATGATTTTAAGGGATGGTACGGCTACGGCGAGTTCCTTGACGAAGTTACGGTCGTGTCAAACGTTATAATCTACGCTACCTATGAGCAGCACCCTTATACGGTCACGTTCGTTGACGGTTACAACGGTGAAACGCTGCAATCCGTAACCGTGCTCTATGACAACGGCCTTTACAGCGACGAATTCCCCGTTCCGCCCGTTCATGAGAATGCGGACTTTGTCGGCTGGTATGTTGAAGGGACCCTGTTTGAAGGCTCCTATCTCAGAGTGTTGGGGGACATGACGGTTACAGCGGTTTACAGCGGGTTCGAAACGCATACGATCACGCTTGTTGACAGCGATACCGGCGAAACATATGAGACTTACGAAGTTCGAGCCGGAACGGAAGTTGACCTTGCGGATCTGCCCATGCCGCCCTATCGTGAGGGAATGGTGTTTGTGGGCTGGCTTGTAAACGGCGAGCTGATGGAGTCGGGAACCGTTATCGTAAACGAGGATATGGTCATTACGGCGGTATTGAGAAAAGAGACTTTTACCGTGAGATTCTATGATACCATGGCTGACAGCTTTTTTGTGACCATGGAGGATGTTGAGTACGGCACGGTGCTGAGAGTCAGCGATTTTCCCGCGCCGCCCGTTCACGAGGGAATGGAGTTCGCAGGCTGGGATTACAACGGACGCATAATAACCGAAGAAACCGTAACGATTACCCGGCCCATGGTTTTTGCGGCGGTTTACGCTCCGCGCACGTGCAATTTGACGGTGATTGACGATTACACGGGAGAAACGCTGCTTGATACCCCTGTCAGTGTCGGCTTCAGCTTTGAAGTCAGCGAAATACCCGTTCCGACCCATGAGGGCATGGTATTTGTGGGTTGGTTCATCAACGGGGAGCTTGTCGCGGATGAGATAATCACCGTTGAGGAGGACACGGTTATTCACGCGGTTTTCGAACCCGAAGCCCCCGTTATCGGCGATATTAACGGCGACGGCACGATTGGAATTGACGACGCGCTTATGCTTATGCGCTATGCAATAGGAACGGAAGGCCTCACCGATGAGCAGGCTGCACGTGCGGATCTTAACGGCGACGGAGCGGTTGACGTTTTCGATGCTCTGCTGGCTCTGAGAGCGGCACTTAACGGTGAACAGCCGCCGTGCATAAAACCGCAGAACACGGCGGGCAAGGCGGAGGCATAATAAATCCTAAGAAGAATAACGTTTTGCACTAAAGCGAACGGCGCGGCAGGAATAAAATTTCCCGCCGCGCTTTATGTTAACTCGTCCGTTGAGTCGTTTTATTAATGTCAAATCAAATATATTGGGGTTTGCAGTGCATATGCACTTGACTATTTGCGCTTAAAAATGTATTATACGACTGTAAAATGCGGCACACAATGTTTCTTTGTGTGCTTGGGTTATGTAAGGACACTTTATCATAATAATGAGAGGTCACAGTGATGGATAAAAAGACTCTTGTTATCGGCGTTATCGGCGCCGATGTTCACGCGGTCGGCAACAAGATCCTGTATCATGCATTCACCGATGCGGGTTTCAATGTTGTCAATCTCGGCGTTATGGTTTCTCAGGAAGAATTCATCAACGCCGCAATTGAAACGAACGCCGATGCAATCGTCATCTCCTCACTCTATGGTCAGGGTGAGCTGGATTGCCGCGGTATGCGTGAAAAATGCGATGAGGCAGGTTTGGAAAACATCCTGCTCTATGTGGGCGGCAATATCGTTATCGGCAAACAGCCGTTTGACGAGGTTGAAAAGCGTTTTAAAGAGATGGGCTTCGATCGCTCCTTCCCGCCGGGAACCCCGCCGGAAGTTGATATCGAGGCATTGAAACAGGACCTGCACGTTGAGGAATAACCTGCGGCTCTGATTGTTTACTGATTACGATTGCAAAGCGGGGAAAAAACATGAAACCTGTTCTTTTGATCGATTTCGGGAGCACATACACAAAGGTCACCGCGGCGGATGTTGATGAAGGCAGGCTGTTGGGCACGGCAAACGCCTACACGACCGTTCAGTCGGACATTAACAACGGACTTTCCGACGCGCTTTCAAAGCTTGAAAAAGTGACCGGAAAACTTGATTTTTGCGAACGCTACGCCGCCAGCAGCGCGGCGGGCGGTCTTCGTATGCTTGCAAGCGGGCTCGTTCCGGAACTGACGGCGGAAGCTGCAAAGTGTGCAAGCCTCGGTGCGGGCGCAAAGGTGCTGAAGACCTACGCCTTCAAGCTCAATGAGGATGATGCGGACGAGATAAAGGCGATAAATCCGGATATTTTCCTGCTTGTCGGCGGCACGGACGGCGGCAATACCGACTGCATTCTGCATAATGCGCACGTGCTTGCGGATATAGGCGGAGATTTTCCCATCATCCTTGCGGGCAACCGAAATGCCGTGCGGCAGTGCGAGCGCATTCTCGACGGGCGCGAAGTGCATATTTGCGAAAATGTTATGCCGAAATTCGGCACGCTTAACATTGAACCGACCCAGAAAGAGATTCGCGAAGTTTTCCTTAAAAGAATCGTGCAGGCAAAGGGACTTACCAAGGCGAGCGAACTTATTTCCGGCATTATGATGCCGACGCCTTCCGCAGTTATGGCGGCAATGAAGCTGCTTGCGGAGGGAACGGATAATTCCCGCGGGCTTGGGGAACTTGTTGCCGTTGATGTCGGCGGCGCAACAACGGATGTTTATTCCGTTGCAAACGGAATGCCGACCGACCCGCGAACCATGCTCAAGGGTTTGCCCGAGCCGTATATCAAGCGCACGGTTGAGGGCGATATCGGCATGAGATACAGCATTCGCGGAATTGTGGATGCGGCGGGAATAAAAACGATTGCAGAGCTTGCAGGCGTGAGCGAGGCGCGTGCGGAGGAAATCATCAGTATGTTTGCCGCAAACACAGATCTTTTGCCGACGGACGATGAAACCGAACGGTTGGACGAAGCGCTTGCATGCATGGCGGTGCGCACGGCGGTGACAAGACATGCGGGCCGCATCGAAGAAGCGTATTCAATGATGGGCACGACCTATGTTCAAACCGGCAAGGATCTGCGTAAAGTGCAGAAGCTCGTTGTCACGGGCGGCTCACTGATTCACACAACAAACACGGCAAAGATCGCGTCGTTTGCGCTCTATGACCAAAAGGATCCGACATCGCTGAGGCCGCCCAGGGCGGATGTGCTTGTCGACAGAAAATACATTATAGCCGCAATGGGTCTGCTTTCCGAAAAATATCCGGAACAGGCGTTGAGCATAATGAAACAAGAACTATGCAGAGCCTGACGAAAACAGGTTCGGTGCCGAACCTGCCTTCAGGCGATTTCCCAATAAAAGAGGAGCATTTAAACAATGAACAACCCCAATATCAAAAACAAGCGCATTCCCGATGACGAATTCAACGCGATCCGTGCCGACGTGCTCAAGCAGTGGCCGACCGGCAGGGAAGTTGATCTTAAAGAAGCCATCGAATACCACAAGGCCATGCCCGCTCACAAAGTTTTTTCAAAAAAACTTGTTGAAGCAAAGGAAAAGGGTATCACTTTGATTCAGCCGCGTGCGGGCGTTGCGCTGATTCCCGAACATATCAAGCTGTTGACTTATCTTCAGGATAACGGCGAAGCCGATCTGCTTCCGACAACCATTGACAGCTACACCCGTCAGAACCGCTATGAAGAAGCCGAAAACGGCATAAAGGAGTCCCAGCGGCTCGGCCGTTCCCTGCTTAACGGCTTTCCCGCCGTCAATCACGGCGTCGCGGGCTGCCGTATGCTCATTGAAGCATTGAACACTCCCATTCAGGTGCGCCACGGCACACCCGATGCGCGCCTTTTGACCGAAATTGCCTATGCGGGCGGTTTCACAAGCTATGAAGGCGGCGGAATTTCCTATAACCTGCCCTATGCAAAGAGCGTCCCGATGGAGGAGACGATCCGCGATTGGCAGTATGTTGACAGGCTTACGGGCATCTACGAAGAAGCGGGTGTTTCCATTAACCGTGAACCCTACGGTCCGCTTACGGGAACTCTTGTTCCGCCCTGCGTATCCCATGCGGTTGCGATTATTGAAGCTTTGCTTGCGGCAGAGCAGGGAGTTCGCAATATCACCGTCGGCTACGGCCAATGCGGCAACCTTGTTCAGGATGTTGCGGCGATCCGCACCCTTGAAGAGCTGACAAACGAATACATGCATAAATACGGCTATGATGATGTTATCATAACCACGGTTTTCCATCAGTGGATGGGCGGTTTCCCGCAGGACGAAGCGAAGGCATTCGGCGTTATTTCCTGGGGCAGTGCAACCGCTGCACTCTCAAAGGCAACAAAAGTCATCGTCAAAACTCCGCACGAGGCGGCGGGCGTTCCCACAATGGAAGCAAACGCACAGGGTCTGCGCTGCACAAAGCAGGTCATCAGCATGCTTTCCGACCAGGTTTGCACCGCAGCCAACCTTGAGGAAGAAAAAGATATTATCCGCAGAGAGACGCGCTGCATTGTCGATAAGTGCTTCGAACTGGGCGAAGGCGACATCGCGATAGGTTCCGTTCGCGCTGTGCTTGCGGGCGTTCTTGATATTCCGTTTGCACCTTCCCGCTACAATGCGGGCAAAATGCTTCCCGCACGCGATAACGACGGTGCGATCCGCATTCTCGACATGGGTGCGCTGCCCTTCACCGATGATATCAAGGCGTTCCACCGCGCAAAGATCGAAGAGCGCGCAAAGGCCGAAAAGCGCAATGCAACCTTCCAAATGGTCATTGACGATGTTTACGCGATCAGCAAGGGCCGTCTTGTCGGAAGGCCGCAGGCTCTCCGCAGATAAACGGACGCGAATCGGCTTCGGCTGAAAATGCACGGCGGCGCGGAATGCTTTCGTGCCGCCCGAATACTTAAATTTCTTTTTTGAAATAAATTTTTGAAGAATTGAAAGGATACTTTTATGAAAATTATCGATGTTATCTGCTCCGCAGGCAGAACAGGCTTCTATTTTGACGATCAGCGCGCCATTAAAGCGGGCGCAAAAAGCGACGGCGCCGCATACGTCGGCGAACCCAAAACCCCCGGCTTTACCTCCGTTCGTCAGCCCGGTGAGTCCATCTCCGTGATGCTCGTTCTTGAGGACGGCCAGATTGCATACGGCGACTGCGCTGCCGTTCAGTACAGCGGCTGCGGCGGACGCGATCCCCTCTTCCTTGCAAAGGACTTCATTCCCGTTATCGAAAACTATATCAAGCCCGAACTCGTCGGCAAAGAGGCGGACAATTTCCGCGCACTTTCCGAAATGGTCGAATCCATCCATGTTGACGGCAAACGTCTGCACACCGCAATTCGCTACGGCATGACTCAGGCGATTCTTGACGCTGTTGCAAGGTCCACCGGCAGAATGATGTGCGAAGTTGTTGCGGACGAATACGGCTGCACCATTTCCGACAAGCCCATTGATATTTTCACCCAGTCCGGTGACGATCGCTACACCAATGCGGATAAAATGATTATCAAGGGCGCACAGATTCTGCCCCATGCGCTTATCAACAACGTTAAGACCAAGCTCGGCGAACACGGCGAACTGCTCGAACAGTATGTTGCATGGCTGCGTGACCGCGTGCTTCAGCTCCGCACGGATGAAAATTACAACCCGATTTTCCACATTGACGTATACGGCACAATCGGTGCCGCATTCGGCAATGATAACTACAAGGCAATGGCCGATTACATGGCGCGCCTTGAAGAAGCCGCAAAGCCCTTCCACCTCCGCATTGAAGGCCCCATGGATGTTGAAGACCGCGAAAAGCAGATGCGCGCGCTTGCAGCAATCACCAAGGAACTTGACGACCGCGGAATCAACGTTGAGATCGTTGCGGACGAATGGTGCAACACTCTTGAGGACATCAAGTACTTTGCCGACAACAAAGCGGGTCACATGGTTCAGATAAAAACTCCCGATCTCGGCGGCATCAACAACACGATCGAAGCTGTTCTTTACTGCAAAGAAAAGGGCATCGGCGCATACCAGGGCGGCACCTGCAACGAAACCGACCGTTCCGCACAGGTTTGCACCCAGTGCGCAATGGCAACCCAGCCCGTTCAGATCCTTGCAAAACCCGGCATGGGCGTTGACGAGGGCTATATGATCGTTTATAACGAAATGCAGAGAATTCTTGCGGTTCGCAGGGCAAAACAGGCAAAATAAGCCTTAGCGGCAAAATCCGAAAAAAACCATAAAAAGCGGCTCGCCCCGACACATTGCAAAATGCAATCGGGATGAGCCGCTTTGATTATTTCGATTCTTTATGAATGCAAAGGAACCGTTGTTTTGCATTCATAAAGAAGTGCTTCAAAAAAACGCCGCAGACATGATTCTGCCTGCGGTGATTCGGACACTTTGGTTTCACATTAGACGCAAACAGACTGCCGCACTATAGATAAAGTGCAATTGCGTGCGAACGACAATAAACAATAGATTGCCGCAAAAGTGTGAAAAGTCATATTCTTAATCCCAATTCTCCTCGGAGGGATCCAACGGAGAGAGGCTGCTTTCAGGAAAAATCGTCAGCTTCTCGACCAAACGGACTTTGTTCGATTGAAGCAGTGCCTGAGCCTGCGCACCTGTCAGCGTCAGTTTAACTCCGTATATGCGATACCTGCCTTGCTCCATTGCTTGTTTCAGCATGACAAAGTTATCATGGAATTCCTGCAAGTCAGCCAAGTCTTCTGCCAGCTGGAAGTCTGTGTCATCGCTGCTGTAGGAGCTTCCGGGGACTTTAATATCGGATGTGTCTATATCCTTGCCGAATGTGTCAACGGGGGGCTGCGTAACAAAAGGCTCGACAGTCTCATCATACATATAAGACTCCCGGATTTCCGCAGCCTGCTGATCATAACTGTCCAACTCGGAACAGATGCTGTCGTAAGTGTCCGCATAACACTCGGCGGCAAGCTGCGCCGCCGTTTTGCCTTCACAGTCGAGATAACCGCCGTACATCGGGTCGTCAACGCCTTCGGTTATACAGTCGTATACCTGGGTGAAGCCGCCGCAGCCGGTGAAGAGCTGCGTAAACTCCTCCGTTGTGACGCTGTCGAGCGAGACAAGAACGGTATAGGTCTTGTTCGGGTTTTTGCTGAATTCTTTGTAACATGACTGCGCATATTCAATGCGCTCCTGCGTGTTGTGAATCATTCGCTCTTCCGGGTCTATGCGCTTTTTAAAGGCCTTGTAAAAGAAGAACACGCCGACTGCCAATGCCGCCGTAAGCACAACGGCAAGGGCTGAAATGAGAAATTTGCGTTTTGATTTCATAAGATTTAACCTCCTGTCATGAAATCGTCGAGCGGGGGAAAAACAATGCCGTGAGCGGACAACCGAAAGATTGTTCGGCGGTAAACACGAAATTACGCGGAGAAAATCAAATGCGCTGTCCTTGCTCCTTCCCAGTATAACACATATACCCGATATTTGACAACAAAAAACAAGGCATTAATAAAATATATCAACTGCACAACAGAAATATTTCAACGGATATTAAAACGCCAAAAAGAAAAATCACCGCAAACATGATTCTGCCTGCGGCGAAAATATCAAAAGCAAAAAAGCGGAACAATCATTTTCAGCGGGCAAACTGACTCTCGTAAAGTTTTTTATAAAAACCGTCGGCGCGGAGCAATTCATCATGAGTTCCGCTTTCAACTATGCGCCCGCTGCGCATAACAAGGATAATATCCGCTTCGCGAACGGTTGAAAGCCTGTGCGCAACGATAAAGCTTGTTCGGCCGTGCATAAGCTTTGCAAAAGCATCCTGAACGAGAAGCTCCGTGCGCGTATCAATGGAAGAGGTCGCCTCATCCAGCACAAAGATCCTCGGATCAGCCAGAACGGCTCTCGCAAAAGAGATCAGCTGGCGCTGTCCGACAGACAAACGGCTGCCTCGCTCGTTGACCTGTGTCTGATAGCCCTGTTCCATCTCCATGATAAATTCATGCGCGCAAACCGTTTTGGCTGCTTCAATTACTTCGTCGTCAGTCGCATCCAGGCGTCCATATCGAATATTATCCATAATGGTTCCCGAGAAGATAAAGCTGTCCTGCAGCATCACGCCCATCTGCTGACGCAGAGACGCCAGTGTTACCTTCGATATATCGTAACCATCAATCAGAATACGTCCTTTCTGAATATCATAGAATCGGCTGATCAGGTTGATCACCGTCGTCTTGCCCGCGTCTTCCGCGCCGACGATGCCGAAAATCTCGCCTTTTTCCACCGTAAACCCGACGGATTCGATGCTCATATATTTGCCGTAGTACTTGGTCAGTCCCGCTGCTTCGATCATTGCCATGGCCTATCCTCTTTCGTCGCTGGTTTCGTTTTATTTTACAACGTAACGTTCGATCTGTCGAGTATGCAACCCAAATTTATCGCGAAACGGTCAATTTTCACGATAAAACTCGTATAGCTCCAGAACGCCGCCCGTGACGGCGTTGATCAGATCGTCCTGCACGAAGACGAGCCAGGCGTCGCCGTCCGGGACGAGGTACATCAAGATCTCCTGCGTCTTCATCGGTGCATCCTGCGACTCGATCAGCGCAGAAAGATCGTCCAGAAGCTCCTGTTCCAACGTGTCGTTCTGCCACGAAACGCCGTTTTGCGCGTCAGAGAGCATCTGATCGTAGTATTTCTCCGTGATCGTCCCCAGGACCTCCGCCACGTCGACCATCGTGATCTTGACGTCGACCATATAGTAATTGTTCTCGCTGTCGAACGACTCTTCGCCGAACGTCCAGGAAAGGCGGCTCGCCGCGGCCGCGTTCAA
>ERZ1106976.3638-NODE-3638-length-11833-cov-9.560452_pt1 | contig 11833 bp, 7 predicted proteins | sample MGYA00403687_ERZ1106976 | MGnify/ENA primary metagenome ERZ1106976 (study PRJEB35170, sample SAMEA104062446) | human gut metagenome | biome: human gut; feature: human-associated habitat; material: faeces | place: Denmark | collected 2013-02-22 ... | reverse complement strand
CCGATCTCACTCTGATGGGCTGGATTAAGATGCATTATTTACTAGAACTGCTATAATATCTCTTAGCGTCCGAAACCGCACACAAAATAAATATTATCCGGCGCGTCCCCTTCACTAACAATTGCATTTCCCCCTCCCTTTTATTATAATAACAACCAAAGCAGGCAAATCAACTTGCAGACACACTATAACATTCTATAAACTCAGGAAAGGACACTATAATATATGAAGAAACCCAGCATGATCAGCATCCTTCTGTTTCTGACAGGACTCCTGTGCATCATAGCCCTGATCTTCTTTAACAGGACCACACTGCACCAGATCCTCACCACTGAAAAAGAAGTCGATACAATCTCCGAACAGATCACTGCAAAACACGACGAAGTCAAACAGGCAGTAAACAAGTACACTACCGCCATAGACACAGTCCAGTCAAATATCAATCGCATGAAACAAAAACAACAGACAGCCACACAGAAGAAAACAAAAGAAAAAGCTGAAATCCCGGAAGAAGCTTCATCAAAGCCTTCTGTATTTAGCCAGAACAGCACCAGTACCTCTTCTGATTCCAGTGCCAGCGTTTTCTCCTCCGATGCCGAAACAGACGGACATATAATAGGAATCGATCCAGGGCATCAGAGTGAGTCCGTAGATATGAGTGCCCCGGAGCCCAACGGTCCCGGTTCTTCTGAAATGAAAGCAAAATGTACCAGTGGCACTCAGGGAACCTACAGCGGTGTTCCCGAATACCAGCTCAATCTGGAAGTCTCTCTTCAACTAAAAGATGAACTAGAACAGAGAGGCTATCAGGTAGTCATGACACGAACAGACAATGAAACAGCCATCAGCAACATGGAACGCGCACAATATGCTGCTGCACAGGGCGCAGAAATCTATGTCCGCATCCATGCAAACGGCGATGATTCCCATACTGCATCAGGAGCACTGACCATGTCGCCCTCTCAGAATAACCCTTATATCCCACAACTGTTTGAACAGTCTGATCGATTATCCCGATGCATCATCGATTCCTACTGTGCTGCAACAGGTTTTCAGAACCTTGGAACCCAGTACACTGACACGATGACAGGAATTAACTGGAGCACTGTTCCTGTTACGATCCTTGAAATGGGATTTATGACAAGCCAGAATGACGATCTGAAAATGAATGACGCAGAATTCCAGAAAACAATGGTACAGGGAATCGCAAATGGCATTGACAGCTACTTTGCATCATGATGATGTAAGTGTCAAAAAGCATTTTGCCCCTGACTTGATATCTGCGGATTGCTACGCAGCTTCGCAGTTCCCGCAATCCTGATTACAATAATAATAATTACGAAAGGAAAACCGCAATGAATAAAAAGCCAAATGAAAAACCTATTTTTCTCTATATAGTGATCGGCATACTGACTGTTGCAGTGATTGCACTGGCAGCTGTTTCATTTTTATCACTGAACCATCTCGTCACACTACAGCAAAAAGTACAGACACTCTCCAAAACCGTAGAGGAGATTTCCACTGATGCAAATACCCTTATCAGTCAGGCAGATCAGTTAGATGAATTAAGAGAACAGGAAAGTTCTGTCAAGGCAGCCACCGGAGAAACATCTCCTGCACAGTCAGAATCCGCTGAACCCTCTTCAGAATCCGAACAGCAGAACGGAACACTTTCCCCTTCCTCCAACAACACATTTACCGACAACACTGATTCCAGCATGGACAATCTCCTGAAACAGGTACAGTCCCTGCTGCCGGCTGATAACGGAACCTGGTCCGTCTATGTCTGCAACCTGCCGAAAGATTCTGAAGGCATGATCAACGATACTCCCATGCAGGCAGCAAGCCTGATCAAACTGTATATTATGGGAGCTGTATACGAAAACTACGATACCCTCTCCCAGTCTCACAACGGAGACGAAATTGACAGTAATATTTCAGCCATGATCACTGTCAGTGATAATGATGCTGCCAACACTCTGGTAAACTGGCTTGGAAACGGCGATGACTCTGCAGGCATGGCAAAAGTAAATGGCTTCTGCCAGGAACATGGTTTCACCAGCACCCAGATGAACCGCCTGCTTCTCGCAAGTAAAGAAAACGGCGACAACTATACATCCGTCAAAGACTGTGGAACCTTTTTAAAGCAGATATACCAGACTGTCAATGGAACCCTTCCCGCTTCTACTCTTCCAAACGCAGATGCAATGTATTATCACTTAAAAATGCAGCAGCGTAAAAACAAGATCCCTGCACAACTTCCAGAAGGCGTCGGTACTGCCAATAAGACCGGCGAACTTGACACTGTAGAAAATGATGCAGCGATCATCTATGATACAGCCAAAGGAATTGATCTTGTAGTATGCTTTATGTCACAGGATCTTACTGATACCGGTGCAGCCCAAAACACCATTGCTGCAGATGCACGTGCTATCTACGGATATTATAATGAATAAACACACTCTTCTGAATCTACAGTCTATCCAGATAATTGTCATAAATCAGACAGATATTCGCAACCTCCGCAGGGGACTTACTTGATTCGGTTAAAAGAAGGAGGCACATCCCTTAACGGGTTGTGCCTCCTTCTGCAAATTCAACAGGAAGAATCGTCAATGTCTCAATCTCTTCCCCTTTTATTTTCTTTAATAAAAGTTCCACAGCCTTTCGTGCCATATCCGGCACCGGCTGTACAATTGTTGATACCATTATGCCTCTTCAGCTTCCCCCTCTTCATAGGACTTCTCCCATATCTCCGAAAATACTGCCAGCGGACAGTCTGTGAGAAGGCACATGAGAAGGAAACATTCGTATGGATTTACTATGTATATCTCTCCCATTCCACATCGAAGCAGAATATCCTGAATCTCATCCAGAAAATGCTTGTATCTGTTAAAAGGATCATCATCCTCCATTTCCTGGGATACGATAAAGAATTCCAGTGTGATCAGGTCAAAGCGCTCCACCGGGAGTTTGTGGCTTAAAATATTTGTAATCCTCTGCCTACTGAAACGCTTCTGGCTGAAATGCTTTGCCAGAATGGAGGCAGACATTTTCTTCAGATTGCCCATTTTGTTGATGGGGATTCCGCTGCAGATTACTTTTTCCACATCAGAAGGTGTAATTCTTTCTGCTGTCCACACCTTATCCCCACCTTTTTCCTCTTCATCATGCTGATACAATCCGGCAATAATCTGCTTCGCATGATATAAAAGCTTTGTAAACTCCTGAAATGCCTGACTTTTCTCAGATATGGGATCTACTCTTTTTGATTTCAGTCGGGCAAGATAATCGATCAGTTTCTCCTCCGTATCAAGGCACAGGTTGCTTCCGTATAAAACCTGAGTATTTTCCACTTCCACAGGAGCGAGTATCTCATATTTTTTTTTCAATTCCTCTGCTTTGTGATAACCCTGCTGCGTACTGTAACAATACCAGTAAATCACCTCGTCCGGATTGTGAAAATCAAAATCCTGTTCTTTCAGTACTCTTGTCAGGAAATCCGACACATCCTCTGTGGTCATTTTCAACCCAAACCCCAGAAGAAAAACAGTTTCTCTTTTTACAGATGCCTGATTCAGCCAGTTATTCACCAGTGCCGACAACTTGGTAGAGGTAGGATTCATGGATTTGGGCGTATAGGTTTCCTTAAAGGAATCTACTACGATCTCCTTATACACTTCCTGTGGAACCTCCGAGAAGGGTTCTTCCAGCTCTGCCCTTTCATAAATATATCTCTTCAGATGGTCGCCAAAGGACACCAGTTCCATCTCTTTATATAAATAGTGGAAAATAACATCCGCATCTTCGTCTTCAAAACTGTCCAGGCTTACCACCTGCCGAAATCTCTGTGCCGCCCTTCTGGTAAATTCATACTCCTGTACTTTATCAAACGCAACATTCTGTTCAAAATCCAGATCCTGCATACGGTTCTTCATGCTGCCCCACCTCTCATTTTTTATCTTTCAGATTTTTCATCCATTCTTTCATTCTGCGGACTGTATCCAGCTTCTGTACTTCACAGAGCACGATCGTCACATTATCTCTCCCACCTTTTTGGAGAGCATTTTTAAGAAGATCATTTACGATCTCCGGGATTTCCATATCCTGTGACAGAATCGCCTCTATCTCACTGTCCGAAAGCATATCTGTTACTCCATCTGAGCACAGAAGATATCTGTATCCCTCCTTATGCTCGATTTCTGTCACAGAAGGTTCCAGTCTCTGCAGCTCTTCAGGAAGTCCAAGATACTGGGTTAACGGGGCTTTCCCAACTGCCGTACCACCCAAAACATGGTCTGTGGAAATCTGCTGAAGCTTACCGCCATCCATAAAATAAATCCTGCTGTCCCCAAGATTGCAGGCAAACATAGACTCTGGTGTAAAGAGGAGCATCGCCATTGTGCTTCCCATGCTCCAAATATGATGATCTGTTCCATATCTGCATACTGCCTGATTCATCTTCTCACATACATCGTCTATAAAATCTTCCGGCATATCCCTCAGCATTCTTTTATTCGCATTATAAAATTTTCCAAATTCTTCTGATGCAAGAAAGGCTGCAATCTCGCCGCAGCTTTCTCCTCCCATACCGTCAAATACCGCCATTGCCGGTACTCTGTTACCCGAAATAATCTTTGAGCAGATACCCTTTGTTCCTTCATTGTTCACCGGAAGGGATTCCCCAAAACACCAGAAATTATCTTCATTATTTGCCCGGATATTTCCTGTATGGCAGGTATATGCACATTCAATCTGATACATTGCCATTATCTGTCTTTGTTCCTTCTCCCTTCAATGCTTTCAATGAATTGTTCCAGTATTTCTCGCCACGTTTCACGAATTCCTCATTATCTTTTTCGTTATCGTGACATTTTCCATTGGAATCGATCCATCTTATCAGTTCGCCGTCGTTATAATAATAATATTCTGAAGTTTCATCATACCAGATATATGCAAAGAATAACTTCTCTCCCCAGTAGAAATATTCTTCATAAACTCCATCTCCGGATTCTGCCGGATAGACCAGAGCTTTCATGCATTCACTCTCAATATCCAGATTTCCATCTGCCTGCTGAGTGGTCTTTACCCTTCTCAGATATCGCAGAACAGTTCCTTCTGTTCCAACCCAGTCGTAACTGTTCAGATTATCTGTGATAGTTGTTGCCTGCTCCTTGATCGTATCCAGAGCTTTGGAGAAATCTTTGGATCCGGATTTTGTGGAGCTGTATTTCTCATCATCCAGAATTGCGATCGGATTATCCTCCTGTCCTTCCTGAGCATGATCTGTACTTACTCTGTAATAGACGGCGGCCATCATAAGTATCGCTGTACCTGCCACAATTGCAAGCAATGCCCTGCGCAGCAGCTGTTTCTTCCTGCGTCTTCGCTTTCTGGCTTCCACAGCACGCGCAGATCTTATCGCAACTGTTTCTGATGGCGTTTCCTGTGGCTGTATTTTCTGTTCTGCTACAACTGACATTGTTTCTTTATCTGTAAAGCTGCTCGCCGGAACATTGTTTACAGCACGTTTTCTTTTTGCAGCATTCTGAAAATCTGATGTTTTTTTATTTCCCCGGGTATTCTGTACTGACGTATTCTGCACTGTACTTTTTCGTACATTTTCGGCATCTGATGTAACATTCTGTGCTGCTCTGCCGTTCTGTGCAATTGCACTATATGATTCTGTTTTATCCGTTCCTGCTTTCTGAACACCGTTTTGTAACTGCCGGATTCTGCCAGATCTTCCATTTTTCAGATCATCCAGCGCACTATAAAGCTCCTCCGGTGTCTGATATCTCTGTGCAGGATCATAAGCACAGGCCTTCATGATAATACGGGCAAACTGTGTTCCTGCATCCACAGGTGCACTCATCTGCTCTCCTGCAACACGCTTATTTAATGCATTTTCCTTATCCCTGTAAGTGATAAACTGTTTTTCCAGACTCATAAATGGCAGTCTGTTATGATTCATCAGCCTGTACAGCACAATCCCAAGAGAATAAATATCTACCCTGCTGTCATATTTCTCACCTTTATACATCTCAGGCGCCATATAAGAGTAAGTACCTTTCTTGGAAAATCCGCTCATGGTTCGCTCAAGTTCACGTGCAATTCCGAAATCTCCAAGCTTAAAATCGCCAAATCTGGATACAAAAATATTCTCCGGCTTGATGTCCCTGTGAATGATCTTAAGTTTCCGGCAATATTCCAGTGCCTTACTCAAATCCATTCCCAGCTTTATTACCTCTTTCTCAGTAAGCTGCTTTTCCGCACAGTAATCCATAAAACTTGTCAGATATTCCATCCTTATGGAAATCTCCCATCCAATGACATCCAGATATTCCATAACCTTAAAATCTTCTACAGAGACAATGTAAGAGTTTCCTCGAAAGTATTCCATGGTACTGATTTCCTGAATACATTCCTCAACCAGATTCTGAAAATACTGTCTTGTGGACTGCTCATCCCCTGTTTCAGAACGTACGCTGTTCAACTCGCTCTGGCTTCCGGGTATATTGATGATCTTGATAGCAGAATAGAAAGATTTTCCACGTTCTGTTCTCTGTGCCTTATACACCTTTCCAAAAGAGCCTTCGCCGATTTTCTCTATGATTTTCCATTCCGGCCATGCTGAAACCGGAAGTTCTTTATCCATATTGCACCTCCATTTCTGTTCAATTTCTATTTCCTTCCCTGTCCCGGTCAATGCTTTTTACAAGCTGTTACCGGAAACAAAAATGTATATTTATCATAACTGTAAAAATACTTCACAGTTCATTACCTGCTCATAATGTACTGGTATTATAACACAAAAAGCAGTTTCTTTGTATTTTTCTCTTTTTTCGGCAATGGAATGTTCCGGAAAATAAAAGAGAACTACCTCGCCGGCAAAATCTGTCGGCACAGATAGTTCTCTTGTGAATTCATATCAAATCAGTCCAGATAAGTTATCTACTCCGTTGGATCATTCGTTGTCTTCTGCATCGTCTGAAGCCTGATCATCAGCTTCGTCTTCAGCAGCCTCTTCTTCATCAGATTCTTCAACATCGAATTCTTCGTCTTCCGGGAGTTCTTCATCCATTGTGATCATCTCATCATCTTTGATTTCTTCATCTTCCGTAAGTTCTTCGGCTATATCTTCAACCTTTACTTCCGGTTCAGGCATTGTGCTGTTGAGTCTTACATCTCTGTAGCGTTTCATACCAGTACCTGCAGGAATCAGTTTACCGATGATTACGTTCTCTTTCAGACCGATCAGCGGGTCAACTTTACCCTTGATAGCAGCTTCAGTCAGGACTTTAGTTGTTTCCTGGAAGGAAGCGGCTGACAGGAAGGAGTTTGTAGCAAGAGATGCCTTGGTAATACCAAGCATAACCTGTTTTCCATCTGCAGGCTGTTTGCCTTCTTTTTCCATCTGCTCGTTAACGTCCTCGTATTCAAGGAAGTCAACCAGTGTTCCAGGAAGGAATTCTGTATCTCCGTTATCTTCGATACGGATTTTCTTCAACATCTGACGAACGATAACTTCGATATGCTTATCGCTGATCTCAACACCCTGGAGACGATATACACGCTGTACTTCACGGATCATATAATCCTGAACTGCACGTACACCCTTAATTCTCAGGATATCATGCGGATTTACGCTACCTTCTGTAAGTTCATCACCTGCTTCAAGGATCTGTCCGTCTGTGATCTTGATACGGGATCCGTATGGAATAAGGTAAGTCTTGGATTCACCTGTTTCCTGATCTGTAACGATAACTTCACGTTTCTTCTTAGTGTCATTGATAACAGCAACACCAGGAATCTCTGTGATGATGGCAAGACCTTTCGGCTTTCTTGCCTCAAAAAGCTCCTCGACACGAGGAAGACCCTGTGTGATATCTCCACCGGCAACACCACCGGTATGGAAGGTACGCATGGTCAGCTGTGTACCAGGCTCACCGATCGACTGTGCTGCGATAATTCCGACAGACTCACCAACCTGTACTGCCTCGCCGGTTGCCATGTTGGCACCATAGCATTTTGCGCAGATTCCGTTACCGGAACGGCAGGTAAGAATGGTACGGATTTTTACTTTTGTATAATGCTCACCGTTCTCGTTGATGCCGTCTTTGATGACACGGGCAGCACGTTTCGGGGTGATCATATGGTTTGCTTTTACAATGACGTTGCCGTCCTTGTCTTTGATCGTCTCGCAGGAGAAACGGCCTGTGATACGATCCTGCAGACTCTCGATCTGCTCTTTTCCGTCTGTGAACTCGCTGACCCACATACCCGGAATTTCGTCCTTGCCCTCGGCACAGTCGATTTCACGGATGATCAGGTCCTGAGAAACGTCTACCAGACGACGGGTCAGGTAACCGGAGTCGGCGGTACGAAGCGCGGTATCGGACATACCTTTTCGTGCTCCATGTGCGGACATGAAGTATTCCAGTACCTGAAGACCTTCACGGAAGTTTGACTTGATCGGCAGCTCGATGGTGTGTCCGGTTGTATCGGCCATCAGTCCTCGCATACCGGCCAGCTGTTTGATCTGCTTATCGGAACCACGGGCTCCGGAGTCAGCCATCATGAAGATGTTATTGTATTTATCCAGTCCGTCGAGCAGTGCTTTTGTCAGCGCATCGTCGGTCTTCTTCCAGGTATCTACAACCTCTTTGTAACGCTCTTCGTCTGTAATCAGACCACGTTTGAAGTTTCTTGTAATCTTGTCTACCGTTGCCTGTGCTTCGGCGAGCATCTCCGGCTTCTGCGGCGGCACGGTCATATCGGAAATGGATACGGTCATGGCTGCACGGGTGGAGTATTTATATCCGGTTGCCTTGATATAGTCCAGAACCTCTGCGGTTTTGGTAGCTCCGTGTGTATTGATGACTTTTTCCAGAATCTGTTTCAGCTGTTTCTTTGCAACGAGGAAATCAACCTCAAGCGCAAGCTCGTTACCCGGAACCGTACGGTCTACGTATCCCAGATCCTGCGGCAGAATCTCATTGAAGAGGAATCTTCCGAGTGTGGAGCTTACGTTCTGCTGCATTACAGTACCATCTTCCATCTCTTTTTCGCAGCGGATGGTAATCTTGGTCTGCAGGGTAATGTATCCGTTCTCGTATGCCAGGATGGCTTCGTTCATATCGCGGAAGAAGCTTCCTTCGCCCTTCTCGCCCGGACGCTCCTGTGTCAGATAGTAGATACCAAGAACCATATCCTGGGAAGGAACGGCTACCGGACCACCATCGGACGGTTTCAGCAGGTTGTTCGGAGAAAGAAGCATGAAACGGCACTCTGCCTGCGCTTCTACAGACAGCGGCAGATGGACAGCCATCTGGTCACCGTCGAAGTCGGCGTTGAATGCGGTACAAACCAGCGGGTGCAGCTTAATCGCTTTACCTTCTACCAGAATCGGCTCGAACGCCTGGATACCCAGACGATGCAGGGTAGGGGCACGGTTCAGCATAACCGGATGCTCTTTGATGACGTCCTCGAGAACGTCCCATACCTGCGGCTCGAGTTTCTCGACCATTTTCTTTGCATTTTTGATGTTATGTGCAGTGCCGTTGGAAACCAGCTCTTTCATAACGAACGGTTTAAACAGCTCGATTGCCATTTCTTTCGGCAGACCGCACTGGTAAATCTTCAGTTCCGGTCCTACGACGATAACAGAACGGCCGGAGTAGTCAACACGTTTACCAAGAAGGTTCTGACGGAAACGGCCGGATTTACCTTTCAGCATGTCGGACAGAGATTTCAGAGGACGGTTTCCAGGACCGGTTACCGGACGGCCGCGGCGGCCGTTGTCGATCAGGGCATCAACTGCCTCCTGGAGCATACGTTTCTCGTTGCGCACGATGATATCCGGTGCACCGAGCTCCAGCAGTCTCTTCAGACGGTTGTTCCGGTTGATGATACGGCGGTACAGATCATTCAGGTCGGATGTTGCAAAACGTCCTCCGTCAAGCTGTACCATAGGACGCAGATCCGGCGGAATAACCGGAACCGCATCAAGAATCATCCACTCCGGACGGTTTCCGGACTCACGGAATGCCTCAACAACCTCAAGTCTCTTGATGATGCGGGCTCTCTTCTGTCCGGTAGAATCTTTAAGACCTGCCTTTAATTCAGCAGACTCTTTTTCCAGATCGATTGCCATCAGAAGCTCTTTGATGGATTCCGCACCCATACCTGCACGGAAGCTGTTTCCGAACTCCTCTCTGGCATCCTGGTATTCTTTCTCGGTCAGAACCTGTTTGTACTGTAATTTGGTATCGCCTGCATCAAGAACGATGTAGTTTGCGAAATACAGAACCTTTTCCAGAGTTCTCGGAGACAGATCCAGGATCAGTCCCATACGGGACGGAATTCCTTTGAAATACCAGATGTGGGATACCGGAGCTGCCAGCTCAATGTGTCCCATACGCTCACGGCGCACACTGGATTTTGTTACTTCTACGCCGCATCGGTCGCAGATTACGCCTTTGTAGCGAATTTTCTTATATTTACCGCAATGGCACTCCCAGTCTTTGCTTGGTCCGAAGATTCTTTCACAGAACAGACCGTCTTTTTCCGGTTTCAGCGTTCTGTAGTTGATGGTCTCCGGTTTTTTTACCTCGCCATGGGACCACTCCCGGATTTTCTCCGGGGAGGCAAGTCCTATTTTGATGGCATCAAAGCTCATCTGGTAATTTTCTTTTTTTGCTGTTTCTGGCATTTGATTACCCCTTTCCTCGCAAAGCGAAGATCTACAAGTTACATGTCATCATCTGAACTTTCATCCAGATCAAGATAAGAGTCTTCTTCTTCATCCTCTTCCACATCTACCATTTCTTCTCCGTCAAACTCTTTCTTGGAGAATCCATAGTCACCAAATCTCTCGTCCTCTCTGTCAGAGTAACGGTCTCCCTCGATGATGTGGTTCAGATTGGTATCACCGTAATCAACTGATTCCATAATTTTAACTTCGGTATTGTCATCACGCAGTACGCGGACATCGAGTGCCAGGGACTGCAGCTCTTTCAACAATACTTTGAAGGATTCCGGAATACCAGGCTCCGGAATATTGTCGCCCTTGATGATGGCTTCGTATGTCTTCACACGGCCAACCACATCGTCAGACTTCACAGTCAGGATCTCCTGCAGCGTGTAGGATGCACCGTACGCCTCAAGAGCCCAAACCTCCATCTCTCCGAAACGCTGTCCACCGAACTGAGCTTTACCACCCAGCGGCTGCTGTGTAACGAGGGAGTATGGGCCGGTAGAACGTGCATGGATCTTATCGTCTACCAGGTGATGCAGTTTCAGGTAATGCATGTGTCCGATGGTGGTTCTTCCATCAAACGGCTCACCGGTACGTCCGTCGCGGAGCTGTACCTTACCGTCTCTTGCGATATCAACGCCCTTCCACAGTTCTCTGTGATCCAGGTGCTCTTCCAAGTACTGATATACTTCCGGAAGCAGAACATCTTTATATTTCTCGGAGAATGCATCCCATTCCATGTTTACATAATCGTTTGCCAGTTCCAGGGTATCCTGAATATCTTTCTCGTTTGCGCCGTCGAAAATCGGGGTGGATACGTTAAATCCAAGCGCTGCTGCTGCAAGGCTCAGGTGGATCTCCAGCACCTGTCCGATGTTCATACGGGACGGCACACCCAGAGGGTTCAGCACGATGTCCAGCGGACGTCCGTTCGGCAGGAACGGCATATCCTCTACAGGAAGTACACGGGAAACGACACCCTTGTTTCCGTGACGACCAGCCATCTTATCGCCGACAGAGATTTTTCTCTTCTGTGCGATGTAGATGCGGACTGCCTGGTTTACTCCAGGAGAA
>ERZ1106976.3636-NODE-3636-length-11835-cov-5.185059_pt1 | contig 11835 bp, 12 predicted proteins | sample MGYA00403687_ERZ1106976 | MGnify/ENA primary metagenome ERZ1106976 (study PRJEB35170, sample SAMEA104062446) | human gut metagenome | biome: human gut; feature: human-associated habitat; material: faeces | place: Denmark | collected 2013-02-22 ... | reverse complement strand
CGGGCGTAATCGCCCGCCCCGCCTGTACAATCTCTGTGGTGGCGTGAGCTGTTGGCCGAACTGCTTCGGGCAAGAGCTTTCGCCATGACAATAAAAGCGGAACAGGAGTGAAAGAATGAAGCGATTACACAGAAAGCGGGACGCGGCCGCCCTCAGCAGCCGCCTGATCCGCCGGCCCATTCAACGGATGGTGTGGCTGTTTCTGCTGCCCACCTTCGCCGCCTTTTGCATCGGTTTTTTGTACCCCTTCCTGAAGGGCGCGTTTTTGTCCTTTTGTAAGTTCAAGCTGACCAGCCAGTGGACGTGGGTGGGCTTTACCAACTATGTGAAGGCCTTCTCAGACAGCAGCTTCCTCCACGCCTTCTGGTACACGGCGCTGTTCGCCTTCGTATCGGTGCTGTTTATCAACGTGCTGGCCTTTACGGTGGCGTATTTCCTGACAAAGGGCATCAAGGGCTCCAACCTGTTCCGCACGGTGTTCTTCATGCCCAACCTCATCGGCGGCATCGTACTGGGCTATATCTGGTCGATGATCTTCGACGGCATTCTGGTGAAGTACAACACCTCCGTGGTGCTGGAGAGCAGGTACGGCTTCTGGGGCCTGATCATCCTGATGTGCTGGCAGCAGGTGGGCTATATGATGATCATTTATATCGCCGGATTGCAGTCCATTCCGGAGGATATGCTGGAGGCCGCCCGCATCGACGGCGCCAACAGCTGGCAGCTGCTGTGGAAGGTCACCATCCCCAATATGATGAGCTCCTTCACCATCTGCATCTTCCTGACCCTGACCAACGGCTTCAAGCTGTTTGATCAGAACCTGGCCCTTACCGGCGGCCGTCCGTTCCTGCAGCAGCCGGACGGCAGCGTGATCAAGACCACGGAGATGCTGGCCCTGAACATCTACAACGCATTTTACTCCGGCGGCGGCAACAACCGCGGCGTGGGGCAGGCCAAGGCTGTGGTGTTCTTCATCCTCGTGGCCGTCATCGGACTTATCCAACTCCAGTCCACCCGTAAAAAGGAGGTGCAGCAGTAATGCAGACCAGTCTTGCCAAGAAGCACGAGCATGGAAAGATGGCGCTGACCGTGGCGTTCGCCGTGATCTGCATCATCTATGTGCTGCCCATCCTCATCGTGCTGATGAACTCCTTCAAGAGCAACGCCGCCGTGAACACGGAGACGTTCGCCTTCCCCAACGAGGACAGCTTCGTGGGGGTGCAGAACTATATCAAGGGCATGACCTTCGGCAACTACCCGTTCATCAAGGCCGTGCTCTACAGCCTGTTCATCACCCTTGCGTCCTCGGCTCTGATCCTGCTGTGTACGTCTATGGCAGCGTGGTATGTCTCCCGCGTGGGCAGTCTGGTCAGCAAGGTCGTGTACTACCTTTGCGTGTTCTCCATGGTGGTGCCGTTCCAGATGGTGATGTTCACCCTGTCCCGTACCGCCAACAAGCTGCATCTGGACACGCCATGGACCATCCCGGTGGTGTATCTGGGCTTCGGCGCGGGCCTCGCGGTGTTCATGTTCTCCGGCTTCGTCAAGAGCCTGCCGCTCGAGATCGAGGAGGCCGCCGTGATCGACGGCTGCGGCCCGATCCGCACGTTCTTCAGCGTCGTCCTGCCCATGCTGCGCCCGACGCTCATCTCCGTCGGCATTCTCGAGGTCATGTGGGTATGGAACGACTATCTCCTGCCCTCCCTCGTGCTCGACATCAACGAATACAAGACCATTCCCATCCATGTGCAGTATCTGCAGGGCAGCTATGGCACGGCCGACCTCGGCGCAACGATGGCCGTCATGATGTTCAGCATCGTGCCGATCATTATCGTCTATCTGTTCTGTCAGAAATATATCATCAAGGGCGTCGCAGCCGGCGCCGTCAAAGGATAACCCATATGACGATCAAAGACCTTGCCCGCCTGTCCGGCTACTCCGTCGGCACGGTCTCCCGCGCCCTGAACGGCCTGCCGAATGTCAGCGAACAGGCACGCAGCGCCATTCTGGCGCTGGCGCAGGAACGCGGATATCAGCTCAATACCAACGCGAAGTACCTCAAGCAGATCCACAGCAGCGGCATCGTCGCCGTGGTGACCGGCACGTCGAACGAGCTGTTTGCCCAGATGATCGAACGCATCCAGCAGACGCTCCCCACGGACCGCTACCCGCTGACCGTGGACTACGTCGACGAAAACGAGGACCCCGTCGAGCGCGCTCTGCACCTGAGCCGCGAGAAAAAGCCCGCCGGGCTGCTGTTTCTCGGCGGCGACCGGCGGATGTACGCCAAAGGCTTCGGCGAGATCACGCTGCCGTCCGTCGTGCTGACGACCGACGCCGCCCGCCTCGGCTTCGACAATCTCTCCTCCGTGACCACGGACGACGTGGAGGCGGCGGAATGCGCCATGGAATACCTGCTGGAAAGCGGCCACCGGCGCATCGGCGTCATCGCGGGCGACCTGAGCTGCTCCGGCCCGTCGCGGCTTCGCTATGAGGGCTGCCTGCTCGCGCTGGAGCGCTGCGGGCTGACCCTGCCGGACGAATGCTGCGCCACGGCGCGCTATGCCTTTCAAGACGGCTACGACGCCGCCCTGCGGCTTCTGGAGCAGCCGGGACTGACGGCCATTTTCGCCATGTCGGACGTGATGGCCATCGGCGCCATGCGCGCGCTGCACGACCGCGGCCTGCGCATCCCCGAGGATATTTCGGTCATCGGCTTCGATGGCCTGGAGCTTGGCGAGTTCTACACGCCCAAGCTCACCACCATCCGCCAGCAGGCCAGCCTGCTGGTCGACCGCGGCGTGGCCCTGCTGCTCGGCACGCTCGAGCGCGGCGCCGTCGCACGCCACGAGACCGTCCCCTTCACGCTGGCGGTCCGCGAAAGTACCTCACACCCTCCCCGGAAGGACGGAACAAACTCATGAGAACCAGTGGAATTCTGATGCACATCTCCTCGCTGCCCTCCCCCTATGGGATCGGCACGCTTGGCCAGGCAGCCTATGACTTCGCCGACTTTCTGAAGGCGGCCGGGCAGCACTACTGGCAGCTTCTCCCCATCGGCCCGACGAGCTACGGCGACAGCCCCTATCAGAGCTTCAGCACGCACGCGGGCAACCCCTATTTCATTGACCTCGATCTTCTGCGGGAGGACGGCCTCCTGACGCAGGAGGAGATCGACGCCGTCGACTGGGAGGCGCACAGCGCGCGCGTGGACTACGGCTTCCAGTACAGCGTGCGCTTCGACCTGCTCTACCGCGCCTTCCTGCGCGGCTGGGAGCGCGACGCGGACGCCGTGCGCGAATTCCGCAATGCGAACCCGTGGGTTGAGGACTATGCCCTGTATATGGCGCTCAAGCGCAGCCAGGACATGCGCTCGTGGGAGACGTGGCCGGAGGAGATCCGCCTGCGCCGTCCGGGTGCGGCCGAGACCTATGCTGTCCGGCTCGGCGACGACGTGCACTTCTTTATCTATCTGCAATATCTGTTCTTCGGCCAGTGGGACGCGCTGCGCAGCTATGTACACGCGCTTGGGCTGGAGATCATCGGCGATCTGCCGATCTATGTACCCTATGACTCCTGCGACGTGTGGGCGAACCCGTCCCTGTTCCAGCTGGACGAGACCGGGCTTCCAACCGGCGTGGCAGGCTGCCCGCCCGACTATTTCTCGGCCGACGGCCAGCTATGGGGCAACCCGCTCTATGACTGGGACCGTATGCGAGACGACGGCTACCGCTGGTGGATCCGGCGTCTCGGCGCCGCGGGCAAGCTCTACGATACCGTCCGCATCGACCATTTCCGCGGTCTGGAGAGCTATTGGGCCGTGCCCTACGGCGAGACGACCGCGCGCAGCGGCCATTGGCGCAAGGGCCCCGGCGAGAGCTTTATCGATGCGATCAAGACGGCGCTCCCCGGTCTCGACATCATCGCCGAGGATCTCGGCTTTATGACCCCGGAGGTCATCGCCCTGCGCGAGTATTCGGGCTTCCCCGGCATGAAGGTGCTGCAGTTCGCCTTTGATTCCCGCGAGCCGAGCGACTATCTGCCGCACCGCTACCCGACGAACTGCATCTGCTACACCGGCACGCACGACAACGCCACGCTCGCCCAGTGGCTGGGCGACGCGAAGGGCGACGACGTGGCTTACGCCAAGCAGTATCTCGGCTTGAACGATGAGGAAGGGTATGTAAACGGCATCATCCGCGGCGGCATGAGCTCGGTGGCTGATCTCTTCGTCGCGCAGATGCAGGACTGGCTCGCCCTCGGCGGCGAGTCGCGCATGAACGTCCCCGGCGTCCTCGGCCACGGCAACTGGTGCTGGCGCATGCTGCCCGGCGCGCTCACCGACGAGCTCGCCGACCACATCGCCGCCATGACGGCCATGTACAGCCGGTAATATAGAACAAATGCCGCTCTCCGGCCTCATTCGGAGAGCGGTTTTTCATTTTTTCCCATATTCTTTGTAAGCATTTAGGCCCGAATTGCGTCTATAAGGGTGAGTACTCAAGGGACAGCCCTGTAAGAAAGAGGAAAGATCATGGAGGACAGCTTCATCGTAGACCTGTACTGGCGGCGCGACGAGCAGGCGATCGCCGAAACGGAGCGGAAATACGGCGGCGCGTGCGAAGGCATCGCGCGCCGGTTTCTCCCCGCGGCGGAGGACGCCGAGGAGATCGTGCAGGACGCTTATCTCTCACTCTGGAACACCATCCCGCCGCAGCGCCCGAAGCACCTCGGCGCGTATCTGTTCCGCACCGTACGGAACGCCGCATTTTCCCGCTTTCGCGCCGACAGCGCGCAGAAACGCGGCGGCGGTGAGGCGTCCGCCGCGCTCGACGAGCTCGCTGAGTGTGTCGCGGGGCGGGACAATGTGGAGCAGATCATTGAGGCACAGGAGCTTTCTCATGCGGTGAACGCCTTTCTCCATACGCTTTCCCGAAACGACCGGATCATTTTCACCGCCCGCTACTATCTCGCTCTTCCCGCCCCGGCGATCGCCGAAAGGCTCGGCTGCCGGGAGGGAAGGGTACATACCTCGCTTTGCCGCAGCCGGAAAAAGCTGCGCGACTATCTCATTAAGGAGGAATTGCTGTGAAAGCGCTGGATATTATGGAAGCGGCCGGCGGGATCGACGATGAAATTCTTATGGAGGTCACATCGGCTATGCAGGAAAAGAATACAGGAAAACCCCTTCGCGCGAAGCGGACGCTTCGCACCGTGCTGATCGCGGCGGCGCTCGTGCTCGTGCTCGCCGGGAGTGCCCTTGCCGCCGGGCGGCTCATCAACAGCCCCGCGCAGGCGGTCAAGGTCGCGCGGCAGGAAATCGCAAAAATGCAGGACATGGGCATTCTCTCTTCGGAGTACCGCTACTTTGACGGCGAACCGGACTATCTCGGTGAAGCGCCGAACACGGGCGTGAGCGACTACTGGTTCGGGCGCATTTTCCCCCACAGCTACATTGTCCGCGGCGGAACCGCCGACGGGAAGTATTACATGAATCTTTTTGTTGACACAATGAGCGGAAAGATCGTTCACATCAGTACGGAGTCCAAGGCGGACGAGACGGACACGCCCATCCCCGGCGGCGATGTAACGGTGGAAACCGGCAACGGCACGGAGACATTCCATACGTACAATAACTATGACGACATCCTGCCGGACGGCATGACCGTGGACAAGTTCTGCACGCTGCTCGCGAAATACTGGGGCTTTTCCGGTTACCGCCTTGCACAGACGGACGACGCCATGTTCCACTATGCCCAGCTCAATCCGGGCGGCGGCGAGCTGCTGACGGACTTTGCCGGCGCGAACAGCTACCTGACCGTATATTTCGACGGCGACCAGAGCGGCACGCCGATGTACATCAGCCTTGACCGGTTCCCCGGACGGGTGAGTGTGCTCTTCGGCATGCTCCACCAGGTCGGCTGATGCGGTGATCGTTCCGCTGTTCTGCCTGCTTCTTTCGCTGTTTCTCCTCTTGATAGAGCTATAAAAATACCCCCGCTCTTCGGATCGTTCCGAAAAGCGGGGGTCATTTGTATAAGAGTCAGCCGTTGAGACCGCGGGCCTGGCGGTCCATGTCCTCGACTACGATATCGAAAATTTCGCCGAGCGAGGCGCAGTATTCGAGCACTTTCCACGGCTCATTGGTGTGGTAGTGGATCTTGATGAGCTCATCGTCGCCGACGGCGAGCAAGCAGTCGCCCTGGAAGTTGGTGCGGAAATAGTCGTTGATGGCGTCCTCGTCCAGGCCGGTGCCTTCGATGAGGAGCTGCGTATCGTAGCGGTAATCGATCATGGAAATGTTCCTTTCTGCAAAGAGTTACCGGTGCTCGCCGAGGAAGAACAGCGCAAGCGTGCCGGGGCCGGAGTGCGCGCCGATCACCGGGCCGACGACCACGATCTCCTTGACGGAAGCGCCGTAGCGCTCCTTGAGGATCGCGGCGAGCGTGTCAGCGTCCGCGCGGCAGTCTCCGTGAGAAATAAACACCGTTCCGCCGGCTTTGTCAAGAGCAAGCTCGCCGTATTTGTCGGCCATCGCGTTGAGAGAGGCTTTGCGGCCGCGGACCTTGAACATGTTGATGAGATGGCCGGCGTCGTCCATGTGCAGCACGGGCTTGAAGCCGAGCGTGTTGCCGACGAACGCGGTGGCGGCGCTGATGCGTCCGCCGCGCTTGAGATAGACGAGATCGTCCACCGTGAACCAGTGGCAGAGATGGAAGCGGTTGTCGAGCACGACCTTTTCGCACTCCTCGATCGTGCCGCCCTCGCGCTTTTTCTGCACGGCCATATAAAGCAGCAGACCGAACCCGCCGGACGCGCCGAGCGTATCAACGCAGCGGATGTCACGCTCGGGGTACTTTTCGCGCAGCTCCTGCGCGGCGATGCACCCGGCGTGGTATGTGCCGCTCAGACCCGAGGAAAAACCGATGTAGAGGATATCCTTGCCGTCCTGCAGGATCGGCTCAAAGCCCTGCACGAAGGCGTCCGCGTTCACGGCGCTCGTGCGCGCGACGCTGCCCTTGCGCATCTTGTCGTAGAACTCGGGGAAGGGGAGCTCGTAGTTTGAGTACTGGCGCGCATCGCCGTCGAACACGTAGGTCAGCCAGGAGTACGGCACGCCCCACTCCTTCAAAAGCTCCGGCGGGATGTCGCATGCGGAATCGGTGTAGATCACAAAGTCGTTCATGGTATCCTCTCCTTATATATACAGCAAATTATTTCGATCGGACGTTCTCGTCCCCGAGAAAAAACAGCGCCAGCGCGCCGGGGCCGACGTGCGAGCCGGTCACGGGCTCGTACATCACGGTCATGATCTCCTTCGGCGGCGCCACGATGCGCAGCGCCGAGGCGAGATATTCCGCGTCCTCCGCGCAGTCGGCGTGGGCAATGCCTACGGTCTGCGTTTCGGGGGCGACGACATATTTGCGGTAGCGCTCCACAAGCGCGTCAATGGACTTGCGGCGGCCGCGGATTTTGTCCACGGCGACGATCGCGCCCTCCTCGTTGCCCTTGAGCACGGGCTTGATGTGCAGCACGGAGGCGACGATCGCCTTGGCGTTGGAGAGCCGTCCGGTGCGGCGCAGGTACATGATATCGTCCACGGTGAAGATCTGATACATCCGCCAGCGCATATCGCGCAGCGCCGCCGCCGTTTCGGAAAGCGAAGCGCCGTTCTCGCGCATCTCGATGGCGCGCAGAACAAGAATGCCCTCGCCGAGCGAGGCGCCGAGCGTATCGACGAGCTGGATATCGCGCCCGGGAAACTCCTCGCGCAGATCGCCCGCAGCGAGCTTGGCCGAGCCGAACGAGCCGCTGATGCCGGACGACATGCCGACGAAGAGAACGTCTTCCCCGGCGGCGAGCAGAGGCCGCGCCGCGGAGATGAACCGGTCGGGGTTTACGAGCGAGGTCGTCACCACCGTGCCTTTCCGCATCGCGCCGTAGTACGCCGCGCCGTCAAACGACCCGGTATCAAGACAGGTGTGCTCCACACCGTCATAGGAATAGGAAAACGGCGCAACGGTGACGCTGTGCTTCTGCAGAAGCGGCGTCGGCAGATTGGCGGATGTATCGGTAAGGATAGCAAAAGACAAGATGTTTGCCCTCCAGGTATCTAATATTTGATATTATTATAAATCAAGGTCAAAATTAAGTCAATGGGAAAAGACACAATTGCTTCTTGTAAAATCAGCAGGATGTGGTATAATCCTGTCTGCGAGGTGATGAAAATGGCATACGATAACGCGCTCGTTGCGGGCAAGCTGCGCCGCTGGGAAAAGTATCTGGACGATTTCCGGCTTCCGCGCTGGGAGGAGATCCCCAATCTGGGATTGTATATGGAGCAGGTCACGGTGCTGCTGCGCGAATATCTGGACTATCTCCCGCCGGAGCTCAAGGATGAGCAGTTCATTACGGCGGCGACGATCAACAACTACGTCCGCATCAAGGTCATGCCGGAGCCGGTGAAGCGGCGGTATTACCGCGTGCATATCGCGTATCTCATCATCATTCTGACGCTCAAGCAGTCGCTGAGCATCGCGCTCATCCAGAAGGTCATTCCGATGGGACTTTCGGAAGAAGAGGTAGAGCATATCTACACGGCCTACGCCTCCCGCCACCGGCAGGCGGCGCAGTACTTCATCCAGCAGATCCGGCTGACGGCGGGGCCGATCCTCAACCATGAGGAGAACGCGGAGATCACGACCGAGCACGCCGAGGATCTTATCATGCTCTCGGCCATCATGGGCGGCTTTACGCGGGTGTTCGCCGAAAAGCTCCTTCTGCTCGACGGGAAGACCCTCTCAAACGGCGGCAGCGTCGCCCAGTCCGGTGTAAAACGGGATAAAAAGAACGATAAAGAGTAAAAAAATCCTCCGATGAAAATCGGAGGATTTTTTCAGTCTTATGGCTCGCCGCAGCCTTTTCAAACGAAACGGGTCTCGTTTGAGAGCGGTTACCGGATGGTCTGCACCTTCACCATGTTGGTGCTGCCGTGGGTGTTGAGCGGGATGCCGGCGGTCATAACGACGGTGTCGCCGGAGGCAATATAGCCGAGCTCCTTCGCCTTTTCAATGGCGCAGTGGAACAGGACGTCCACGCTGTCTACCGGCTGCGTGCGCAGCGGGTACACGCCCCAGACGAGCGCGAGCTGGTGGTAGACCTTCTCGGACGGCGTCGCGGCGAGGATCATCTGCGCCGGGCGGTATTTGGCGACGCGGCGCGCAGCCTTGCCGGTGCTCGTGTCGGCGATGATCGCCTGCGCATACGTCTGCTCGGCCATCGTGCAGGCGGCGGCGCTCACGGCGTTGGTATTGTCGGAGTGATCCATCGCGTGCCAGATGTTCTTGTAGATATCGGCGGCGAAAGCGTCCTGCTCGGCCTGCTCAGCGATACGCGCCATAGTCTTCACGGCGTCCACGGGGTACTTGCCCGCGGCAGTCTCGCCGGAGAGCATCACGGCGCTGCTGCCGTCAAAGACGGCGTTCGCCACGTCGGAAATTTCCGCACGGGTCGGGCGGCGGTTTTCTTCCATGCTGTCGAGCATCTGCGTGGCGGTGATAACGGTCTTACCGGCCTGGCAGCAGGAACGGATGAAGTGCTTCTGGATGCCGGGGAGACGCTCAAACGGGATCTCCACGCCCATGTCGCCGCGGGCGACCATGATGCCGTCGGAAGCGGCGAGGATCTCGTCAAACTTCTCAACGCCCTCGGTGTTCTCAATCTTTGCGATGATGCGGATGCCCTCGCCGCCATGGGCGTTGAGGAACGAGCGCATATCAATGATGTCCTGCGCGCGGCGCGTGAACGAGGCGGCAACATAGTCAACGTTCTGCTCGATGCCGAAAAGAAGGTCGCTCTTGTCGCGCTCGGAGAGGAACGGCATGTTGAGCCGCGCACCGGGGATGTTCACACCCTTCTGGCTCTTCATCATGCCGCCGTCCACAACGGTGCAGCGGATCTCGGTGTCGGTCGTCTCCTCCACGCGGAAGGAGAGCTCGCCGTCATCCACCAGGAGCATATCGCCGCTCTTCACGTCGGCGGGCAGCTCGGCATAGTTCACGAAGCACTTTTCGGCGGTGCCGGGCGTTTCCACGGTGGAGAAGGTGTACGCCTGACCGGAAACGACCTCGACCGGCTCATCGAAGAGACCGAGACGGATCTCCGGACCCTTGGTGTCGAGCATTACGGCGGCGGGGAGCTTCAGCTCATCGCGCACCTTGCGGAAGCGCGCGATCATTTCGGCGTGGCTCTCGTGGGTGCCGTGGGAGAAGTTCATGCGGGCGACGTTCAGCCCGGCGAGCAGGAGCTCGCGCATGACCTCTTCGCTGCAGCTGGCGGGACCGATGGTGCAAATGATCTTTGTTCTGCGCATATATCCCTCATCCTTTTCTATAAATTTCTCTATTTCCAAGCGCATAATACCACAACCTCCGTCATATGGCAACGCACATTCTACATAGTTTTTCCACGGCAAACCATACAATTTTCAGCATGCCCCGCGGCGCAGGTTTTATTTGCATTCTGTATAAACTCCTTGCTTTTTCGCCGGAATTTGATATAATACGAAGCTGGATACGGAAACGTTTCAAAGTTAACAACGGGCCGGTGCCGGTTCTCCGGCTGCGGCTCTTTTAGGAAAGGATGGATACACAATGATCTACTCAGCGGAAGTCCAGCATATGTGCCCCGTTGCCAAGGGCGCATACCACGGTCCTGCGCCGATCCCCGAAGAGGGCAAGTGGGTGCAGGCGAAGGAAATCAAGGACATCAGCGGCCTTACCCACGGCATCGGCTGGTGCGCGCCGCAGCAGGGCGCCTGCAAGCTGACGCTCAACATCAAGGACGGCATCATTGAGGAAGCGCTGGTGGAGACCATCGGCTGCTCCGGCATGACCCACTCCGCGGCCATGGCGAGCGAGATCCTGATCGGCAAGACCATTCTCGAAGCGCTGAACACCGACCTCGTGTGCGACGCGATCAACACCGCCATGCGCGAGCTGTTCCTCCAGATCGTCTACGGCCGCAGCCAGACGGCGTTCTCCGAGGGCGGCCTGCCCATCGGCGCCGGTCTGGAAGACCTCGGCAAGGGCCTCACGAGCCAGGTCGGCACCATGTACGCCACCAAGGTGAAGGGCCCGCGCTATCTGCAGCTCACCGAGGGCTACGTCACCCGTCTTGCTCTCGACGAGGAGGACCAGATCATCGGCTACGAATTCGTCAAGACCGGCCCCATGATGGAAAACATCAAGAAGGGCATGGACGCCAACGAAGCCGTGAAGAAGGCCACCGGCAGCTACGGCCGCTTTGCCGACGCCGCCAAGTACATCGACCCGCGTCACGAATAAGAGAGGAGGACGGAAATAATGGCACTGTTTGAAAGCTACGAAAGAAGAGTCGACAAGATCAACGCCGTCCTCGCCGAGTACGGCATCAACTCCATTGAGGAGTGCCGCGCTATCTGCAAGGAAAAGGGCTTTGATCCTTATGAGATCGTCAAGGGCGTGCAGCCCATCGCCTTCGAGAACGCCGGCTGGGCGTACTGCGTCGGCGCGGCGATCGCCATCCGCAAGGGCGTGAAGACCGCCGCCGAAGCTGCCAAGGCCATCGGCATCGGCCTGCAGAGCTTCTGCATCCCCGGCTCCGTCGCGGACGACCGCAAGGTCGGCCTCGGCCACGGCAATCTCGGCGCGATGCTGCTCTCCGACGATACGAAGTGCTTTGCCTTCCTCGCCGGCCACGAGTCCTTTGCCGCCGCCGAAGGCGCGATCGGCATCGTCCGCAACGCCAACAAGGCCCGCAAGGAGCCTCTGCGCGTCATCCTCAACGGTCTCGGCA
>ERZ1106976.3627-NODE-3627-length-11879-cov-3.199932_pt1 | contig 11879 bp, 8 predicted proteins | sample MGYA00403687_ERZ1106976 | MGnify/ENA primary metagenome ERZ1106976 (study PRJEB35170, sample SAMEA104062446) | human gut metagenome | biome: human gut; feature: human-associated habitat; material: faeces | place: Denmark | collected 2013-02-22 ... | reverse complement strand
CTTCCGATCTCTGTGCAGTAACACCTTCAATGTCCTCGGAAAGGAACATTCCGGTAGTACCCAGCTGGCTGCCGATCGTCTTGTTCTTCAGATCATCAGCGGTTGCAATATCGGAATCTGCCGGTACGATGACGAACTGTACAGCCTCGTAATAAGGATCAGAGAAATCCACCTGTTCCTTACGGTCGTCGGTAACGGTCATGCCTGCGATAGCACCATCAATTCTGTTGCCAATAGAGCTTACCAGAGAATCGAACTCCATGTTCTCTACCTGGACTTCCATGCCCAGCTTCTCACCTACTGCCTTGATCAGAGCGACATCAAATCCATCGGGTTCTCCGTCATCACCAACATACTCAAAGGGAGGGAACTCAGCATTTGTACCGAATACCAGTACGCCGCCCTCTGTCTTATCGGCTGCTTCCGTTGTTGCAGCAGCTTCCGTTGTTGCGACAGCAGTCTCTGCCACACTGCTTTCAGCAGCCTGAGAACTCTCATTGGTTGCGGAATCAGAACCACAGCCTGTCAGCATTGCTGTGCACATTACAGTTGCAAGTAACATTGCGATTGCTTTTTTCATAATATTTTCCTCCTGTCTGTGTTTTGGAAACCACTATGGTTTCTAAACTTTAGTTACTATAGCACTTTTTAAAAAGATACGCAACTGTTTATGCATAAATATACGTTGTTCTAAAAACACTTTCGAGGAACGTTACGGAAAAAAATGCTGTGATAATATAAGGAATAAACGGCTGTGGTTCGCGCAGTCTGCCTCTTGGAGTGACATTTCCCCGAAACAGCTGCACGATTGTCAATAACACGACTGAGAGGAACATCTGCAGCAGAAACCCCACCATTCCGACTGCATTTCCGCACTCCGCCAAAGCACAGACCGAAAATGCATGACAATCCGCTTTTCCGTACATTCTGCTGAATAGAAGCTGCTGCAGCATGACAAACACCAGTACAGCGACGATACCAGAAAATTCTCCGCCCGCCGTCATTCCCAGGATTCCGGCCCACGGGAGGCACCACCACCATACATAATTATACACCCAGCAATTTCTACGATCCATGTATGCTGCACTCAGAAGGCCTCCGGCCAGCAGACAGCCGGCCAGCAGTCTGAGATTACTCACGACCCACCCGTATTCTGTGCATTGCTCCGAATAGTTTACGGTCATCGCACCAAACACAGTCATGACATACATGAAAATCCTGTCACTTCCGTACCATTTTTCTTTTGGCTGAAATGCGCTTCGGAGTTTTCTTTAATACATTTCTCCGCTCCCCAATAATTGATGTCGGGAGCGACAAGACGATGGATTTCTTTGTCTTTGAAAGTATAATCCAGTATTTTGAGACGGCTGTTAGTGAGCCGGGCTGTTTCCTGCGGAAGCGATGCTAGCCAGTCCAGATATTGCTCTTCGTCCATGGGGAGTTCCCCTTTATATGATGTTTGGATTTGGACTGATAAGGTCTGGAACATGTAACGGTGGGTGAGCCGGGCATAATTTACCGGAAGTACGGATGTGAGCAGAAAGATGCCGGCAAACGACACGGCAATCCATTGAATGCGCTGTGCCCGTAGAATGAATAAGCCGATACAGACTATGTAAAACCAGATGTTCAGAGTCAGAAGATACAGGCGGTTGAGCGTGATGCCGTAATCGTTGAGTCGTCTGGCGATGCCGATAGTCATCAGTACTAACAGGGGCAGGATGGCGATGGGCAACCCACGCGCCACACGTTGCTCGAAACGTGAAAGTCCCTGGCGGAGAGAAGGGTACATGCAGAATTCTACTCCGATGCAACCCGCAGTCAGTGCGATGACTAACCAGGAAACCCATCCGTCCGGTAATTGCCATTGGACGAGAATCTTCAATGCGTAGACATAAAGTACCAATAAGTAACATCCCAATAACGGAAGGAACAGATAGCGAATCACTTTGCTGAGGTATGCAGAAGTATAACCGGTACGGTCGTGTTTGGCTTCTCCGGCCGGGATTTGCCCTAAAAACAGCAATGAGGGTAAGGTCAGGCAAAACACAATGAGCCATGTGGTATAGAAGTTACTATTTACTTCCCAACCGAATAAGCCGGAGAAGGATGCTGTCAGCAGGCAGAGGCCGCCGCACATGATACCGCCGATTATCCATGAAGTAACGGCATGGGATACCAGTTGCAGGGTGAAATTCCATGAGGGAATATCGTCTTTTTCACGGAAAAAAGGAAGTGTGAAGATACTTAATCCCAAAGCCGTCAGGGCGGAACCGTGGGCAAGTCCTGTTTCCAAGAAAGGAAAGTCTTCCGGCAATAGGTACAAGTATCCGGCGTCCGCTAATAGGAGCAAATGGAGTAGCGCGTTGGCGATGTATACGATACGTTTACGTTTCACTTCCTCTCCCCATAGGCGAAGGGAGAGAGAGAGCAAACTTCCTACAGTCAGATAATAATTAATGGTGAAAGTCTGACGTTCCGTGAACAACTCGTCTTTCCCCCAACATACTACTAATAAGAAAACAGCGAGCGATACTGTAAAGCCGACCGTGACCGGAAAACGTTTCAAGCATTGCTCGACGCTTTTTATGATAATCTGCCGGGTGAAAAACTTTTTCATGTGCTTTACTGTTTAGAGTTCGCTTTCTTTCATCCGTTCGGCATTTTCCGCCACGGTCAGTTGGTCGATGCAGTCTTGGATATTGCCGTCCATGAACGAAGGCAGGTTCTGCATGTTATAGCCGATGCGGTGGTCGGTGATACGGCTTTGCGGATAGTTGTACGTACGGATTTTGGCCGAACGGTCACCGGTGGACACCATTGTCTTCCTTCGGTTGGCAATGTCGTCGATATATTTCTGGTGTTCTTTGTCGTAGATGAACGTGCGCAGGCGTGCCAAAGCTCTTTCCTTGTTCTTGGGTTGGTCACGCGTTTCAGTACATTCTATCAGGATTTCCTCGGTCTCTCCCGTATTGGGGTTTTTCCACAGATAACGTGCACGTACGCCGGATTCCACCTTGTTCACGTTCTGTCCGCCTGCGCCGCTAGAGCGGAAAGTGTCCCATTTGATTTCGCCCTCGTTGATTTCCACGTCGAATTCTTGGGCTTCGGGCAGTACGGCCACCGTTGCGGCCGAAGTATGTACACGGCCTTGTGTTTCCGTAGCCGGTACGCGTTGTACGCGATGTACGCCCGATTCGTATTTCAGCGTGCCGTACACCTTTTCTCCCGTTACGCTGAAGATGATTTCTTTAAAGCCGCCCGCAGCTCCTTCCGTAAAGCTAGAGATAGCTATCTTCCAACCTTTCATTTCGCAATATTTGGTGTACATGCGGAACAAGTCGCCTGCGAACAGTGCGGCTTCGTCTCCTCCCGTTCCTCCCCGTATCTCCATAATGACGTTTTTGTCGTCTTCCGGGTCGGCCGGGACGAGGAGCAACTTGATGCGTTCCTCCATTTCGGGGATATGTTTTTCAGCGGCCGCCATTTCTTCGCGCGCCATTTCCTTCATTTCCGGGTCGTCTTCGATGGCTAGCATTTCCTTGGCGTCTTGCAACGTTTGCAGGCTGTCCATATATTCTTTGCGGGCTTTCATGATATCGCCCAAGTCCTTATATTCTTTAGTCAGCTTTACGTAGCGTTTTTGGTCGCTGATCACATTCGGGTCGGTAATCAAAGTGCCCACCTCCTCGTAGCGGCTTACCAGCCCCTCCAATTTGTCTAATATAGAATTGTTTTCTGCCATAATATCAAGTTTCCGGCTGCAAAGATACGGAGAAAAAATGAAAGGACGTAAAAGGCCGCGACAATATAATGGGAGGACGAAGCCGAAAAGGATTTTATAACGAATTGATTTCTTCCGCGCTCAGGCCGGTGATGTCGGCAATATCATCGGTGGGGTATCCTTTGGTTTTCATGCGTCGTGCATTCTTGAGACGTTCATTCATTTCCCCTTCGTTTTTACCTTGTTCGATACCTTTGGCTATTCCTTTGGCCATTCCTTGTTCTATTCCTTTAACCATTCCTTGCCGCATTCCCAGTTCCAATCCTTCTTGCTTGGCGAAGTCGAGCACGGCAAGGTGGTCGCGGTACACTTTGATGCTTTCGTCATATTTCATGCGGTCCTCTTTGCTGAGCGAAGCGATGTCTACGATTTGTTCCAGTTTTTCAAACACCGATTTACGGGCTTTGAATGGGAGTCTTTGAAATGTTTCCATATTTTTCAGTACATAAATCCAACGTTCAAAATCAGTTTGGCATTCATCTTCTTCCTTGGTGAAGCAGGGGAGCTGCAGGAAAATGAAACGGAGCTTGTCGGAGAACACTTCGTTCGTATCCCGGTCGGACAAGACGATGTCCGTGCGGAGCTTGTTTGGGAAATTGGGCATTTGGAAATTCATGAAGAAGATGCCGTATACAGCTTTCAGATTGAATTTCCAATCGGCACCCCGTTACCCTTGCCGGGCGATGGCCTGCGAGAGGTAATACAAAGCCCGTTCGCGGAAAAAGGTCTGTTCACGGTTTTGCATTTCCACGATGAACTGTTCACCGTCTTCATTCGTACAATATATGTCATAGATGACACCCCGGTCGCCGGAAAAGTCCGGCAGCAGCTCTTTGTCCAAGAATGTGATGTCCGTTATCCGTTTTTCTCCTATTAACAAGTCGTTTAGGAAATCTATCAGCAATTCTTTGTGGATGGCTTGCCCGAAGATGCGCTTGAAACCGACATCGGTAAAGGGATTGATGAATCTTGCCATATTTTTCGCTTTTGACAGTAATCAAGGCAAAGTTACAAAAAAGAATTGAAAACCAAGGGGATGTTGGTCTTTTTGTCAACTCCTTGCGGGTGGAGGATAAAAAACGAGAGGGGGCAAACGCCCGTAAACCGGACTGCCCCCTCTCTTCCGAAACATGGGTTTATCGTAACATCAGTTTTTGTGTCTTGCGTCCGGCTTGCAGGATGTAGACGCCCCGGAGGCCGGAAGTCGAAATTTGCGTGTCTCCTGAGGCTTCGCTCTGGTGGAGCAACGTGCCTTGCAGGTTGTAAAGGCGCAAGGTCGTGGCGGAGCGTATGCTTTCGATACGGATGACGCCGCCGGTCGCGTAGATGCGTACCTCTTCGGCCTCCACCGGGACGATATCGGTGTAGGGGGCTGCGGTGAAGGTTACGGTTTCGCGGATGCCGGAACCATCTGTGGCTGCGGCTTCCACCGTCACTTGGCCGCCCGTGGCATTGTCTTTCAGGCTTACGGTGCCGTCTTGTGCGACGGTGGCCAACGTTTCACCCTCCACGACGCTCCATTGTACGCGTTTGAGCGTGGTGCTCATCGGCAGTACGACCGCTTGCAGGTGCAGTTGCGGTTGTTCTTGGTCTAATTTCAATTCTGCCTCTTGCGAAGTGATGACCACGCTCTGGGCCATGGTGACGTCAAAGGCATCGGCAGAGCAAACCACGTTGGACCGGTTGCGGGCATCATCCGCCGAAGCCCGTTTCTGCGGTACGTCGAAGCGTACGGCCAAGGCGTAGTATGTGGCTTCGTCCGAAGTCCGCGCGTGGGTGTAGCTCAGGGTATGGCCGGACACGGCGGCCAGTTCGGTGAGCCGGTCGGGCGACGGGCCGCTCAATATCACGTATTGCATCACGTCGCGTCCTTCGTATGGGGTCCAGCTCAGGTTGATGTCGTGCCCCATGGCGCGGTTCACCATCAGGTGGGCGTTGGCATGTACCGTGCTGCTCCGGCTCTCGCCGCCGTAGTTCGTGGCCATCGTGATGAAGTAACGCTGCGAGAGCAAGGCCGGAGTAGAGGTCTCGTCCACATAGCTTCCGTCCGTCAGCGGGACTTCGCCCAACAGTTCGTAACGGTCGCTCACGGCCGTCTCGCGGTAGATGCGTACCGTCCCCGGTTGCAGGGGCGCAGGCAGTTCCGTGGGGATGCTCCAACTGATACGGTTGCATCCGGTAGCCTCGTCGGTGCCTATTTGTCCGATGACGGGCACAAAGCCGCTGCCTGTCACTTCCACCTGGGTGTTCTGGTATATTTCGCCGAACACGTCGTCCGTTGCTTTCACGTTCAGGTCGTAGGAACCGTCCCTTTCCGGGAAGATGAACGTGGCTTCGGCCTGTCCCTCTTCGTGGATGAATGCCACGCCTTCGTCGCGCAGGACTTCAAAGGCGACCTCGGATGAGAGCAAGTGTTCCGGCAGGGTAGCCTGTACGGGAGTGCCGGCCAGGACTTGCTGTGGCAGGTCGATGGCCATGCCCGGCAGGTCGAGGATTTCGATTTGTGCGCGGCTCACGATGTCGTCCACGGTCAGGGTGACGGTCTTCAGGCCGGATGTGCTCCATTCGATGGTGTTCCCGTCTATCACGCCTCCGTCGGTGTCGATTTGCGGACTGCCCAAGATGGTGGTCTCGAATGGGATGGGCCAGCTCACGCGTCCTTTGCCCGGCAGGCTTAGGAGCGATACGGCCTGCGCCGTGTACTCGTAGACGGGCGAGAAGTCCGAGTGGGCGTTCCATGCGTCCACCGCCTGCACTTGTATCTCATACGTCTGTCCGGCTTCCAAGGCCGTGGTGGGGATGGTGAAGCGCGTGGCCGTGCGGTAATGCACATAGCCCGGTTCGCCTGTCTGTGCCTTGTTGTCGGTCAGGTTCAGGGGCGAGATGACGTAAGCTCCTTCGCCCGATGCGCCTTTCTTCTTCACGCTCAGGTTGTAGCGCAGGCTGTGCGTGGGTGTTTCCTTGTCCGTCGCCCCGTCCCAATATATCGTCAGGCCGTCCGTCGTCTGGCTGGCGTAGACGTTTTGCGGCACGGTGGGCACGGTGTTCTTGAACGAGGAACGGATACGGGTATAGGCACTGTAGTCAGGTGTGCCGTCGCCGTCCACGTCGAGATAAGAACCGGAAGGCGTTGACGAACCGATGTTGCCGGGGATGAGTTCGAGTGACAAACCGGATACGATATTCTCCATGTAGGTCAGTGTCCCGTCTTTGTCTTGGAAAATGAGACTGTCAGGGTTGGTGGCCGACACATATTCGGGCAGGCCGTCATGGTTCAGGTCCACGGTCGGTTCCCCCGGCAGGGTGATACGCTCCGTGAAACGGAGTTCCGCATCGCAGAGGTTGGCATAATATATGTCTTTGTAATAATCATTATAAATCAGGTCGGGTCGTCCGTCCCCGTTCACGTCGGCGATGCCGACAAGAGTGAGCGAACTGCTTTGTGTGGGTAGCTCGTGTGCCTCAAACTTCCAATCGCCTTGGTTCAGGTAGAGTCGTTGACGATAGATGGGGGTACCCCGGTCCCAACGGTATGCAGCCACGATGTCCAAATAACCGTCGCGGTTGAAGTCAGCCACGGCGACAGGCTCGATGTATTCCTCACCGCTGTATAGCTTTTTCTCTTCCCACACGCCGTTTGCGGTATTTTTGTACATCAGGGTGTTCTCTATGAAGTCCACGCGTCCGTCGTTGTCCATGTCACCGATGGGTGTAAGGTAATTATATTGTCCTATCGGGCTGTTGGACGTGTTGAGGCAAATCTCCCCTTCGTAGGCATGGAAGTCCATGTCGCCGTCATTCAGCAAGAATCTTTTTTGTTGGTCGCTTACTTTCAGGTAGTTGCTGTAGATATCGGGCCGTCCGTCCCGGTTGAAGTCGACCACATAGCCGCCGTGGCTGATGTTCAAGTCGGTGTTGAACGACTTCATCAGTTCCTTGAACGTACCTTGCGTGTTGGTGTAGAACCTTTCAGAGAATCCTTCCGCCCATCCGTCCTGGTTGAGGTCGAACACATTGCCGCTGTAGCCGTCTTCGTTGGTTTCCGTGCGGAACGGGACTACCTGTACGCCCTGCGTAAACGTGTGCCCGTCGAGCGAGAGGGTAACGGTTTTCTGTCCGAAACTCTCGAACGAGATGTCGGCCGACCCATCTGCGTTTTGGCTGACGATGCGTCCGTCGGGTTGCAGGTTGTATTGGTAGTTCGCGCCTTCACGGGCGTAAATTGGTGCGATATGCAAGGTGTCCGCTGTGCTCAACTCGTTGACCGAAGCCGTGAAGGCCGGGCTGACCAGATGGTTTTCAAACGAGGTCTCTTTGCTCCACGCGCTGCCGATGCCGTCCGGACTGATGGCCTGTACGGCAATATGGTAAGTGCCTTCCGGCCACGTCCCGGCATTAAGCATCAGGTAGGTGGCGGAGCCTGCATTGCCATTGGCGAACGTGCGGCGGCTTCCGTCGGCATTGGATTGCGCCTGCACGATGTCGCCACGTCCCGGGGCTGTGCCTACTCGGACTTCATACGTGAGTCCCGGTTCTTGCGAAGGTGCTTTCCATTCCACCCGAATCAGTCCGGTGGTCGCGTCCACGGCACAGGTCGGGGCTTCCGGGGCGGCCACTGTGGCAGGTTGAGCGTTTTCCGGAGTGTAGAGATAATGTTCCATATTGTTGGGGGTGATGAGGAAATCGGGTTTTCCATCGCCATTCAAGTCGGTTATGAAAGGATTTTCTTTGTTGGACAACATGTAACCTTCGGGGAGAAGCATGGTCTCGTTCAGGTTGAAGTTCGCGTCCCATTGGAACAAATAGAAGTCATATTGTAAGTAGCCTTGGGTGTTCGTGACTTCTTTCACAGCCGTCAGCCCCGGTTTTCCGTCAAGATATGCGACCTCGTGAAAGGTGTATTCGCCTTCCATGCCCTGCTCCGACTTCTTGAACGTGCCGTCGCCTTGGTTGCGCAGGAAGATGATGAAGGCGTAGGTGGTTTGTTTGGTTTTGTCTATGGTGAGTAGAAGGTCTTGATGGCCGTCACCGTCCAGGTCGCAAACCTGCACATCCGTGAGGTTGGAGTTGTTGGTGAGTCGTTCCGTCTCATACCCTGACGGTGTACTGCGCATCAGGTTCACGTCGCCCGTGTTTGCATCGAAGAGCACGTAATCCGTCAGGCCATCGCCGTTCACCTCGCAGGCAGTGACCGACGTGCCCATGGAAGCTGTGTAGTAACGTCCGTCCGGCAGTGAGATGAAGCCCGCGCCGTTGGGTGAGAAGAGGTCGGGGTAGCCGTCGGCGTTCAAATCCAAGGCTTGCATGCGGTCGCTTTCTTGGGCGTATGACGTGCCGCGTTCGGGAATCCACGCGCCACTGAATATGGTGTTGTCCACGCGGAACATGCCGCTTCCTCCGCTACTGTAGTCCATGCCTTCCAACTCGTCGGCATCCGTGACGATAGGGAGAGGCTTTTCTTGGAATCCGTCCGCTGTCTGCAACAGGATATACGGGGCGTAGAGGGTTGGCCAACTTTGTATCCGTTTAAAGAATACCAAGTCCATGCGTCCGTCCCGGTTGAGGTCTGCTTGGGTGAGTTGGCTGCCTAAGGAGGGGCAGCTTGTGGCTTTGTAGCTTCCGTCGGATTGGCTCAGGTACATCTTCGTGTCGTTTCCGTCGGAAGCGATGAAGTCCGGTTTGCCGTCCCCGTTCAGTTCGAGGAGATGGTCGATGGTAAGCACGTCGTCTGCCACGCGCTCTACCACCGTGCCGTCCAAGGCAAACCATGCAGTGAAGCGTTCCTTGTTGTTTTCTGTGTCGAGATATTCCATCTTTCCGTCCCCGTTCACATCATAATACATGCTCTTCAGGGTAGGCGGGGTTCTATCCAGAGGCGTAAGTTCTTGTCCCGCGATGGGGCGTATGCCTGTAAATGCCAGGCATGTGGCAAGGGTGAATAAAGTAGTCGTTCTCATAATGGTTGGTTTTTATGTTTTATCGAACTGTTCCTTTCAGATGTGCGTTTTTCTGCTGTTTTCGCAGTGGTTCAAAATTAAGGGATAAAAACATGTAGTTCAATACGTAAACAGTATTTTGTACGGAATGAATCCAGTTTTTTACGCATTGAACAAAAAAATCCGGGCAAGCAGGTGGCTTGTCCGGATAAGGTTGGAGGAAAAAGGAAATGAAGCTCCCTTTCCTTAGTAGTTGAATTCGCCGAATTCACTCTTGATGGTCAGTGAACGCGGTCCTTCTTCGATGTGTCCGATGATTTGTGCGTCGATGTTGAAATTCTTGGCTATGGCGATGACTTGTCCGGCATGTTCGGGAGCTAGGTAGACTTCGAGGCGATGCCCCATGTTGAACACCTTGTACATTTCACTCCAGTCCGTACCGCTTTCCTTGGCAATCGCCTTGAACAAGGGAGGTACGGGGAACATGTTGTCTTTGACCACCCTGCAATTCTCACCTACGAAGTGGAGCACCTTGGTCTGCGCACCGCCTGTGCAGTGTACCATGCCGTGGATGTCCGCACGCATCTCGTCTAGCATCTTCTTCACCACCGGAGCGTATGTACGGGTGGGGGACAGGACGAGCTTGCCGGCATTGACTGGGGCACCCTCCACCGGGTCGGTCAGCCGGTAACTGCCGCTGTAGACCAACTCTTCCGGAACGGACTTGTCGTAGGTTTCGGGATATTTTTCGGCCAAATACTTGGCAAACACGTCGTGGCGTGCACTGGTCAGCCCGTTGCTGCCCATGCCGCCGTTGTATTCCTTCTCGTAGGTGGCCTGTCCGCAACTGCTCAGTCCCACGATGACATCTCCCGGACGGATATTGGCGTTATCGATGACGTCGCTACGTTTCATGCGGCATGTCACGGTGGAATCCACGATGATGGTGCGCACCAAGTCGCCCACGTCGGCTGTCTCGCCGCCTGTGGCATAGATGCCGATACCCATCTTGCGCATCTCGGACAGCAGTTCGTCCGTACCGTTGATGATGGCACTGATGACTTCGCCCGGGATGAGCATTTTGTTACGTCCGATAGTGGACGACACCAAGATGTTGTCTACGGCACCCACACAAAGCAAATCGTCCGTGTTCATGATGAGCGCGTCTTGCGCAATGCCTTTCCATACGGACAAGTCGCCCGTTTCTTTCCAGTACGCGTAGGCCAACGAAGATTTCGTGCCGGCTCCGTCGGCGTGCATGATGTTGCAGTATTCCGGGTCACCACCCAGAATGTCGGGGATAATCTTGCAGAATGCCTGCGGGAAGATACCCTTATCGATGTTCTTGATGGCGTTGTGTACGTCCTCTTTGGCTGCCGACACGCCGCGCATCATGTAACGTTGGTTACTCATATCACTATATGTTTTTGAATGATTGTCTGTCATTAAAACTCTACTTTCGGGGCTTCCGATGCACCGGAGGATGCCTCGAACTTTTCCTTTTTGCTGAATCCGAACATTCCGGCAAATAAGTTGTTGGGGAATTTACGTATCAGGACGTTGTAGTCTTGTACGGCCTCGTTGTAACGTTTACGGGCTTCGGTGATGCGGTTTTCCGTTCCTTCCAATTGGGCTTGCAGTTCCGAGAAATTTTCGTTGGCACGGAGTTGCGGATAGTTTTCCGTCACGGCCAACAGTTTTCCGAGGGCGGAGCTCACGGCACCTTGGGCTTTCTGATATTCGGCCAACTTTTCTGCGGTCAGGTTCGCCGGGTCCACGGTGATTTGCGTAGCTTTGCTACGGGCGGCTACTACGGCTTCCAACGTGCTGCTTTCGTGCGTGGCATAGCCTTTTACGGTACTCACCAGGTTCGGAATCAGGTCAGCCCGGCGTTGGTATTGCGTTTCCACGTTACTCCATGCCGTAGACACAGCTTCGTCTTTCTCTACCATCTTGTTGTATGAACAGCTGTTCAAAAGAACCATGCACACCATGGCTATGGCGGCGGTCATCCATTTCTTTGTTTTCATTGTTTTCCTTATATATAAAAATAGGTTGCCCTTTAGAGTATCACAGTGAGAAGAAGTTCCCCATTAAAAAACCATCTTATCCGAAGACAAGATGGTTTTCATTTATTTTAGCTTAATGGAGGATTATAA
>ERZ1106976.3626-NODE-3626-length-11881-cov-11.106207_pt1 | contig 11881 bp, 6 predicted proteins | sample MGYA00403687_ERZ1106976 | MGnify/ENA primary metagenome ERZ1106976 (study PRJEB35170, sample SAMEA104062446) | human gut metagenome | biome: human gut; feature: human-associated habitat; material: faeces | place: Denmark | collected 2013-02-22 ... | reverse complement strand
TTGCCGCAGAACAGGAACAGCAGGATGATGGCGATGATGATCCAGCAGCAGCTGCCGCCGCCAAAGCAGGAATTCTGATTACACATAGTGTGACCTCCTATGAAAATTTGACCGTCTTGCCGGTCTCATTCCCATAGTATGCCGGTCGCGGGAAAGTGTGCCGTCACTGGCGGGAAATGCGGTAGCTCAAGGTCAGCAGCGTGTCCACGAAATGGATATCCTCGAAGAACACACCGGGCTCGTCGGTGGACAGCTCCACGTTGGTGAAGTTCCAGAAGCCCCGGACGCCAAGGCCGATGAGCCGGTCAGCCAGCGGCTGCGCCACGCTCTGCGGTACGGTGAGCACCGCCACGTCCGGGTGGTAGTTGGCGACGTATTCCTCCAGCTCGTCCATGGAGCGGACGGTGATGCCCCGGATGTCCGTGCCGATGAGGGCGGGGGAGACGTCGAAGGCGGAGTCGATGCGGAAGCCGATCTTGTCGAAGTCGAAGTTCTGGAGCAGCGCGTGACCCAGATGGCCCACGCCGATGACGATGATTTTGTGGCCGCTGTCGATGCCTAAGATGTGGCCGATCTCGGCGCGCAGCTCCGCCACATTGTAGCCGTAGCCCTGCTGGCCGAATTCGCCGAAGCAGCTGAGATCCTGACGGATCTGGGAGGCCGTGATGTCCATTTTCGCGCCCAGCGAGTTGGAGGAGATGCGGACGACGCCCTTGTTGTACAGGTCGTCCAGATAGCGGTAGTAGCGGGGGAGGCGGTGGATCACGGCGTCGGAGATCTTCTGCTTTTTCATATAAAAACCTTCTTTTAGGATGGGATGCGGTGCGGGGCACCTGAATTTATGGAGATATTCTACCGCATGATACGATAGTTGTCAACTTTTTTAACAATCTTTCTGCAAAAAAGTTTTTCCAAAACGGCTTTACATCCGTAGGAAGAACTGCTATAATACCAAGGCTGGAAGTGCAGCGACAACCAAATATGCGCCCGTAGCTCAGTTGGATAGAGTGACAGACTCCGACATTTCAGGTGTCTCCAGTTGAGATATGGCGCAAAGCCTTGCCGCACCTGCGTTTGCGGGAACGGCAGAGAAAGAATGCGTGGTCGTTGACTACTATTTGACGACTATCGCAGAAACCCACAACCAAATATGCGCCCGTAGCTCAGTTGGATAGAGCGTTAGACTCCGACTCTAAAGGCCGCTGGTTCGAATCCAGTCGGGCGTACCATATGAATGAGTCCCGCTTTTCGAACTATTTTATCGAAAAGTGGGACTTGTCATATCCGAGAAGCCTTGCAATATGGGGCTTTCCGCTTTTTCATGTCAAGGCACCGATTCTCCAAAACGCTCCAAACGCAAAACTAATATTTTTATGCATGGCGGCTATTTAAACACTACTTTCCGATAAAGCAGGCTTGTATGCGTCCTCAAAAGCCTGCGGCGTCTTGTAGTTCAGCGTCTGGTGGGGGCGCACCTCATTGTAGAACCAAATATACTCCTCCACGCTCCTACGAAAATGTTGTTCGGAGGTGTAGTCTTTTCGGTAAGCCTCCTCCCGTTTGAAGGAGGAAAAGAAAGTCTCAGCCACGGCGTTATCCAGTGGCCTGGCCGTTGCAGAGAAAGATTGCTTTACACCGTACTGTTGAAACAGACCGGTCAGCGTTTTTGAAACATACTGGCTACCCCTGTCACTGTGAAAGGTCAGGTTCTGCGGTCTCCCTCGCTCCTGATAAGTGGTTTTGAAGGTTGCGGTGACCAGATGTGTACTCATATGCTTTGATACCCGCCAGCCGATAACCTTGCGGGAGTATAGATCCAGAATGATACAGAGACAGACCCAGTAGCTTTTGACCTTGAAGTATGTAATATCGCTGACCCATATCTGATTTGGATGCTCTGCCGAAAACTCCCGTTTCAGCAGATTTTGTTTTGCATATTGTTGCTTGCGCTTGAACTGCTTTTTTGCATCTGTCCGGACACTGCATAGGCCTAACTCCTGCATAATGGTGGAAATGCGCTTTTTACCAACACGAATGCCGCTCTCAGCTAAAACGATGCGTATCTTTTCCGCGCCAAAGCGCTGCTCACTGTCATCAAATACCTGCTTGACCTTCAGCATGAGCTGAGTTTGTTCCTCTTGGTATTGGCTTCTGTCCGCCTTACGGAAGATGTGGTTGTAGAAGGTCCCCCTTGCCACATCAAGAGCGTCACACAGCTCATGGACACTGAAAGGATTGCCCGGTCGATGATAGAGTTTCTCAAGAGTGGCAAGCTTTTTCTGCAAGGGTATATTCGACAGATACTCGGTCTGGCGAATGATCTCCATATGATGCTCCAGCTTTTGCAGGCGGCGGGAGATGGCATCGAATTCAGCAGGCGTGTAGGTATGGTTGGGCGTTTTGATCGAGCAGTATTCTTTGCGCCATTGGTACAGGGTGCTTTGCGAGATGTGCAACTCTTGACTTAGCGCTTTGATTGACTCGCCCTTTTCATAACGGCGGATGGTTTTGACTTTGAGTTCAGTTGAATAGGTGATTGGCATAGCCTCAGCTCCTTTGTCGGTGTTGAGGCTATTGTAGCAAAGCGTTGCCAAGAGCAATAGCTTGCAGTATAATAAAACATATCAAACATTTTTCTTACTACACCACATAGATAAAGAAGGTGAATGTGTTTATGGGCAACGATGAACTGCTCAACTATATCAGCATGTTCAGAGAAAAAGCCGAGCAAGGAAAACTGGTTATTTTTGTAGGTGCGGGAGTGTCTTGCAATGTAGACGGAATGCCCAGTTGGAATGCCTTGATTCAAAATATGGCAAAGGCGATTGATTATTCGAGGTGTGATACTTGCAGACATAGATTAGAAAGCTGTGAAAACACCTGCTTATTGAAAGATGATTTTTCGACAGATGAACTTCTAAAGGTACCGCAGCATGTGTTTAACAAGGATCAAGAATTATACTATCGTATATTAAACGAAAGCATTCCCGCTGTGACGGCAGATGCACCTTTGTCGTCAGCGATTTTTGATATCAATCCGGCACATATTATCACCACGAATTATGACCAGTTGCTTGAATCCTCGAAAAATATATTTTGTGAGCAATATCAGGTGATCGTTTACGATAAGGATTTGCTGAATGCGGACAAAGGAAAGTACATCATTAAAATGCACGGGGATCTTTCCGATGCTTCCAGCATTGTTCTAAAAGAGCAAGACTACTTAGACTATTCGCAAAAACACGTATTAATTGAACTCTTCATCAAATCGTTGCTGACGGACCATATTGTGTTGTTTTTGGGATATTCGTTAAATGATTATAACATCAAGCTTATTCTCAGTTGGCTAAACTATATGCGTTCACAAAACGGAGCATTTGATGTGGACAGAAGAGTTGGCTACCTGATTCTGGATCAGGAGATTGTTGATGATACTCAGCTTTCTTATTTTAGTAGCAATAATATCGAAGTAATCAATATTAACTCCATGCCGCTGATTCAGGAGATCCCAGCGGATCTATCCAATGAAATTGGAAAGCGTCTATATAGTTTTCTGCGTGTGATTGCCAATCCTGCATTAGAGGAGAATTTATCTACAATAGAAAATGCCGTAAGATTTATGTCTCGTTTCAGCTTTGTCAGCTATGAGCAAATTCTAAAGCTGCTTTATGTGAAAAGATATGAGGTTACGGACCGGGAATTACGTCTTTTTTCTGAAAACGATTATGCAAGATTAATAGCATTTATGGAGTCTGGGGACGAAGGTGCAACTGATTTAAGACAACTTTTTCTAAATGCTGGAATCGTATCCATACAGTGCATTCACGAGCATAAAGTCATGCGCTTTCGTATAGGAGAGCTGTCTGATAACGCTTTGCTGAAAAGTGAAATTTTTAATCTCTATATTCTGAATAAATATGATGAGATCAAAGCATTGCTCAACAGCGAGCATATAGATTTAGAAGCAAATGAAATGCTTTTTTACAAAAGCATTGTGGATGGTTTTAGTGAAATATTAAAATTCCACGAAGAAATAGATTGCTCTGGGTTCCCTATAGACCAGAAAGTTGCTTATCTGCATAATTCCGCTGTACTTGAGGCAATCCAGACATACTTTGGGGGCTTTGATTCTGCCAAAGTCAAACAATTTGTTCAAAATATCGCTGCAAGCAAGGAAAGAGAGGTGTTCTCTGGATATCTTGACATTTATAGTGGTAATACTAAAAAGAGACTTTCGATGTACGAAGCCTTAGAAAAGCTAAAGAAAGATGTTGGGGACAGAAATACCATTCATTTTGGTGGAACATCGTGTGCAAGGCTTTATGAAATAAAACGGCTTGCTATAACACAATACTTTTTTTACTATAACAACCACATTCTGTATCAAGGCTTTAGAGATTTAAAAGATTTTTTCAAACCATATATCGAAGCCATAATATGCGCAAATAGTGATGCGGCCCAAAAAACTACTCTTTTTGGAGATATGGAATTTGCAAACGAAAAGTATGCCGTAGAATACATTGATCTGGATATTATGGCAAAGTTTATTTCGACAAAAGATTTGAGTGCGCTTGTAAGGTCATATAATGTAAAACAATTGAATACGGGCGTACAGGAAGTTACATTCCTTGCAGAGTGCTTTAAGAATCTTTGTCATTCTATTGTGACTGCAAAGACTTATGGATTATTGCAATCGTCGTTTTCTGCGCTTTCCAATATAGTACTATTACTGAACTTGGTTGTCTTAGATGAGAATAGCAAAGAGATAATTGCAGCATCGGTAGAAGCGTTACTCAGTGATAAGATTATTGCTCCAATCTTCTTTTCTATAGGTTGGCCGGACTTTAGGCAAAGCTTGAGAGAGCTTTCAAAGCTTTGCAGCTTATTAGCATTTCCCCATAATTTTGAGTTTGTTCATCAAATAGTGGGCGGAGAAAAATTCTTTGAGTATGCGGTGAATGTGCATTTCAACAGTCTTCGTCATCTCATTGAGCAATTCATATCAAAGGATGAGGCAACTACAGATAAGATTCAGGCTATCATTGATACTACAGAGGATTTCCATAAGAAAGTCATATTATTGAGGTTGTTTTATCAGCAGATTACCGGTGATACGGTTCAACAGAAGTATAAATACATTTTATCCGATAACTTTGCACAACTGCCAATAGAGGCAATCTACGACTTTATATTCTCTGGATGGTTGACCCCAGATCAGAATTCAATCAAGGAATTTCTAAATGGAGTAATAGAGCTTAGCAGAAAAGAAGTCACAGGTGTGCACTCATACCCCGATCCGGTTGAGAGTAGATTGGAATGCGTCTATCTTCTCTATATAAACGATATGATATCTGATATAAGTGCTTTAAAAGAACTGTCTGAGGGAAGACCGCATTTGCAGTTCCTATTAGATTCGGAGAGTTTTGACTACTCTCAAGTAGACTTTTCCAATTATATGTGGGAAAACTTTGCTCGTCATGAAAAGTACATGAGTTGTTTTATTGCCCACAAAGATGCTATCATACCGATAATTCAAAACCGAATTAAATCGGAAGAGGCAAGTGAGACCGAAAAAAGAATCCTATACGGTTTTCTGCTTAGCGGCAATGAAATTTGGAAAATATAAGCGTTTTATATGCCTATATGAAGAATATGCGGATGTAATGGTGTGATATCTATAGTGTTTCGCTATTACAAAAAGATTTTCCCTCTGCTATATGGCAGAGGGAAAATCTTTTATTCAATTGTTTCCATCGGTAATGGGTTCATGTTTCCCACCCACTGGTGTAAAAACGCGGAAGCTTGGTTTTGATTCAGATTGTCGTGGATTTTTTGGTTGTAGTAATTTCTTAGGCATCAGTCCAATAATCTTCCAAAATGGCGTCCGCTTCATCATCGGAAATACCCAATGCCCGCGTCAGCCGCACGAGTCGACTGTTGGGATAATAATTCCCGTTGGGACGCTTTCGACCACGCCACCCGGAGATCCAGCTTTGCTTTGCGGAGTCTCCTGTACGCAGCAATACCAACTTCTTTGCCGAGGGCGTAAAGAAAATATACTCGCGTTCAGCGGCTGTCAGCGTATACTCCTTTCCTGCATCGATGGCACCGGAGAATACTGCGTCCTGTGTCAGAAGTTCGAGCAGGGCAATGGCGTCCTGTGATGAGAGGTTATACGGGTCGCCCTGAAACGCCGTAGCTACCTGAGCGTTTCGCCTGTATGCAAAAGAAAGTACACCCATTGACACAAGGCTGGTGCCGCGGCGGGCATTGAACATTTCATTCAGAATCGCCACCCACGCATTACTGCGGCTCGCAGCAGATAACTTACCCACATCTTGATTTTCGCCAGCATCCCACTCGGCAAAAGATCTGTTGTTTTCAAAATAGCGGCTGAGTTCATCGACGAATTGAAATACGCTTACTTTTTCTATGCCGCTATTGCGATATTTCTCCGCAATGTGCCAAATACCTCGTCTACGCAAAAATTCATCATAGGAACGCTCCATGTAGGAGGCGAAAAACGCCGCTTCACTTCGGCTGTCAGAGAAGCAAAGAAACTGCCGCATCAGCTTTTTACGTATTTGCTGTGGTTGCGCTGTGCCAGCGAAGATGCTGCGCCGACCAGAATTTTGATTTTCCTTTAGTGCTGATGTTATGGTGACTTCCTCGTTGGGAAGTTGCTCGAAAAGCTCGGTTCCCAATACAGCGGTGGCTGCTTCGCTTCCCAAATAGAAGCGGCGGAACGAACCAAAGCCGCAGGCAGGGCATCTGGCAACATGGTTTTTGTGTTGTTCTATTTTGCGAAGCTTGCGATAGTTGGATTCGCTGTGTTCACATAGTGGCTTAAATTTTGTGTCTGCTTCCGTAGAGATAGCCCCGCAAACCGAGCAAATGACAAAATCGTTTGTGGCGTCATCTGCACAATCTTCCTCGTCAATCAGTACATCTTCTGCGCTGTCCTTAAGGTAGTAGAAGTCGGAAGGGTCGTCCAGCCCCTTCCGTGCTGATGGGTGTAAAGCTCCGCCTTCTTCTCTGCCGACAATAGCCATTCTTCCACAATCTGTGCAGACAGCGGCCTCGAATACCGCGGCATCGATTTTGTTGTTTTCGCTTGTAAACGAGTGCTTCCGATGTAAAAACAGGTGCTTCGGAGAAGCGAGTGTGATATATGCCCCCTCTAAGGCTCGCACAAAAAAGTGATAGCGGGGTTTGATCAGATTTGCGCCATCTTTTTCGGCGCGAGCACAGACTGCAATGAAGGATATGACCTGTTCATTTGTCATAGGGCATATTTCGGACAGGGCCTGACGTAGCTGTGCGACCGTAATTGGCTGGTGTGCGACCTTCCGAAGCAAAGCAAACAGCCGGGAATGCAAGAAAAGCGCATAGAGCTTTTCGCCCTCGCTCCCTACCGGAGCGAAGTCAGCGTGATAGCGGGCTAACACGGAGGAAATATCAGGACTTCTTTGCAGTTCCTCAAAAAGTGCTGGTGCAAAGTCCAAAAAATCTTCTATGGCAGGTCGCTTTTCTGTGGAACGAATAATTCCAGATCGTTGGAATGCAACACCACATAGCTTTTCAGCAAAGCTCAGGATATCACCATCTGCATCAGGCCCACCAAGTGTTGCACTTGTCAGAATGTATTGAACACTATCGGGTTCGCTGATCCTCGCCCGGAGTCGGCGCATCAGCAGGGAGGTCTCCATGCCTGTTGCACCTTTGTAGATGTGTGCTTCGTCTAAAACAATAAATTTTAACTTGGCACCGGAAAATACCGCGTCATCCTTTGGCCGCAGCATCATGTATTCCAGCATGGAATAGTTGGTTATAAGAATATGGGGAGGCCGTTCCTGCATGACCTCACGGGAGATGATTTCATTGGGAGCAGGGTCTATCGGCTCCCCAGCTTCATCGTGGTAGGTGCGGTGGTACTCTGCCAGCGCCTTAGACTGTGTATGCTCGGTATTGCCATTGTAAACACCGTAGCATATCTGAGGGTAATTCTTGAAAAGAGCGCGCATACGCTTCATCTGGTCATTGGCCAGCGCGTTCATCGGGTAAATGATGATTGCGCGGACACCGGCGGAAAGAGTTCCGGCTTCCTGCTCCCGTAATAGATGATTGATGATGGGCAGCAAAAAACTCTCCGTTTTACCAGAACCTGTTCCTGTCGTAACGACCAGATTTTCCCCTTTGTCCGCTTTCAGCATGGCAGTTTCCTGATGCTGATAAAGAGGTCTGTCCAGCTTTAGCTCACGCTCTTTTTCTGCAACAGGCTCCAGGTTTTCAAACAAGATACTTGCTTTTTGCGCTTGGATCAATTCTCGCAATGTATGCCCTGTTTCATAGGAGCCGCCAATATCAAGAAAGGGCCCGCTGGCTACCATACCGTCCGTTTGCAACTCTTTCCGAAATTCTCGCTCATAGTCGGTGTCAGCCATATCAAAAGTGGTCGTGATATAATCAATATAGCTATCTTTGATTTCCTTAGAAGCCTTGATGGGATCAAACATATTGGTAGCCCTCTCTAATGCTGTACTTGAAATAGTCGGGTGTCTTTAATCGATGATGCTGTTCAGCTTTGCTCATATAAGTGGCCGGATTACGGTTGACTATTGTGGAAAAATCCTTATCAACATATACTGCATCCTCCGTTGTACACCGTAGGATCAGCAAGTGTTCGTTGACAATCCAAACCTTAACAGGGTTGACCAATTCAAAGTCATTTGACGGCTTGGAGTTAAACGGGATGCGTCGCCCTGTACTGCTAATAAAGGATAGCGTTGCCGAATAGCACGGTGCGGGCATTGTTTCACCAGATGCGACAGTTGTCCCTTGGTAGTCCAAATTTGTCAGGATTCCGCATCCGTACTTCATAAGCAACGCTTTCAGGGTCTCTGTCTCAAAATCCCAGTAGAGCGCATCTCCTATAATAAGCTCTTTCCCGTCATAAAGCCATTCGAGTGGATTTCCAACGCAATATGAACCCTTGAAAATAAGTTCATTCATTCCGCCGGAAAACAGGCTTTTCTTTTTTAGGAAAACTTGATAAGAATAGTTTCCCAAGGCGTAGGAACTGGTGTTGGCAAGGGCGGTGCTTTCTGTTGATGTCGCATAAGTGTCGATACTTCCGCCGGGGCGTTGGACTTCGACTTGAAAGGTGCTTTCGGGATCGCCAACATAGTTGCCCTCCGGTTGCCAGTGCAGGGTGCTGTCAATTACTTCGATTGGCGGAGCAGCAAAGGTGGGCTTACAGGCGATGGTGGTAATTTTTCGGTTTATATGATTTCCTGCTATATTCTCCAGAGAAATCCACAGATCATACTCTGCCTGCGGCGCCGCTATCGCACGGAGCGTATTGCCAAGTTCGAAATAGGAAGGACTCACCTCTGGAACAGGGCTTATACCAAGCATGAGCTGTCCACTCCATCCCTCCGGCAACTCCAGCTTCACGAATTCGTCGTGCAGAATGGATTTGTGCCAAATCATACCCGGAATCTTGAATGCATTATGCCCCATCAACGCGCAGTGAACCAAAGGGATGTACAGTTCAAGCTGCCAAGTCATTCCGGAAACGGGGACGATTATACTGTCAGAGGTATCTTCTAAGACCAGGGAATAATGAAACTGCTTGGCGGCAAAGGAGATATTGGCAGTTGCTTGTGATCCGTCTGCATAGTAGATGGGTGCGTTTAAAGTAACATTGAAATCTGCAAGAACTATGTAATTGAATTCATATTTTACCAAGTCAGTAGCAAGGTCGATTATACGGACACAGTGGCAAAGGCCATCATTTTCTGATGGAATTTCCAATTCATTTCCGCCACCACAGAAAGCATCTGCATTGTGACGCATTCCGTCGATGGAGAATTGGTATCGTATGCTTTTTTCTCCCTCGGGGAGAACGATAAAAAGCTGGAAGGTGGCAGGAAAAATATCGAAGGATACACCCTGATGGATTACTTGGGCAGAGACCGCTTTACGCAGGGAGGTATGATGGCGGAACTGTGCCGCAGTCGATGCGCATACGAAGATCTCTCGGCCATCAATGGCAGCTGATGACACCTCGTCCAAATTTATGCGATACAGTTGCCCCGGATATGGGTAGCTATATATTCCGTCTGTATCATCGGGAAAGGTTACTTCCTGCAAGTTGCTGGCAAACAAGTAAATTGTTCCACAGTGGGGAGTTCTTTCAGCCCCCGATGCATCCAACAAGATATATTGGCGATATAGCTTTTCAGCCGAATTATAGAGAAGCTCTCCGTCATAGTGGATCTCTACCCGTATAGCCGGTGTGTTTGAAAAATCATACGACATTTCTTCAAACGGAATGAAGAGACTTCTTGTTGTTAAGCACAATTCATCCCCAGTGACCGAAAGTTCGGCGTTATAGATACAAATTTCACTTTGGTAGATTTTAATTACAGGACGTTGCTGCGCCACCTTAGACAAGCGGATTTTAGGTATTGCTATGCCAACGGAGGAATGCTCCATCGTATATTGAGCATAGATGCGGTCTGTCGTTGTTGCAACATATTCTGTTTTCCGCTGCCGTTGTTCCCCCTGTGCCTGTACCCGTTCGGTGCTGCTTTTCCTTTGATACCATTCGACGAGGATAGTATCCCAATAATTTCGGTCGGGATCAATTAGGTCAGTGTTTTCGTTCCGGAGAATTGCGTCCATCTTTTTTACGATGGAGTCACAGAGAACTGCCATATATCCGGGACGTTCCTTAAACAATGTCTGCAAACCGGAAAATATGGCATCTGCCCTTAATTGCAGTTCATCATTCTTGGCAATGCGGGAATCCCAACGCGCACGCATGCCTTTCGTAAATACTTTGTAGCTGATATCCTCCGTTACATATTGAAAATCTAAGTTTTTCACATAAAAATCAAATAGAATGGAGTAGAGAGATTCTATGCTTTGCTTTGGTGCCAGAGCATGGAGCAGCAGAGAGGTGTAATATCGCTGCGTTCCCTCAGGTGCGAAAAAACGCTTGTAGTGTGCCAGTGTACCTTTGATTGCACCTCTGAAATAATTATATAATCTATTGGCTGCGGCCTCAGAATTTTCCGGATTAAATCCGTATTGAAGGAAAATATAATTCCAAAGAGACCCGGAAGTCTCCTCATCTGCTAATTCTGAGGACCAACCCTTCAACAGGTTTATTGTTTCAAGTACGAGTACAGCGTCCTCTCTTACGGAAGTGCGTCCTCCATCTATCAACACTTTCTTGACGGTTTCGCTTGCGGATTGATAGAGCAGTGCGTCTTCCGCATCGGTCAACTGGTACTCTCCGGCTAATGGATAGGTTCGAAACACATAGTCGGCCAGTTCAAAAGCTGTATAATCGGGAGACGGTCCGCATGTATCTCCACTGTGCATATCGGGTTCGATATACCCTGTTTCTTTCCAAATAAAGCCTCTGCCGGTAAGCCATTGAACAGATGATACACCAGCACCTCTTGCGTATCTGCGGATTTCCACAAACAACGACAAATATTCGCTAAGGCGAGATTGTTCAGCAAATATCACCTTCTCCGGGAATGCCTTGTTCAATCGGTTCAGAAACTCTGCTTCGCTCATGCGCATAATATCCACCCACCTTACACATTAATCAAAGCACGAATGGGAGTGGTAATGTGTGGTATTTTATCAATTATAGCATGAAGATGTAACAATCTCAACCATGCAGTTTTGTGAGCTTCGATATATGTGTGCGGATGTGTGATTCAAATCTCCAGCATCTCTTGCAGTCCCGCGCTGGCGGCCTTTTTGTTCTTGTCAAAGGCGTGGGTGTAGATGTCCAGCGTGGTAGAGGGCTGGCTGTGGCCGAGGATGCCCGCTACCGTGGCCACATCCGTACCGCCCG
>ERZ1106976.3624-NODE-3624-length-11883-cov-12.443524_pt1 | contig 11883 bp, 12 predicted proteins | sample MGYA00403687_ERZ1106976 | MGnify/ENA primary metagenome ERZ1106976 (study PRJEB35170, sample SAMEA104062446) | human gut metagenome | biome: human gut; feature: human-associated habitat; material: faeces | place: Denmark | collected 2013-02-22 ... | reverse complement strand
AACCTTTTCGGCTGAGTATAATTTTCATTCCTCACGCTCCCAGCAAGCTCTGGTCAAAGGCGAACAGCGCCTCGTTGATCTCGAAGATGTCGTACTTCTTCTGCCTGATGAAATACTCAATAATGACGTCGAACTTGCTGCTGGCACTGAGAGCGTAGCCCGCGCGGGCGACAAGATCACGGGTCTCATCCAGATTCAGCTCCAGCGCGATGGCAAAGGCAATGGCTGTTACCTTGGAGGGCTTGTAGTCCGGATTGTTGCGGATCTTAGAGAACAGCTTGCGGTCGACATTGGCTTTCTTGTATATCTCGGAATCCTTTTTGCCGCTGCGGTCGATGAGCTTCAACAGGGTTTCCGAGAAACCGGCGTCCAGATGTGCCAGCAGACTGTCCAAGCCGTCGGCAGACATAGGCGCTGCCGCTGCACCGGCAGACAACGCTCGACCTTCGAGAACGCTCATCCGGCGCAGGCGGTCCCGCCGGGAATCGGTATGCGCGTCTACATAGTGGTCATCAACATACTCGGCGATGTCGGCAAACAGCTTGCTGCTGATCTGATATGCCGTGCGGCTAAAGATCACAATATAGACCGTCATGTCGTTGTGCAGCAGGAACTCGCCGATAGTGTCTACCGCCACACGAAGCGCCTGATCCTTGGGGTAACCAAAGATGCCGGAGGAGATCAGCGGAAATGCCACCGTTTCGCAGCCGTGCTCTTTCGCCAGCGCAAGGCTCGTCCGGTAGCAGGAAACCAGCAGCTTCCGCTCACCGTAACTGCCCCCGTTCCACATAGGGCCGACGGTGTGGATCACATATTGGCAGGGCAACCGGTAAGCCTTGGTGATCTTGGCATCGCCGGTCTTGCAGCCACCGAGCGTCCGGCACTCGGCCAGCAGCTCCGGTCCCGCCGCGCGATGGATACAGCCATCCACGCCGCCACCACCCAGCAGCGTTTCGTTCGCCGCATTGACGATAGCGTCCACCTTCATTTTTGTAATATCATTGCGAACAATTTCAAGAGGCATGGTTCTATTCCTCAATTTCTATCATTCAAAATTAAGCCAACGCACCGTTGTCCTCTACTTTTTCCACTTCAGACAGTTCTTCCCAATCCTCACGATTTCCGCACCTGCGAAGGTAATCGTGGCCGCCGTCCACGGCGCATGAACCGCAGCTGCAAAACTTGAAATCATGGACAGTTTTGCTTTCGATGATATCTCCGCATTTCTTACATCTGATTGCGTTCCTGATAATTCTCGGCATGATCATTCTCCCTTTAGTGCATTTTTGATTTTCTCTTTTTCCCCACTGCCATCTGTACGGAGGCGCAGGAGCGGAACGGCGCACTTCTCCAGAATGAAGTCCTTTTTCGCGTCCCGCACTGCCTGCTTGCTCCCAGATTTATGAGATCCGCCATCCGCTTTAATCGTCAGCACGCACTTTGCTGATTAGGTCGCAAGTTAGTTCAAAGTTGGTCCCAAGTCAGTTCCAAGTTGGTTCCAAGATTCGTTAGTATTTTGGATTATTTGGACGCAAACCACCTTGCGGCGCTTGTTGTTCCTTCGCAGAAAACCTTCCCGCTTTCACGCAATTCTCTCATCAAAATGCGGATTTGGTTTCGATCAAGCCCCGGCAAAACTTGCTGCAATTCTTTGAACGGAGTACCAACTTCGTTATTCTGCCGGATGTGCTTACAGAATTTCACAACCAGAAAGTTGCGCTTTTATCCAGGGTCTCTTTCCTCTGTTTCCAGTCCGGCATCAGCATCGTTAGGAACGCATAGAACTGCTTTGAATGATTGGGGTGAACGAAGTGGCAAAACTCGTGCATCACAACATATTCGATACAGTTGCGTGGGGCTTCTAATAGCCTCTTATTCAGCGTAACAATTTCCTTTTTGGCCAGACAAGATCCCCACCTGGTCTCCATATTCCGAATCCGCAGTTCTGGCATCGGTACCCCATATTTTTGAAATATGGGGTAGGTTTCCAAAATAATTTCACCGAAAATGGATCGACACTGCTCATCCAGGTAACGGGTCACCATCTTTTGCTTTTTTGCAAAGTCTTCCGTGTCTTTCACACAAAGACGAAGATATATCCCATCAGAGGAAATTGCGTCCCGCATACTGTTCTCCACTTTCAGGCGGATTCCTCTGCCCAGCAGATAGAAAGTCTCTCCGCTGACATATTGCTTGGGTTGAGAGGCATACTGCGCCATCTCACGAAACTTTCTTTGTGCTGAGTGAATATAGGCCCCTTTGCTTACCACAAAATCATCGACTTTTTCAGCCGGGACATCCGGATTAGCTGAAACATAAACCATACAATCCTTATGAACCCGCAGATTGAGATTTTTTACCTGCTTCTGCTCCAGCAGGTAGTGGATCTCGTTGTTTTCATATACGACGATTCTTTTCTGTGCCATTGCTGTCAAAACCTCCGAAGTGCTACTGTTTTGACATTTTCGATGATCTTATCAATGGTGTCAAAAGACAGCTTTAATCCTCGCTCTTTCTCATAGTCATAAAAAAGGTCATCAATATCCTGCGAGATTCGGTCGTGGATTGTTTTGTTGTTGGTCCAGTCCACTTGACTGTGATTGGCCACAATTTTTGTAATCTCTTCCGCAATCTCCGCAACAAAATCAGGAGAAACTTCCGCTTCCTTCGCTTCGTCGAATACTGCTGACAGAACACCGTAAAACGCCTGGGCGTGGACATTATTCTTAATGGATTCCGGATAGGTCACGGTGCTTTTTCCGGCGTGATAGTCTTCCATGATGGTACGCATCTTTGCCAGATATTCAGCCTCGGAGATTACCTTTTCCTTGTACTGCTCCAATGCGTCCTTGATACGCTTGGAGAAACTGTCGTAATAGGCAGGATTCTCCTGATACTTTTCGCTGATGCTGCGGGTCAATTTGCTGGTAATAGCATCTGCCTTTGCACGGAGCGAACCTAATTCCTCTAATTCTCGTTCAAAGTCATCTTTGTTCAGAATATCGATGGGGCTGGTGATCTGTTTCAGACCAGCTACGGAGAGGTGTGTATCCAGAAGATTTTGCATCAGCGGCTCATATTCCCGGTTATCAATGGCATCGCAGTAACGGATTTTCACGCTACGGCGCACCTTGGAGAAAAAGATAAAAGTGTTTTGATACTGCTTCAATTCATCTTTCGGAATGGCTGCATACGCCTGTTCCGCATTCAGTACCATATTCAACGCTTTGCCAAAAGCACAGAGGAAATTATAAAAGTTCTCTCGCTTCTTATCGTCAGCAAGAAAAACTTCCACTTCTTCGGTGTCGCGTGGATTTTTTAAGTCTGCAAACAGTTCCGTCAACCGGGTATAGGCTTCCCGCAGGCCAGCCACAGACGACATGACATCCACCACAACACCCTTCAGATCTCCACTGTCAAAGTTCTCCAGCCCGGCACCGCTGTACAGATCCATAGCGGTATCCAACTTTTCAATCAGTCCACGGTAGTCCACAATGAGGCCGTAGTCCTTGCCTTCATACAGACGATTGGTGCGGGCAATAGCCTGGAGCAGACCGTGTTCTTTCAACTCTTTGTCAATGTAGAGCACCTGGCAGATGGGGGCATCAAAACCGGTAAGCAACTTACTGCACACAATGAGAATATCAATATCCCCTGCGCAGAACTGGTTCTTCATTGCATCTTCGTAGGCATCTGCGTCACCGTAGCGGTTCATCATTTTATTCCAGTAGGCAATGACCTTATCGTCGGCACCCTCGTCTATATCGTCTACACTTTCCCGCAGATCAGGCGGTGAGATCACCACGGCACAGTTCAAATCCCCAAATTGCTCAAAACACTCCAGATACCGAATCGCATCCCGCTTGTAGTTAGTGGCCAGCATAGCCTTAAAGCCGGTATCTTTGTACCCTTCAATGAAGTGCTCATTGATGTCCAGAGCAATCCGCTTGATACGAGCATCGGTGGAGGTTAGGCGACGGATACTGCTCCATTTCCGTGAAAGGTCATCCCGCTGCGCTTCCGTGAGCCGTTTGGTAGTCTGTTTGAACCAGAGATCTATATTAGCCTCATCCACATTCTGTTCCACAAAACGGCCTTCGTAAATGAGCGGTACAATGGCTCCGTCATCCACACCGTCCTTGATAGTATATTTGTGGATCAACTTACCGAATTTCGCCATGGTGTTCTTCTCTTTTTTCATCAAAGGAGTACCGGTAAAGCCGATGTAGCAGGCATTGGGGAACACCGTCCTCATTTTGGTGGCCAGCAGACCATAGTTGGAGCGGTGGCTTTCATCCACCAGCAGAAACACATCCCGTGAAAAATTCTTGTGCTCCATTTTTTCAGCGGTGTTGAACTTATTGATGATGGTAGTGACCACATCCGCCTTGCCGCTATTCAGCAGCTCCACCAGATTCCGTCCACTGGTGGCTCTGGCCGGATTGAGCCGGGTGTGTGCAAATGTAGCTGCGATCTGCCGATCCAGTTCCTTGCGATCAGTGACAACGACCACTTTCGGGTTGCAGTCGGACAGTTCCATTAAGATATACTTTGCCAGCATAACCATGGTCAGGCTCTTGCCGCTACCCTGGGTGTGCCAGATCACGCCGCTTTGACGGTTACCCTTTTCGTCCGACTGCTGAATGGTCTTGATAATCTCTTTGATGGCGAAATACTGCTGATACCGGCAAATCTTCTTTACATTGGCGTCAAAGAGCACAAAGTATCGGATCAGTTCTATAACCCGTTCTTTGCTGAACAGAGAAATCAAATTCCGATCCTGCTCAGTGGGAGCGCGGTCAGTCACATACTGGGCCAGAGCCCCTTCCAGAAAAGCGGTGTTCTGTTCCTTCCACACATTCCAGAATTTTTTGGGCGTTCCGGTGGTGGCATACTTCACGGCATTTTTATTGGTCGCCATCACAATCTGGGCAAACTTGTAGAGCTGCGGAATATATTCCTTTTGCTGGTTGCGGATGTTCTGCTCCACGGCCTGTTCTACGCTGATCTGGGGCGTTTTACACTCAATAACAGCAAAAGGGATACCGTTGATAAACAGCACGATATCCGGTCGGGCGTTGTGGAGCTTGTCCCGACTGTCTACTGCAAACTCCTCGGTAACATGGAACAGGTTGTTCTCCGGATGTTCCCAGTCAATGTATTTCAGGTTGAAACTGAGGGTTTTGCCCTCTCCCACAGTCTCTGGATAGCTTTTGCCCAGCAACAGGGCATCATAGATTTTTTCACTGGTACGCACCAGGCCGTCAGTTAAAGGCTCGTCCAGATCCTCCATAGCCCGCTCAATGTTGCCGGCGGAGAACTCATTTTCCGCACCGGCGAAGGCGTAGCGGTTGAGCCGCCGCAGTTGGCCACGAAGGATGTCTTTCAGCAGCACATGGTATCGGCTGCCTCTCTGCGCCTCGCAGTCCTCCGAGGATATGTAGGTATAGCCCATGGACCGCAGCAGATCAATGGCCGGCTGCTGGCTGATATTCTTTTCCAAATATAGGGATTTGTCCATGGTTGCCTCCTTTCGGAAATATCAGTAAACGCAGGATTAGCGGGGCGGGAAATCCCGCCTCGCTCTCCTGCCTCTGGATTTACTTTTCTTTGCGGACTCCCTTAAAAGGAGTGCCATCCTTTTTGACATCCATAAAACGACCGGTGTCACTGTCTCGCTTTACCCATTGTTTTGTAACAGGGTTGAAAGCCTGAGAACGGTCTTTTACCGCACCGTTTCTATGTCCGTCGCCGCTGGGAGGATTGGTTGCCATGCGTTTTCACCTCCTTTCACTGCCATCTGCACATAGCAAAATAGGCAAGAGTTGCTTCACAAATCTCCTCAGGAGATTTGCCGAGGTCAATGATTTCTTTCAGATCAGACTTCATTTTTTCCGTGTAGTTCTGCCCATTGTCTACAATCTTCTTTAGCAGTTCTTTGCAGAGATGTTCCTGTATTTCTTTTTCCGTCATGTTTTCACCCTCACAATGCCCGTCAGTAACAACTGCATCAGGGCCTTTTTCTTTTGTTTTTCCTGCTCGATGTCTTGCTGAAGTAGTTCGATTTCACGGTCAGCGGCAATAAAAGTATCCGCTATCGCTTTTTGTTCTTCTACATCAAGAGGCAAATACAATTTGCTCGAGATAAATGTATCATTTGTAATGTTAATTGTGTTTTTCGCCCCTTTCTGTACAATTGGCAACAGATAATTTTGCGCACAAATAGCCGATTGAAAATATGTGTGCAAAAAGTATCCAAGGCCAAATGTCATGGGAGTAAATACTCCATATAACGGTGAAACTGCAACCGTTTCCTGCAATAAGTTCTGCTTAACGATTCCATATAGAAAATCTCCGGTGGGACTTTTGGTGTATATGATATCCCCATAATGGGCGACAGAATAATTTGAAGTATCACTTGCTGCATAGCTTCTTCCCAAATGTTCAATCTGGTCTATTACACCTTTTTGAACTGCTACCGAACAAATTCTCAAATTTTGCTCGATATTTTTTTCCTTTCGCTCAGAAAGGACCTCGCATAGTTTTATATTTTTCCACTCTCCACTAAACCCCGGCAAGCGCTTTTTCCCGGTCAAAAGCTGCTGCATGAGATACTTTTTCTGTCGCTGCTTCTCGGCAAGGCGCTTTTCTTTCAGTTTAATTACCTTGTCCTGGGTGGTGAGGATAGCAACAATTTTTTGTTGTTCTGCAATGGGCGGAAGTGTGCAGCTAATCGGTGCAAAGGAATCCCAATACAGTCGTTTCCGAAAGTCCGTCACACCATAAGACTGTCGGTCGATCTGATTTATCATCTGAGGTGTTCTTGAGTAATAATCCATAAATAACGGATAGGCCTTGTCATTTGGCTCAGCAACAATGTAGGCTGGGCTCACCATTCCTGTTGTGCGCACAGTCCCAATCGCTCCTTGCCATGCCCGCATCATATTGAAAACCAGATCACCGGACACAGCTTTCTTGTACTGGGACTTATCCTCGATCCGTTTTACCTGCTTAGGAAGTTCAGCCGCATCTACTTCACCATCTGATACACCAGAGTGAATGGATACCATTAAAAGCGGTAGATTTTCATCCCCAGGCTCTTTTCTTTCGGTATAGATATCTCCAAAGGTGTATCGTTTCCAATCAGTAGGAGCAAGTCCCCGTGCGGTTTTTACATATCTTTCTGGCACCTCGCCCCGGCGTATCTGTTCAATTCGCTGTTTGATTTCTGACGTCATAGTATCACCTACGGTTCAAATGTCTTTGTCTCCGGATTAAACCAACGCTCCATATGAACTGTTCGAGTTCCTCTCTTCTCAGTCACATCCTCATCGCAAATTGCACCGCATTTAGGACAATGATGAAAGCCTTTATACCGATGAGTATCGTGCGCGTTTGTTTCATATTCACTCTGCATAATCGCATGACAATATCTACACGCTTTCATTTTGCACCTCTCTTTAACTTTTCTCATAGGGATTTCATCGCATCTCTCGGAACCTTAACTGTGTTATCTTTTCCGTTTAAGCGGTCACTGCGTCCCGATCCGTACATTCTCAGGCCATGCTTGTTGTCCACCGCTTTTATATTGATACGATAGCTCTTAATCCCTGTGCCAATCCCCATACAATCCATAGCCATATTGTAATCTACAAGTGCTATTTCACTGTCTTTTAGGTCATTTTTTATACAGATCAATGCCAATTGAATATTCTGACTCTCTTCCTGCATGGAAATCAGCTTCTGGATTTCCTCTTCTGTGAACTGAAAGATCCAGTGATCAAATTCGTCTGACTTGTTTTTTCGGGCCAATACATATTTGGTATAAATCATATAATCTTTGGGGGTATTATCGGTAGTCAGGCGATAAATGCGGCGCGAGCTGCTCTGATCAAACAGAGATGGCTTTTTGCCCGCATAGTTCAGCAACGCAGAAAGAAAAGCGCCGTAGTAAAAGTCCGCAATCTTAAGTACGCTCATATCTCTATCTCTTTTTTCTATCTCTTGAGCTACAGCTATTCCAAGTTTCTTCCAATCAACTGACAAGAACCGTTACAATGGGGCTGGCCACAGCAGCAAGCATCGCAACAATGGAAATGACCATCATCCAGCCATTAAAAATCTGACTCCGTTGCAAATCTTTCTTTGCTTCTTCTGTTGCTTGGAGTTGTGCATCATACATTTCTTTCAACTTATCATAATTTTCCGAAAGAAGCCTGTTCTGCTCGTATAGTATACCAACCTGTTCTTCAATGAGTTTTTTCTGTTCAATACTGGAAGTCGCCCCTTCCTCCAGTCTTTTTCTATGCTGACGCTCTGCTTTTCGCTGCTCTTCGAATGCCCTCGAGATCTCCTCGGCTTGTCTTGCCGAATTTGCAATGGCCTGATCCAATCCCCACATTATAATCCCATCTCCTCCAGATACTTCTCCATCTGCGCCTGCATCTCGGCCAATTCGGCCTCAATATTGGCGATATTTTGCTGCACCACATCAATATCCACAAGTTCTTTTTCCTCAAAGGTATCCACATACCAAGGGATATTCGGAGTGAATTCGTTCAATTTCTCACGGTTTCAGCCGCTTCACATCCGCGGTCAGCTCGTCCACATCGTCCGACGCTTCCAGCACCCGGCGGTTGGCATCGTACTGCTCATATTGCTCCAGCGCCAGTTTTTCCGCAACCTCTCGCTTCACAGTTCCGAAATTCTCCAAAACTTCCCGACCATTGAAACGCAGAAAATCGCCCAACTTGCTTTCCCAGTCCGCCATGTGCATAGGGATGTGTCCTTTGGCCTGCAGCTCCGCATAGTCCAGATACATATTCACAATGAGATTCAGCGTGCTGATCTCCTCATGGGTCATGTAGTTTTTCGCTACCGTCACATCGCCTCGACGAACCTTGATCCCTTTGAACGAGGTAAGACCCATGTTATCCTTGGACGCATCAGCTCTTTCGGCAATGAGTTCCGGCGCGGTGTGACCTGTGGCGGCGTATTCCAGCTTGTTTTGAACTGACTTGAAGAAGTTCTGAGCGACTTGGCTTTTGCTGTCGTAGTCGATCGAGAGGGCGAATATCTCCTTGACCTTCTGATACAACCGCTTCTCACTGGCACGAATATCCCGAATACGCTCCAGTAATTCATCAAAGTAGTCAGCGCCAAACTCCCTAGGATTCCGCAGTCGCTCATCATTAAGTGCAAATCCTTTTTTCATATATTCGGTCAGCACACCGCTGGCCCAGCGGCGGAAGTGTATCCCCACATTGCTGCGCACCCGGTAACCAACGGCCAGAATCATGTCGAGATTATAGTAGTCTCGCTCTCTGGTTACTTGCCGGGTGCCTTCAATCTGAACTGTTCGGAATTTCCGAACAGTTGCTTCCGGCTCCAATTCGCCGTCTTTAAAAATATTACTTATGTGCTCACTGACAGAAGACTTAGCTACCTGGTAAAGCTCACACATCGCTTTTTGCGTCATCCAAATGGTGTCTGACTCAAAATAGACATCAATTCTTGTGTCTCCCTTTTCGTTCTGATAAATCAGGATTTTTCCAGTGTTCTCTACCTCGTTACTCATAATCCCAGCTCCTTCAAATAGCCTTTCATCTGCGCCTGCACCTCGGCCAATTCCGCCTCGATGGTGGCAATATTCCGCTGCACCTCATCAATATCCACCAGTTCTTCTTCCTCAAAGGTATCCACATACCGTGGGATATTCAGGTTGAAGTCGTTCTCCTTAATCTCGTCGAAGGAGGCCACATAACTGTATTTATCCTCGTTCTGCCGTGCTTGATAGGAATTGACAATACGGGTAATGTCACTGTCCCGCAGAATGTTCTGGTTCTTACCCTTTTCAAAGTTTCCGTCCCCGGATGCGTCGATAAACAGCACATCCCGGCATGTCCGGTTCTTCTTAAATACCAGGATACAGGCAGGGATTCCGGTTCCATAAAATAGGTTGGCAGGAAGGCCGATGACCGCATCCAGCAGATTCATTTCCACCAGCTGACGCCGGATTTTCCCCTCGCTGGCTCCACGGAACAGAACACCATGGGGCAGCACCACCGCCATTCGGCCGTTTTCTGCATCCAAACTGGAGAGCATATGCAGCACAAAGGCATAATCACCTTTGGAAGTAGGAGGCACGCCCCAATCGAAACGGTGGTACTGATCCAGTTCGGCGGACATTTTCTTCTTGCCCCTCTTGTCTGCCTCAGCCTCCGAAAGGAAGCCGCTGTCCCACTTGTCCAGACTGAAGGGAGGATTTGCCACTACCACCTGGAACTTCATTAAATTATCATCCTCAACATTCTGAGGATTAGAGAGAGTATCTCCCTGCCAGATCCGGGCATCATCCACACCGTGCAGGAACATATTCATAGTGCAGAGAGCCCAGGTCTGAGCGTTGAGCTCCTGGCCATAGATAGCCACCTTGCCACTGGGTACTTTCTTATAGGCTTTCAGCAACAAGCCGCCGCTGCCGCAGGTGGGATCGTAGATTCGGTCGTTCTCCTTGGGCTGCACCAGAGAGGCCACCAGTTCAGAGACCTGGCTTGGGGTAAAGAACTCTCCACCCTTTTTTCCGGCATCAGAGGCGAACATAGCAATCATGTACTCGTAGGCATCTCCGATGATATCGGCAGAACCCAGCTGACTGGGACGCAGATCCAGACCGTTGAAATCCTCCAGCAAGTTGCGCAGGGTAGCGTTCTTCTCTTTTGGTTCACCAAAATCCACTTGGGAGTTGAAATCGATAGCCCGGAATACATTGCGCAGCTTTCCGCTGTTGCGCTCTTCGATGTGGTTCAGTGCCACATTGATTTTCTGGCCGATTTCAGCGTCGTTCCGGTTGGCATAGAGATAGTCGAAAGTGGACTGCTCGTCCATTGCAAAGCGTTCCCGGCTCATGGCCCGTTCCACCCGGCGCATATCCCCGTCATACTGTTTGATGTACTCCTCGCGCCTCTCTTTAGAAACATCGCTGAGGTACTTCACGAACAGCATGGAGAGGATGTAGTCTTTATAGCGGGAACTGTCGATCTTGCCGCGGAAACTATCACAGGCGTTCCACAGAACCTGTTCAATATCTTTTCTGTTTGTCATCTTCATTTCCCTTTCTTTGCTCTTTTGTACGCCTGATCCAGTACACACGCATAATACTTTTCTTTTTCAGCTGCCAACATCCTAAGTAATTGGCGTTCCCTTTTAGCCAACAGATTGAACTGGGAGATTTTACGCTGATCCTCCACGGAAAGAAGGGTCAATTCAAAGTCAGCTAAAAATCTTGCGTTAACTGCGCCAAGCATATTACTGGTTGCATTCTCATAAATTTTTCGTTTTATCTTTTCTGTATTCAGCAACCAAAAAAGATACTCTGGCAACATGCTCTTATCTTCAACTCGAATCACTACAAAGTTTGAGGAAACCACCATTCCAGATGTAGTTTCATCAATCAGAACTGCTGTATAGGGAGCTGTAAGGCGGACAATAATATCTCCGCTTTGTGAGAGGTATTCTTCTTTCAGCGGTTCTTTTGCTTCATAGATATCGGCCTCTTTCAATTGAATTGTCCCTTCCTGCTGGATACACCGCAGATTAATCAAGGGATATCGATACTCACTTGGCTCTTTGGCCTGCTTTCTCGACAAGACCAGGCCGCTACGAACACTCGCAAGGTCCTGCAATTTCATTCTTCCGCCTCTTTTGTCACGGTCAATAAATAACAATAGCTTTCTAAAAAAATTTCTCTCTGATGAATTATTTTCATTATACACCAGGTCATCTTCCCTTGTCAACAGCAAATTGTCATGGCGAGAAAATAACTTGCGGGTTTGTCAAACATATTGGACAGTGACCTGGGCGGGAGACATCCAGCGGAGAGGC
>ERZ1106976.3609-NODE-3609-length-11947-cov-3.938194_pt1 | contig 11947 bp, 12 predicted proteins | sample MGYA00403687_ERZ1106976 | MGnify/ENA primary metagenome ERZ1106976 (study PRJEB35170, sample SAMEA104062446) | human gut metagenome | biome: human gut; feature: human-associated habitat; material: faeces | place: Denmark | collected 2013-02-22 ... | reverse complement strand
GTCCGCGAAGGCGACAGACGCTGACCCCACCCCGCAAACAAGCAAATTCCCGGCTCGATGAGCCGGGAATTTGCTTTGCGAATGCGTCCCGCAGGCCGGACCGGGCACCCGGACAGGCGGCCGCAGCGCGAAAAAAAACGGATTTGCCACGCGAAAAAGGCCCGCCCCTTCGGAATTTTGGACGCACCCATATCACTTTCGGGCAAAGCGATTGCAAATCCGGAAACTTTCTCTATCTTTGCCCCGTAAGGAATCCGGAAATGTTTTCCGCCATCTCCTTCATCCCCGAATACATTGCGACGGCCCTAAAATCTGTGTGAAGTTGCGTCACTACTTTTGAATTCTTCAAAAACGGGCCGTCGCAATCTTTTCTTCGCTTTCAGCAAAAACCATACCGTTTTTACCGTCGGTTTCCAGCCGCTCCAGCGCCGCGCGCGTCGCCGCACGCCCCGCCTCGAGAATCTCCTCCGAACGGTAGAACTCGAACATGCCGTAGCTGTCGGCGGGCAGCCCGACCATGATGTCGGGTTTGTACAGACGGCACATCAGCTGCGTGATGCGCTGCTGCATGATCTGCGACGAAGCGATCAGCACCTTGTAATAATTCAGCGACGCATTGGCCCGGCGGACGGAATCGGCCCCGAACCGGGCGCTGACGTCCACGGCGACCAGCAGGTCGCCCTCCTCGCGCCGCACGCGGTTCAGCGGCAGCGGGTTGACCGTGCCGCCGTCGACCAGCACCCGGCCGTCGCGGTGCACGGGCCTGAAAACCGAAGGAATCGAGATCGAAGCCCTGATGGCGTCGTACAATCCCCCGCTGTCGAGCACCACTTCGTCGCCCGTCAGCAGGTCGGCCGCCACGGCGGCGAAAGGCACGGGCATCCGCTCGATCTGCACGTCGGGGACCAACTCCTTCATCGCCTCCATCACCCGGTCTCCCTTGACCAGCCCTTCGGTGCTCAACGCGAAATCGACCAGGCTGAAAACCTTGTATTTATCGAGTGCGCGCATCCACTCCTTGAACGGTTCGAGGTACCCCGAGGCATACACGCCCCCGACCAGCGCACCCATCGAGGTCCCCGCCACGGCGCTGATCTCGAATCCCTGCCTCTCCAACTCTTCGATGGCCCCGATATGGGCCACGCCCCGTGCGCCGCCGCCTGCCAGCACCAGCGCCACTCTTCTCTTTTTCATATATTCCCTCCATTAATGCGGACCCGGACCTTGTTCCACGCATGGGTCCCGAAAAGACAACTTGCACGCATCGTGCCGCACATCTCGCGCAAACGCGACATCGGCGCGACGAACCCCAGCTCCGAGGCGTCGACCCACGGACGCACCGAAGGGTCGAACAACGCCAGGAAGACGCTGCGTCCGCCCCGGCGGTTCTCCCGCACGGCCTGCGTCACGACGGCGCTGCATCCCGACCCGAAGGGCACGCACACGGCATCGTCGGCATTGTTGTCGTAAACGGCCCACGACACCAGTCCCGACAATATGTCGGGCGTGGCGAAAAACAGCGCCCCGTCGGCCGTACCGAAAGCCTCCGCGGCCTGCGGCGTATCAATGCGCGCAAAATTGAGCCACGCACCGGAGGCCTCCGGCACGCCGAGCCGCCCGATGAACTCCAGCACCATTTCGGGTGTCTGCTTGTAGTGCTCCTTCTGCGACACGAAGGCCGGCACGAAGGGCGGCATCGGTGCAAAGCCGGTGTAGAACTTCCCGCCCCCGCAGCCGATATTGGCGGCATTGAGGCTCACCGCCGACCCCTCGCGGGCTTCGGCCAGCGCCTTGAAAAAACATCCTTCGACTTTGGGCACGGCACGCACCGGCCCGTCCGAATACCAGAACAGCAGCGGCAGTCCCGCGGCGGGTCCGAACGCCTCGCCATAGGCGGAGGCAAACTCTTTCGCATCCATCATTCAATCCGTTATTATGTAATCCATCGCCACGTCGTGCGGCTCCGCAGGCAGCTCCCCGACCAGTTGGTGGGCAAAGCACACGCCGACTTTCACGGCGTGCACGTCCGGCCGGGAGAGGTATTTGTCGTAGTAACCCCGGCCGCGGCCGCAACGGGCGCCCGCGGCGGTGAACGCCGTGCCGGGAACGATCACGAGGTCGATCTCCGACGGGTCGCACGTCTGCGCCTCGGGTCCCGGCTCGGCGATGCCGAAAGCCCCCGGACGCAGCGTCTGCGGGTCGTATTCGCAGAATCGCATCACATCCCCTTCGACGCGCGGAACCACGATGCGTTTCACGGCGCTCCACCGCGCCAGCGTCTCCGCCGTGTCCGGCTCGTCGGGAAGCGAGCAGAAAACACCCACCGTCCGGGCCGCGCCGAAAGCCTCCAGCCGCCCGGCCCGGCCGAATATCCGGCGCGAGGCTTCGGCGCGCTCCGCAGCGTCCATTCCGAGGTTCCGCCGGCGCATCGCGGCGCGCAGTTCTTTTTTGGTCATAAAACCCTCCTTTCAGGCATAAAATTCCCGTCCGTTTCTATTGTTATTCCGCAAACAATGGCTATCTTTGCGTGCGTAAAATAAAAGCACCGGAACACAAATCATTAACAAATATAACAAATTAAAATCATTATGAGCTGTTTTCTATCTAATTCCTCGCTTGGCAAGAAGTTAGTAATGAGCGTGACGGGCATGTTCCTCGTGCTCTTCATCCTCTTCCACATGTCGATGAACATCACGGCGATCATCTCGCCCGAAGCGTACAACATGATTTGCGAACTGCTGGGCGCAAACTGGTACGCGCTGGCAGGAACGGCCGTTCTGGCGCTGGGCGTCTTCGTCCACTTCTTCTACGCCGTCATCCTCACGCTGAACAACTACAAGGCACGCGGTTCGCAGCGTTACGCCGTGACGGTGCAGGAGCCGGGCGTGGCATGGGCTTCGAAAAACATGCTCGTACTGGGCTTCATCATCCTGGGCGGACTCCTGATCCACCTGTTCAACTTCTGGTCGAAGATGCAGCTCGTGGAGATTCTGGGCGGGCACGAGAACTCGCTGGGACTCGACCCCGCGGACGGAGCTTCGCTGATCGCCTACACCTTCTCGCAGTGGTACTACGTGGTGATCTACCTCGTATGGTTCGCCGCCCTGTGGTTCCACCTCACGCACGGCGTATGGTCGATGTTCCAGACCGTGGGCTGGGCCAACGACACGTGGTATCCCCGCCTGAAGTGCATCGCCAACATCGTGGCCACGATCATATTCCTCGGATTCGCCGCCGTGGTGCTCGTCTACTTCTTCTGCCCCTGCATCGCAGGCGCATGCTAATCACCCCCTTTGTAGAATAATAAACACACAAACGATATGGCTTTAAAATTAGATGCTAAAATTCCTGCCGGTGCTCTGGCCGAAAAGTGGAGCAACCATAAGACAGCTATCAAGGTCGTAAGCCCCGCCAACAAGCGCAAGCTCGACATCATCATCGTCGGTACGGGTCTGGGAGGCGCCTCCGCAGCCGCTTCGCTCGGCGAACTGGGCTACAACGTCAAGGTATTCTGCATTCAGGATTCGCCCCGCCGCGCCCACTCGATCGCGGCCCAGGGCGGTATCAACGCAGCGAAGAACTACCAGAACGACAACGACTCGGTATACCGCCTGTTCTACGACACGATCAAGGGCGGCGACTACCGCGCCCGCGAGGCCAACGTCTACCGTCTGGCCGAGGTCTCGAACCTGATCATCGACCAGTGCGTGGGCCAGGGCGTCCCCTTCGCCCGCGAGTACGGCGGCCTGCTGGCCAACCGTTCGTTCGGCGGCGCGCAGGTATCGCGTACGTTCTACGCCCGCGGCCAGACGGGCCAGCAGCTTCTGCTGGGCGCCTACGCGGCCCTCAACAAGGAGATTGCGGCCGGTTCGGTGAAGAGCTACCCGCGCCACGAGATGCTGGACATCGTCATCGAGGACGGCGAGGCAAAGGGCATCATCGCCCGCAACCTCGTGACGGGCGAGATCGAGCGCCACGGCGCCCACGCCGTCGTGATCGCCACGGGCGGCTACGGCAACGTCTTCTTCCTGTCGACCAACGCCATGGCGTCGAACGGCTCGGCCGCATTCCAGTGCTACCGCAAGGGCGCCGGCTTCGCCAACCCCTGCTTCACGCAGATCCACCCCACCTGCATCCCCGTTCACGGCGACCAGCAGTCGAAGCTGACGCTGATGTCCGAGTCGCTGCGTAACGACGGCCGTATCTGGGTTCCCAAGAAACTCGAGGACGTGAAGGCCATCCGCGCCGGCAAGCTCAAACCCTCGCAGATCGCCGAGGAGGACCGCGACTACTATCTGGAACGCCGCTACCCGGCCTTCGGCAACCTCGTGCCGCGCGACGTGGCTTCGCGCGCCGCCAAGGAGCGTTGCGACGCAGGCTACGGCGTGAACGAGACCGGTCTGGCCGTATACCTCGACTTCAAGACCGCCATCGAGCGTCTGGGCAAGGACATTATCAAGCAGCGTTACGGCAACCTCTTCGACATGTACGAGGAGATCACCGACGTCAGCCCCTACGAGCAGCCAATGCAGATTTTCCCCGCCGTGCACTACACGATGGGCGGCATCTGGGTCGACTACAACCTGATGACCACCATCCCGGGTCTCTACGCCATCGGCGAGGCCAACTTCTCGGACCACGGCGCCAACCGCCTCGGCGCATCGGCCCTGATGCAGGGTCTTGCCGACGGTTACTTCGTGCTGCCCTACACCATCGGCGACTACCTCTCGCACAAGATCCAGGCCCCGAAGGTGAAGACCGACACCAAGGCCTTCGACGAGGCCGAGAAGGGCGTCAAGGAGAAGATCGCCAAACTCCTCGCGATCAACGGCAAGCAGTCGGTGGACGACATCCACAAGAAGCTGGGCCACATCATGTGGGAGAACGTCGGTATGGCCCGCACCAAGGAGTCGCTCGAAAAGGCGATCGTCGAGATTCAGGCGTTGCGCAAGGAGTTCTGGAAGGACGTGAAGGTCGTGGGCAGGGCCGACGACTTCAACGTCGAATTGGAAAAGGCACTGCGTCTGGCCGATTTCCTCGAACTGGGCGAACTGATGGCGCGCGACGCGCTGAACCGCGAGGAGTCGTGCGGCGGTCACTTCCGTGTCGAGCACCAGACGCCCGAAGGCGAGGCCGACCGTGACGACGAACACTTCGTATACGCCGCCGTATGGGAGTACAAAGGCGAGAACGAGGTTCCCGAACTGACGAAGGAGCCGCTCAATTTCGAGTTCGTACACCTTGCAAAGCGCAACTACAAGGACTAAATCCATTTGACGTTAAACTTTAAGATCAAGATTGCATTATGAATTTTTCATTAAAGATATGGCGTCAAAAGGACGCTAAATCGAAGGGCGCTTTCAAAACCTACCGTGTCGAGAACATCTCGCCCGACACCTCGTTCCTCGAAATGCTGGATATCCTGAACAACAACCTCGTCCATGCGGGCGAGGAGCCGGTGGCATTCGACCACGACTGCCGCGAAGGTATCTGCGGCATGTGCTCGCTCCACATCAACGGCCACGCACACGGGCCGGAGCAGGCCGTGACGACCTGCCAGCTCTACATGCGCAAGTTCAAGGACGGAAGCACGATCACCATCGAACCGTGGCGTTCGGCAGCATTCCCCGTCATCAAAGACCTGGTGGTGAACCGCTCGGCCTACGACCAGATTCTGCAAGCGGGAGGCTTCATCTCGGTACGCACCAACTCGGTGCCCGACGGCAACGCCATTCCGATTCCGAAGGCCGACGCCGACGAGTCGATGGACGCCGCCGCCTGCGTGGGTTGCGGAGCCTGCGCCGCCACCTGCAAGAACGGATCGGCGATGTTGTTCGTCGCAGCCCGCGTGTCGTCGCTGGCCAAACTGCCGCAGGGCCGCGTCGAAGGCGCACGCCGCGCGAAAGCAATGGTCGCCAAGATGGACGAGCTGGGCTTCGGAAACTGCACCAATACGGGTGCCTGCCAGGCCGAATGCCCCAAGGCGATCTCCATCGCGCATATCGCCCGCCTGAACCGCGAGTTCCTGTCAGCGAAGTTCGAGGATCAGCCCCCGATTCATGACAAACGTGCTCCGGAAGAATCCGAATCGCATTTCCCCTGTCCGAATCGTAAATCGTATTTTTCTATCGAAGAATCCGGAGACACATGATCCTGCACGTATTCGGAAATTCCCTTTCCGGCCGCCGAAGACAGCCCCGCTCGCGGCGAAACCGAATTACGACACGGAAACAGCCTCCCCCGCAATTAACAGTTAAATCAAATGATTCAAAGGGGTTGAATCATAAAAATTTTCGTTTAAACAGCCGTTGTTGAAAATATATTCACTATCTTTGCATCGCCGAATATCATTATTGTCTACGACTTTGTCTCACGGATCAACATATCCCGTTTCGCACAGCAAGCGTAATCCGCTTCGTGAGGGGGGGGGAATTGCCCTCGCCATCCGGTAGACATCTCCTCCGAATCCCTGTTTTCCGACTCCGTCGCGAGGCGCCCCCGATGCGCCTCGTGCGGGATTTCGCACTATCCTATTTACTTAAAACATAAAACACCATGAAAAAACAGACCTACGAATCGCCACGAATCGAGTGGTGCTCCTTCGTCGTGGAAGGAGGATTCCAAGTATCCCAAGTAACCGACGACCCGCAGGAAGGGAAGTTCGAGGAAGAAGACTTCGAATTCTAACCGACAAAACGACACAGAGATGAAAAAAATCATTTTCCGCACGATGGCGATCGTCCTCGTGCTCGGCGTCGCGGCATGTTCCCGAACCGACGAAACCGCAGACACCCCCTCCGACCAGAAGATCACGGAGCTGGGCGTGATCGCACAGAGCACACGCTCGACGCTCGGCGACGACAACTGGGTGGAATGGGACGCGAACGACTCGTTCAGCGTATTCTCCTCCATGTCATTCAGCAGCGAATTCACCATCAAGGAGCTGCTCGACGAAGGACACGGAGCCAAACTCGAAGGCATGACCATTCCGGCCGACACCTACTACATCCTGTATCCCTACATCATGGATGCGATGATCGCCGAAGGTAAAATCCATGCACGGAACATCGTCCCTGCGACCCAGCCGCTGGTCGAAAACACGTTCGACCATAAACAGAATCCCGCCGTGGGCCACACCGAAGGAGCCGAAACCGTAGCGCCGATGAAAAACATCGCGGGATTGGTGAAAGTCCGCGTCACGGGCAAAATCGACCTGCGGCGCATCACGTTGATGAGCAACTCCGACAACGAGTTGATCGCCGGCACCGGAACGATCGATGCGAAGACGAGCGAACTGACGATCGATGAATCGGAAGGATCGGCATCCGTCACGCTGACCGCATCGAAGTCCATTCCGCTGACCGACACCCCGAAGACATTCTATTTCGTCGTGGCGCCCCGCACGTTCGCCTCGGGTTTCACGCTGACATTCATCGGATCGAAGGAGGGCAAAAACTATCGGTTCACCCACACGACTCACAACGAAGCGACCATCACCGCTTCGAAAATACTGAATATCACCAAGGTCTTTGACATCGACATCACGGAGGAGACCGTGGAAATGGAACCCGGCATCACCTACACCGCCGACAAGGAGATCTTCATCAGCGACAACACCTTCGTCCCCGCTGCCCTGGACAGCGACTACGACGAGACGACGAAAACCGGCCGCATCTATTTCGAGAAGGGAGTGGAAGTCACCAAAGTGGGAGCCAACGCATTCGAGTCGACCGCTTTGCAGACGATCGACCTTCCCGAAACGATCGAAGAGATCGCCGCTGGCGCATTCAAGAACTGCGCGGAACTCACCGAGATCGGAAATCTGGAAAAAGTCTCCGCGATCGGGACGCTGGCCTTCTCAGGATGCTCGCAGTTGAAGGATATCACCCTGTCGCCCGCCCTCGCCGCCATCGAAGACGGTACGTTCAAGAACTGCACGGCGCTGACATCGGTCGACCTGTCCGGCGTCGCGACGATCGGCGACACGGCATTCGAGAACTGTACGGCACTGGTCACGGTCACGCTCAGCGATAAGACCGCCTCGATCGGCGTAGGGGCTTTCGACGGCTGTGCGGGTCTCTCCGTGATCGACATCCCGAACAGTATCACCGAAATCTCCGACAACGTCTTCCGTGACTGCTCGAAGCTGACCGAGATCACCATCCCCGCAGGCGTGACGAGAATCGGCGTACACGCATTCTACGGCTGCACGGAACTCCGCACCGTGAACTGCAAACCGATGATGCCGCCGAGCGTATACAGCGACGCCGCAACAGGTAAAAACGCCGTCATGTAGCGGCACAGTGAAGACAGCGTGTCAGCGGCGAACGTGAACACCGATTTAAGCATTGAAAATACGACGCATGATACTGCAAGCACAGATGCATATGACAGTGCGCTTTGCAGCGTGCCTGTCCCGCCGCAGTACGATGAGAATACGGATGAAAGAATCACGACGGAAAGGAGCAAAAGCACCGATTTTGTGACCGTTTTCAGGTATTCTCCGAGGCTGTCGCGTATAACATGAAACACGCGCGAGAAATCGGTTTCGGTGCCGTATTCGTCCGTCAGAGCCGTTGCGCCCGACTTGTCCGCAAGGCTTGTGTCATACGCCGTCGCGTTCACGGACATAAAAAGCATAAAAACTGTAAGAAAAACAGCGGAAAGTAATTGTTTCATATCTGTTGTGTGTTACGACAGCATTTCGCGTGCCAGCGAAAATATTGCCTTGATGAGCGGCAGTGTCTGAAGTATGATCGCGGCTCTGCCGCCGAGCTCGATTTTTGTTCCGATGGAGCTTTCGCCGCAGTCACGGCACAGCTCGGCGGCAGTCTTGCATATGAACGCGGTGCAGAGACATTTCAGCATGACGGTATAATATGTGCTCTGACCGGTCTGCACTGCGACATCCCGGAGGTATAAGAGCGGTTCGGCAAGGGAAGCAAGGCAGTATACGCCCATGACTGTTGCCGCTGCGGCAGCGGTATACGGTGCGAAGTCACTTTTGAGTTGCTTTAAGAGCATGACGGCGCAGAGGGCGCAGATTCCGCCGCCGCACAGCAGATATATATTCATATTCCGAAAATGCGGCGTATAGTGCGGAACAGTGAGTCTATTTCGGATACCAGAAGCAGCATTACTATGACAACGCCTGCGAGCGAAACATATGTTGCAAGCTCGTCACGACCGGATTTCTGCAGTATCTGATATGCGACAGCCACCACCAGCCCAACGCCGGCAACTTTCAGTACGAGTGCAATGTTCATGCTTTTTCCTTTCATGCGATAAGTATCGCCGCGAGCAGTCCGGCAAGTGCGCCCAACAAACCGTAACAGCGAGAGCTCTTGGCAAGCTTTTCGGCGGCGGCGGAAATGAGCGTTTCAAGCCCGGATTGAGTCCTTTTCAGCGCTTCAAGCTGCTTTTCGCGGCACATAAGACCAAATCCGTCGCCGAGTGAGAGCAATACGGCATTGGCTTCCGGCGGAAGCGACAGCGTGTACACGGCGTTTTGCCAAGCCCTGTTTACGGATGTTCTGCCACCGTCAAAGGCGGTGTAAAAGCCGCATTTCTTCAGCATGTCGCTTTTGTATTCGTTTATGGCGTCGAAAAGCAAAGTATTGCTGCTTTCAATGCGTCGAAGCAGATGTGATATCAGTCCCGCGACCGCTTCCATGCGGTCAAGCGTGTCTTTCTTTGCCTTTGCGGCAAGGCTTCCTGCCGCAAAGCCTGCCGTGACAAGCAGGAAAGCACCGAAAAGCTTCAAAGTTCCGTCAGCTCGCTTTTGTACCCGTCATCGTTATAAAGCCGCACCGCCACCGAAAACACTCCCTTTTCAACCATCTGTTTCACAAAATCCCTTTGCATGATCTGCTTTATATCTCTGCCGTGGCACGATGCGATGAGAATGCAGCCGCTGTTTTGAGCCGCCAGCACGGCAGGCGCTTCCGCCGATGATATCTCGTCGCATACAATGATCTGAGGCGACATCGTGCGCGTCAGCAGTTCGATCGCTGTTGCTTTGGGGCAGCCGGAGCATATGTCCGCCATACAGTGCGAAGCACACGACAGCTCGTACCGTTCATCGGCGACGGCGACACGCCGGTTTTCCGAAAGCAATGAAATGGCGCTTTTCAGATATGTTGTCTTTCCGGCTCCCGGAGGAGCAAAAACAAGCGCCCCGACGAGACCGTGCAATGCGAAATAAGACGCAAGATCCGACGCATAGCCTTTGACAAGGCGGGAAACACGAAGACATACCGAGCTTATGCTGCCGAATGTGCGTATGGCGCCGTTTTCACATACAGCGTCACCGCATATTCCCGCTCTGCCGCCGTCGGGAAGCGGAATGTAGCCGTTTCGCACGGCACCGTCGAAGGCGTACATCGATGAGCGCGATATGTATGCGACAGTCTCGTCGATGTCTCTGTCGGTACAGATATACGCGCCTTTGCCGCTTTGTATGACAAGGTTTTGTTCCGGCAGACTTACGGATAACACACCGTTTCTGCGCAGGCGTATTTCGTTGATGTGCCCCTGAATGTCCGGCGGAAGCCGCTCAATGAGCCATGTGATGCCCGCCGGAAGATATTTATAAAGCTTTGCGGCTTCCATATCTGCAAACAGGCGCAAAAATTGCGGCAAAAAGCGCGAGATATATGATTCCGCCTGCGGCAAGCGCGGCGATCCCTTCAAGGTGCGCGCTGTCGATTATCAGCCGCGCTGCAATTCCGCCGGCTCCGGCGGCGGCAATCGGCACTATGAAATACGAAAGGAAGCCGATGCTCAGCGAAGCACAGCGGCGGAGACGGAAATAGCACATTGCAAACGAGAATGTGTTTGACGTGACGAGCAACCAGAGATAGCCCTCGGCGCCGACGGACGGTATGACAAAGAGAAGGAGGATAATTCGTGAAACAGAGTTGATCACGCCTGTTTTGAGAGTGAAAACCTGCTCGCCGATGCTTTTCAGAAGCCCGTCGCATACCGTCTCGACGTACATGAACGGCGTCACAGCCGCAAGGATGCGCAGCGGACGCTCGGCTTCGGGAGAATTGTAGAATACGGTGCCGACTTCACGCGGCAGAAAGAAAAACAGTCCGCCCGCCGCAATGCCGAACGCAAATGCAAATCTCATCGCTTTGCATATTTTCGCGTCACGCGCCCTGCGGTCACGTTCGCCCGAAAGACGCGAGATTTCGGGGATAAGCATTGAAACGAGGGCGGAGAGAAAGGCGAAAGGGAAGAAGAGCGCCGGGATCACCATACCGCGTATAAGTCCGAAATCGGCAAGACCCGCCGCACGGTCGCCTCCGTAAAGAGAAAAGCAGAACGGTATCAGCACGCTTTCGATTGTGTGGAGTATTCCTGTCACATACGCGCTTGCGCCGATTGGCAAAACGATTCCTGTGATGCGGCTCAGCGGACAAAAGCGTTTTTCGCCATCCGGAAACCGGTGCTTCTTTGAAAATACGTCGAAAACGATGAAATAAAGAGTTGAAAATGCCTCGCCTGCCGAAAGTCCGATCGTGATACCCGTTGTGAGTTTACCGATATCGGTGGTTACGGAAAGATATGACGCAAAGAAGAAATATGTGACCGCGATTTTGACAAGCTGTTCGAGAAGCTGCGCGGAAGCGGTTATGATGACGCGGTGTGATGCAATCCAGTAGCCCTTGTAGCAGGCGGCGACTGCCATGAACGGCATGGAAACAGAAAGTATCTTCATGGGAAGAACGGTACGCATATCCGAAAGCAGGTATTGCGCCGTAAATCGCGATGCGGTGAACATCACCGTGAGTGAGACGGCGCCGAGTAGCAGCGCAAACGCAATTCCGGTGTTTTTGAACCGTCTTGCCGCAAGGCAGGCGTTGTCGGGGTTGTTCATTCCGAGTGCTTCACCCGTCAGACGGGATACGCTGACCGTCAGTCCCGCGGTAGAAAAGGTTGT
>ERZ1106976.3608-NODE-3608-length-11952-cov-9.023703_pt1 | contig 11952 bp, 13 predicted proteins | sample MGYA00403687_ERZ1106976 | MGnify/ENA primary metagenome ERZ1106976 (study PRJEB35170, sample SAMEA104062446) | human gut metagenome | biome: human gut; feature: human-associated habitat; material: faeces | place: Denmark | collected 2013-02-22 ... | reverse complement strand
AAGCAGTAATCTGAAAAAGGAAACGCTGGTTGAAAGAATAAGGTATCAGGGATAGTAGATTCTATAAAAAGCAAGCTGCCGCTCAAGATGGGCGGTAGCTTACCTTTATGCTCCTGACCGTCAGCGGGCTGCTCGTGGTGCTCATCAGGCTCAGAATGTGGGGCGTGCCGTTTCTGCGCCGGATCAGCCCCGAACTGACCAGGCCCTGCCGCTTCCGGGGCAAGGCGTTCGCCGTCGGGCTGCTGACTGGCCTGATGCCGTGCGGCGCGCTGTCGTCGATGTGGATCTTCGCCGCCTCGTCCGGATCGTGGGCAAGCAGCGCGGTGAGCATGCTCGCCTTCGGCGCGGGCACGTGCGTCTTCATGCTGCTGTTCGGCCTGCTCGGGACGTTTCTCCCGAAGCGGTACAACAAATATCTGCTCAAGGGCAGCACGATCCTCATCGTCGCCCTCGGGCTGAGCCTGATGACCAAAGGCATCCGGCTGCTTGCCTGACGGCAAGCACAAGCGGCGCGTCCGGTTTCGGACGCGCCGCTTGGTTTATCAGATTTTCCGGGGGATCACTTTCCCGCCTCGGTCTCGCAGTACAGGCAGCGGTAGACGCGCCGCTCCCGATCCGTGAGCACGAACTCCTGCGGCAGCTCGCGCTCGGTCGAGGTGATGCAGCGCGGGTTTTTGCACCGCAGCACGCCGCGGATGCGCTCGGGCAGCTTGAGCGTGCGCTTTTCCTGCAGCTCGCCGCCGCGGATGATGTTGACCGTGATGCTCGGATCGACGTAGCCGATCAGGTCCCAGTCGAGCTCCATCTCGCCGTCGATCTTGATGATGTCCTTGCGGCCGAGCTTGTCGCTGGTGACGTTTTTGAGGATGGCAACGGTGCAGGCGAGCTTGTCCAGACCGAGGATCTGGTAGAGCTCCATGGCCTTGCCGGCCGTGATGTGGTCGATGACGATCCCGTTTTGAATCGAATCAATAAGCATAACGTTTCTCCTCCCGTCAGTCGATGCCCAGCAGCTTGAGCATGAGCGCCATGCGGATATAGCGGCCGTTTTTTACCTGCTTGAAATAGCAGGCGCGCGGATCGTTATCCACGGCGGCGGCGATCTCGTTGACGCGCGGCAGCGGGTGCAGGATGCTCATGTCGGGCTTGGCGGTCTCGAGCTTATCCGGCGTGAGGATATAGCTGTCGCGCAGGCGCAGGTAGTCCTCCTCGTTGAAAAAGCGCTCGCGCTGCACGCGGGTCATATACAGCACGTCCAGCTCCGGCATCACGGCCTCGAGCGACGTGGACTGCGTGTAGGGGACGCCGGGCTTTTTGAGATACTCGTCCTTCACGTAGCGCGGGAGCTTGAGCTCCTCCGGGGAGATGAGCACGAAGCGGATGCCCGTGCAGCGGCTCATGGCGGCGACGAGCGAGTGCACCGTGCGGCCGAACTTCAGGTCGCCGCACAGGCCGATCGTCAGGTCGTCCAGCCGCCCCTTTTCGCGGTAGATGGTCATGAGGTCGGTCAGCGTCTGCGTGGGGTGGTTGTGTCCGCCGTCGCCCGCGTTGATGACCGGGACCTGCGCGTGCATGGACGCGACCAGCGGCGCGCCCTCCTTGGGATGGCGCATGGCGATGATGTCGCTGTAGCAGCTCACAGTGCGCACGGTGTCCGCCACGCTCTCGCCCTTGGCAGCGGACGAGCTTTTCGCCTCCGAGAAGCCGAGCACCTTGCCGCCGAGAGAGAGCATCGCACTCTCAAAGCTCAGACGGGTGCGGGTGGAGGGCTCAAAAAAGAGGGTCGCGAGGATCTTGCCGTCGCACTTGTGTGCGTATTCGGCGGGATGGTCGATGATGTCGCCGGCGGTATTCACCAGCTCCATGATCTCCTGCTCGGAGAGCTCCAGAATGTCGATCAGGCTTTTCATATCAGTTTGTTCCTCCTTTTGTGATCCAGCTTTCGTCGGCGGGGTCGTCGCGGAAGGCCAGCAGCCGCGCGACATCCGCCTCGGTGATGTAATGCTCCTCTGCGCCCACGCGGGCGATGGTATCCAAATTTGTCAGGCTCACGCTCTTGACCTTCGCCTCGGCCATGCGCTCAACGCCCTTTTTCATGCCGTAGGTGAAGATGCTCACAACGCCGAGCACCTCGGCGCCGGCCTCACGCAGCGCCGCGACCGTATCCAGCACACTGCCGCCGGTGGAGATGAGGTCCTCGATCACGACGACCCTCTGCCCCGCCTCGAGCCTGCCCTCGATCTGATTTTTTCTGCCGTGGTCCTTGCTGCCCGAGCGCACATAGCCCATGGGCAGGCCGAGCAGATGCGCGGCGATGGCGGCGTGGGCGATGCCCGCCGTGGCGGTGCCCATCAAAACCTCCGCCTGCGGGAACTCGCGGCGCACCGTGTCCGCGATGGCGCGCTCGACCGTATCGCGCACGGCGGGAGCGGTGAGAATGAGGCGGTTATCGCAATAGATCGGGCTTTTGATGCCGCTTGCCCAGGTGAACGGCTCCTGCGGGCGCAGAAAGACCGCGCCGATGGAGAGCAGGCCCTGTGCGATTTTGCTGCTGATGTCCATGTCCATTTTCCTCCCTGTTTTTTTATTGTTGAAGCAATGCTGTTTTCAGCTCGTTGAGATCGGCGGCCAGAAAGTCCGCCCCGGCGGCGCTCAGCTCCTCGCGGCTTCCGTAGCCGTAGAGAACGCCGATGGCCTCAAGGCCGTTGGCGTGCGCCCCGTATATGTCGTGGCGGCGGTCGCCGACCATGACAGCGCGTCCCGTCACGCCGGCGCGCGTGAGCGCCGTGCGCACGACGCTCGCCTTGTCCGCGCTGGCCCTGTCCTCCGGATGGGAGCCGCAGATGAGGTCGAAATAACGCTCCAGCGCAAAATGCTCTAAAATTTTGCGCGCAAAGCTCTCAGGCTTCGAGGTGGCGACGATCAGACGCAGCCCCGCTGTGTGGAGCGCGGCAAGGAACTCCGCCATTCCCTCGTAGGGCACATTCTCCGCCCAGCCGCGGCGGGCGAAGTAATCGCGAAATTCGCAGACCGCCCGCTCCGTCTCCGCCTCGTCCATGCCGCAAATCGCCGAAAAGCTCTCGTGGAGCGGCGGACCGATGAAGGCAGTCAGCGTATCTCGCGGCGGCAACTCGCGGCCAAGGCGCTCGAGCGCATAGCTCACCGATTTTACGATGCCCTCCTGCGAGTCGGTCAGCGTTCCGTCCATGTCAAAGAGAACTGTATCCCAGCGCATCAGCCCACGAACTCCTCTCGGCAGCGGCGGTAGGCGGCCGCGGGGTCCTCCGCCTGCGTGATGGGACGGCCCACCACGATGTAGTCGGAGCCAAGTTCTTTGGCCTTGGCCGGCGTGGTGACCCGTTTCTGGTCGCCCGCATCCCCGTCGGCAAAGCGCACACCGGGGGTCACGGTGAGGAAGTCCTTGCCGCAGCGCTGGTGGACTGCCCCAGCCTCCAGCGGAGAGCACACCACGCCGTCCAGGCCCGCCTGCGCGGCGTTTTCGGCGTAGTGCATCACCACCTCGGCAAGCGGCTTTTCGATCCACAGCTCCCGCTCCATGCGCTCCTGATCGGTAGAGGTGAGCTGGGTCACGGCGATGAGCAGCGGGCGGGTGCCGCCGGGCCGGGTGAGGCCCTCCAGCGCGGCGGTCATCATGGCGGCGGTACCGGCGGCATGGACGTTCACCAGGTCCACATCCAGCGCGGACAATGCCGCCATGGCCTTTTTCACGGTGTTGGGAATGTCATGCAGCTTCAGATCCAGGAAGATCTTGTGGCCCCGTGCCCGAATCTCCCGGACAATGGAGGGGCCTTCGGCGTAAAACAGCTCCATGCCGATCTTCACAAAGGGCTTTTCCTCTGTGAAGCGGTCCAGAAATGCCAGTGTCTTTTCCTTGCTGTCAAAGTCCAGCGCGACGATAACGTCCTTACCCATGATGTGCTCCTCCTATGATCTCCGTCAGATTTTCCATGCCGTATCGTTCCATCACGGCAGGCAGATCTTCGATAATGGTCTTGCAGGCATACGGCTCCACAAGGTTCGCCGCGCCCACGCCGACGGCGGTGGCTCCCGCCAGCATCAGCTCGATGACGTCCTCCGCCGTGGTGACGCCGCCCATGCCCACGATGGGGATGGAAACGGCCTCATAGACCTGATACACCATCCGCACCGCCAGCGGGAGCATTCCCGGACCGGACATACCGCCGGTGGTGTTGGCCAGCAGCGGACGGCGGCGTTTCAGGTCGATCCGCATCCCCGGCAGGGTGTTGATGAGGCTCATGCCGTCGGCCCCCGCGTCCTCACAGGCCCTTGCCACGGCGGCGATGTCGGCCGCCGTGGGGGACAGTTTCAAAATGATGGGCTTTTTCGTCACCGCCCGGACAGCCTTCGTCACCTCGGCGGCGGACTTGGGATCCGCGCCGAAGGCGGCCCCGCCGCCGTGGACGTTGGGGCAGGAGATGTTGACCTCCAACCAGCCCACCTGCTCCTGCGCGTCTAACTTCTCGCAGACCTCGGCGTATTCCGCCACGGAAAAGCCGCTGACATTCGCCATCACCGGCTTGTGAAATACCTGCTTGAGCTTTGGCAGCTCCGTTTCGATCACCGCGTCCACGCCGGGGTTTTGCAGACCCACTGCGTTCAGAAGGCCGCCCGCGTACTCCGCGATGCGGGGGGTGGGGTTTCCAAAGCGGGGCTCCCGGGTCGTGCCCTTGAAAGAGAAGGTTCCCAGCACATTGATGTCGTACAGCTCCGCGAACTCATAGCCAAAGCCGAAGGTGCCGCTGGCGGGGATGATGGGGTTGTCCATCTCAATGCCGCAGAGGGTCACTTTTGTGTTCACCATACGATCTCCTCCTTTTCCAGCACGGGGCCATCCTTGCAGATCCGCTTATTGCCGTATTTCGTCTCGCAGGAGCAGCCCATGCAGGCCCCGAAACCGCAGCCCATCCGCTCCTCAAAGCTGAACTGGCCGGAGGTCTTGCAAGCGTCGTACACCGCCTTGAGCATCGGCTCCGGGCCGCAGGTGTAGAGATAGGTGTAGTCGGACACGGCGGCCATGCCATCGGTCACAAGGCCGTGGATGCCCGCGCTGCCGTCGGCGGTGGCGATGACGACCTCCGCCCCCAGCGCCCGAAATTCCTCCGCTAAAAAGATCTCGGATGCCCGGTTAAAGCCCAGAACGGCGGTGACACGCTTGCCTTGGGCGGTCAGCCGCTTGGCAAGGCCGTACAGCGGCGGGATCCCCACGCCGCCGCCCACCAGCAGGGGGTGTTCCCCGCCGCGGGACACGTCAAAGCCGTTGCCAAGGCCCGTCAGCACATCCAACTCCGTGCCGACAGCCATGCCCGTCATGGCCTCGGTGCCGTGGCCCAAGACTTTATAAATAAGCGTCAATTTTCCGTTCTCCCAATCGCACACGGAGATGGGGCGGCGGAGGAAAAAGCCGGAGAGTTTCAGGTTCACGAACTGCCCCGGCACGGTGATGGCGGAGGTGTCCCCCGCCAGCCGCAGACGGTAGATGCCGTCGGCCAACCTTGTGTTTTCAAGTATTGTCAGGTTTGTTTGTTTCACAGTCTCTCTCCTCTTAACAGCCGCTCCTCATCGCACCACACAGCGCCCTCGCCCGTCGCTGTCAGCAGGCAGCGGCCTTGAACCTCCCATCCTGTAAAGGGTGTTGCCTTGCCCATGGAGAGGAAGTCCGCCGGGTCGACACGGTAGCTGTCGTTTAGGTCGAACACGGTAACGCCGGTGTCCGCCGGGATGTTGAAACGGCGGCAGGGCGCGTCGTGGAGCAGCTCCATGAGCCGTTCCATGGAAATGACGCCGGACTTTACAAGATAGGTGTAGAGCAGCGGGAAGGCCGTTTCCAGTCCCACGATGCCCATGGCGCTTTTTTCCAGTCCCCCGCCCTTTTCCTCGGCACTGTGGGGGGCGTGATCCGTGGCGATCATGTCGATGGTGCCGTCCGCCAGACCCTCCAGCAACGCCTCCCGGTCGCTCTTATCGCGTAGAGGCGGGTTCATCTTGAAGCGGCCGTCCTCCTGCAAGCAGGAATCGTCCAGCAGCAGGTAGTGGGGGCCGGTCTCGCAGGTGACATTCAGGCCCTCGGCCTTGGCCCTGCGGATGAGCGCGACGCTCTCCTTGGTGGAGATGTGGCAGACGTGATAGCCGCAGCCCGTCTCCCGCACCAGCTCCAGATCCCGCTGGATGGGCCGCCACTCGCTCTCGGAGCAGATGCCCCGATGTCCGTGGGCGCGGGCATAAGCGCCGTCGTGGATGTAGCCGCCCCGCAGCAGGGAATTGTCCTCGCAGTGGGCCACGATCAGCTTGCCGAGGCGCTTGGCCTCCAGCATGGCGCGGCGCATCATGTTGCGGTCCTGAACGCCCTTTCCGTCGTCGGAGAAGGCCACCGCGTAGGGGGCCATTGCATCTAAGTCCGCCAGCTCCCCGCCCTGCTCGCCTTTCGTGATGGCCCCGTAGGGCAGAACGCGGATCACGGCGTCCTTTTGAATGGCGTCCAGCTCCATTTGCAGCGTCTCCATGCTGTCCGGCACCGGATTCAGATTCGGCATGGCGCATACGGCGGTATAGCCGCCGTGGGCCGCCGCCAGCGTGCCGGTGCGGATGGTCTCCTTATAAGAAAAACCCGGCTCCCGAAGATGTACATGAACATCAACGAAACCGGGTAATATGGTAAAGGAAGAAACATTCGGGGACGAAGGAAAAACAATATCCTTGCAAAAAACACGATCCCCAAAGGAAACGGAAACATCACCACCGATGAAAGCACCTCGGCGGAACACCTGCGCACCCTTCAAAACCACGGTCACGACTATCGCCTCTCTTTCCTCAAATTTTTGATAGAATACCACGCGAGGATTGCCTTGTCAAGACAAAAAATGGTTTTTCGACGATAAGTTTTTTCAAAGAGCAATATAAGTGTATCTTATTAATTGTTATAACGATATAAATGTAGCTAAGATTTTCTATCTTCTTTCTCCCTTTTGCGGAATGGACGAAAAGCGGGGCGTATGGTACACTGAAAGCAAGTTGAGCTCTTTGTAACTGACGGAATGTGGGCTACCACGGGGGAGCAGGGAGCATCGCTCTGAGGCGGCGCGTTTCAGAGGCCGACCGTCTGGGCACTCCAACTGCAAAGGGCAGCGGAGCGCCTATTTTTATGTTTGAGGGAGGGAATGCAGATGAGAAAGGTTGCGATCGTTATGGGCAGCAAGAGTGATCTGCCCGTCGCGGAGAAGGCCGTAGGCGTATTGCGAGACTACGGCGTCCAGATGGAAGTGCGCGTATTATCCGCTCACCGGTGTCCGAATGAGGCAAGGGAATTTGCCGCGTCGGCTCGGGAGGGCGGATTTTCTGTTATCCTCGCGTTCGCCGGCATGGCGGCGCATCTTGCCGGTGCGATGGCGGCAAACACCACGCTGCCGGTGATCGGCGTGCCGTGCAGCGGGACGAAGCTTGACGGCATGGACGCACTGCTCTCCACCGTGCAGATGCCGAGCGGCATCCCGGTGGCGACGGTGGCGGTGGACGGCGGGAAGAACGCCGCGCTGCTGGCGGTGCAGATCATGGCGGTCTCCGACGCGGAGCTCGCCCAAAAGCTGGACGAGGCGCGGACGCGGGAACGGGACGCTGTGCTGCGCGCGGACGAAGAGGTTCGGGCGCTTTATCAGTAAATAAGGAATACACTTCAAGAAATAAAAGGAGAGCGGAAAGCAATGAAACTCGTATATACCGGAAAGACCAAGGATGTATTCGCACTGGACAACGGTAACTATCTGCTCAGGTTCAAGGATGACTGCACGGGCAAGGACGGCGTGTTTGACCCCGGCGAGAACAGCGTGGGCCTGACCATCGAGGGCGTGGGCAATGTCAACCTGCGCATGACCAAGCACTTTTTTGAAAAGATCAACGCCGCCGGCATCCGCACGCACTATGTCTCCGCGGATCTGAAGGAGACCACGATGGAGGTCCTGCCCGCGAAAGTCTTCGGCCACGGGCTGGAGGTCATCTGCCGTCTCAAGGCGGTGGGGAGCTTCCGCCGCCGCTACGGTGAGTACATTGAAGAGGGCGCCGACCTGCCCGCCTATGTGGAGACGACCTTCAAAAATGACGCGCTGGGCGATCCGCTGGTGACGAAGGACGGTCTTGTGGCGCTGGGCGTGATGACCGAGCAGCAGTATGACGACATCAAGGCCATGACGCAGAAGATCACCGAGATCGTCGCGGATGACCTGCGCGAAAAGGGCCTTGTCCTCTACGACATCAAGTTTGAGTACGGCTACGCGCCGGATGGCAGCGTGATGCTGATCGACGAGATCTCCTCCGGCAATATGCGCGTCTATCGGGACGGAAAGTACATCGACCCCATGACGCTCTCTGAGCTGTTCTTTGCGTAATGGGGGGCTTTTTCGGCGCGGTCTCGGACCGCGATGTCGCGCTGGATGTCTTCTTCGGCACGGACTATCATTCTCACCTCGGCACACGCCGCGGCGGAATGGTGCTCTTTGACAAGAAGGAGGGCTTCCAGCGCCAGATACACAACATTGAAAATACGCCCTTTCGGACGAAGTTTGAGCGGGACCTCGCGGACTTCCGCGGCCACGCGGGGCTCGGCTGCATCAGCGACAGCGACCCTCAGCCGCTGCTCGTGCGCTCCCATCTGGGCCTGTACGCCATCGTGACGGTCGGCATCATCAACAACACCGACGAGCTGGTGAAGGCTTATCTCTCCGACAAGGGCCAGCAATTTCTGACGCTGAGCAGCGGCCGCGTGAATGTCACCGAGCTGACCGCCGCGCTCATCAATCAGGAAAACGACCTTGTCTCCGGCATCCTCCACGCGATGGAGGTCATCGACGGCTCCATGACGATCCTGATTTTGACCGAGGAAGGAGAGCTGATCGCCGCGCGTGACAGCATGGGACGCCTCCCTGTGCTGATCGGACAGCGCGAGGACGGCTACTGCGTATCGTTCGAGTCCTTCGCCTATCATAAGCTCGACTATCAGGACGCCTATGAGCTGGGGCCGCGGGAGATCGTCCGGCTGAACGCCAAGGGCTTCCAAACACTCTCTCCCGCGGGGAAGCAGATGAAGATCTGCGCCTTTTTGTGGACCTATTACGGCTACCCGAACTCCAACTACGAGGGTGTGAATGTGGAGCTGATGCGCTATCGCAACGGCGCGATCATGGCGCGGGATGAGGCGGAGCGCGGCGGCGTGCCCGAGGTGGATTTCGTCGCCGGCGTGCCGGATTCCGGCGTGCCGCACGCCATGGGCTATGCCAACCACAGCGGCAAGCCCCTTGCGCGTCCCTTTGTGAAATACACCCCGACCTGGCCGCGCTCCTTCATGCCGGAGGATCAGCAGGTGCGCAGCAGAGTGGCGCGCATGAAGCAGATCCCCGTGCCGGAGCTGATCGAGGGAAAGAAGCTGCTGTTTGTGGATGACTCCATCGTGCGCGGCACGCAGCTGCGCGAGACCGTGGATTTTTTATACAGCACCGGCGCGGCGGAGGTCCATATGCGCTCGGCCTGCCCGCCCATCATGTACCCCTGCCGCTACCTGAACTTTTCGCGCGGCAACAGCGCCATGGACCTGCTCGCGCGCCGCATGGTGCAGGAGCTGGAGGGCAACGAGGGCCAAAAGCATCTGGAGGAATACGCCGACAGCCGCACCGAGCGCGGAAAATGCCTGCTGCATGAGATCTGCGCGCAGTTTGGCTTTGATTCACTCTCCTATCAGTCCCTTGACGGGCTGCTGGAGGCGATCGGTATTGACAGGGACAAGGTCTGCACCTACTGCTGGACCGGAAAGGAATGACATTATGGGCATCTCTCACTCGGAAGCATACGCGGCCGCCGGCGTTGACATCGAGGCGGGCTATCAGGGCGTAAAAATGATGAACCGCTATGTACAGCGCACGCTCACAGCCGATGTGATCTCCGATCTCGGCGGCTTCGGCGGGCTTTTCTCGCTGGATCTGCACGGGCTTGAAAAGCCGGTGCTGGTCTCCGGCACGGACGGCGTGGGCACCAAACAGCGCATCGCGCAGCTCATGGATCGGCACGACACCGTCGGCATCGACTGCGTGGCGATGTGCGTCAACGACATCATCTGCTGCGGGGCGAAGCCGCTGTTCTTCCTTGACTACATCGCCATCGGCAAGAACATCCCGGAAAAGGTCGTGTCGCTGGTCTCGGGCGTATCCGAGGGCTGCGTACGCGCGGGCTGTGCGCTCATCGGCGGCGAGACCGCCGAGCACCCCGGCACGATGAAGCCGGACGACTATGACCTTGCGGGCTTTGCCGTGGGCGTCGTGGACCGTGACAAAATTCTGGACAAGAACAAAATGCAGCCGGGAGACGTGGTCATCGCGCTGCCCTCCAGCGGGCTGCACTCCAACGGCTACTCGCTCGTGCGCAAGGTGTTCGATGTGGAGAACGCCGACCTCGGGCAGTATTACGGTGAGCTGGGCTGCGCGCTGGGCGAGGAGCTGCTGCGCCCGACAAAGATCTATGCCCGTCCTGTGTTAGCGGCCATCGAAGCCGCCGATATCCGCGGCATCAGTCACATCACCGGCGGCGGCTTCTATGAGAACATTCCGCGCTGCATTCCCGACGGCCTGTGCGCGAAGATTGAAAAGAAAGCGCTGCGCATCCCGCCGATCTTCCCCTTGCTCTCGCGCATGGGCGGCATCTCGGAGCGCGATATGTTCAACACCTTCAACATGGGCACAGGCATGGTGCTCGTCGCTGCAAAGGACAGCGCCGACAAGGCACTCGCCGCGCTGCATTCTCTCGGTCAGGAGGCCGGCGTCATCGGTGAGATCGTATTGGGCGAGGAAAAGGTGGAACTATGCTGACACCCGCCCGCATCGCTGTGCTGGTCTCCGGCGGCGGCACGAATTTGCAGGCGCTGCTCGACGCACAGCGTGACGGAAAAATGCCGCACGGCGAGATCGTGCTGGTCGTTTCTTCCCGCGCGGGGGCCTATGCGCTCACGCGGGCGGAAAACGCGGGTGTTGCGGCGCGCGTGCTCTCGCCCTCCTGTGGGCAGGAGCCGTTTGAAAACGAGCTTTCCGTGCTGCTGCGCGAGCAGGAGATCGACCTCATTCTCCTCGCAGGCTTTACGGTCATCCTCAGCGCAGAATTTACAAAGCAGTGGCCGCGGCGCATCCTGAATGTCCATCCGTCCCTGATCCCCGCCTTCTGCGGCAAGGGCATGTATGGCCTGCGGGTGCATGGGGCCGCGCTCGCACGCGGCGTGAAGGTCACGGGCGCGACGGTGCACTTTGTCAACGAAATTCCCGACGGCGGCGAGATCCTGCTGCAAAAGGCGGTGGAGATCGCGCCGGACGACACGCCCGAAACGTTACAGCGGCGCGTGATGGAGCAGGCGGAATGGCAGCTGCTGCCGCTTGCAGCAGAGCGCGTCTGCGCAGAGATCGTAAGAGAGAAGGAGCAGAAAAATGACTGATTTTCTGGAGTTTTTAAGGGCGACCTCTTATCCCGGCCGCGGCATCCTTGTCGGACGCCGCTGTGTGTATTATTTCATCATGGGGCGCAGCGAGAACAGCCGCAACCGCGTCTTTGTCAAGACAGAGGACGGCATCCGCACCGAGGCGCACGACCCCGCCAAGCTCTCTGACCCCAGCCTCATCATCTATCATCCCGTGCGCACGATGGGGCGCGACCTCGTCGTGACGAACGGCGACCAGACCGACACCATCTGCGAGCACGGCGACTTTCGCCGCGGCCTCATGACGCGCGAATACGAGCCCGACGAGCCAAACTGGACGCCGCGCATCTCCGCCATCATGCACGAGGACGGCTCCTTCGAGCTGTCCATCCTCAAGCGTAAGGATGGACGCTGCCTGCGCGAGTTCTTCTGCTACGAGGGCTGCGACGAGAATCAGGCTTTCTTCATCAGCA
>ERZ1106976.3602-NODE-3602-length-11969-cov-55.560013_pt1 | contig 11969 bp, 16 predicted proteins | sample MGYA00403687_ERZ1106976 | MGnify/ENA primary metagenome ERZ1106976 (study PRJEB35170, sample SAMEA104062446) | human gut metagenome | biome: human gut; feature: human-associated habitat; material: faeces | place: Denmark | collected 2013-02-22 ... | reverse complement strand
GAGTCTTACTGCTTACAACTCCGGCTCGGTCACCCCCTCTGACGCGGGAGGCTGCTGGCGTATCATTATGGTCTTTCCCGTCACAATTCTGGTTTGCCAGACCGCCCACTGGGGCTTGCCGGGAAAGGAACGTACCTGTTATGCTGGGTATTCGGTTGTCAAGGTGCAAGACGATGATTATTTATCATCGATCAGAGCCAAGTCTCGAAGGATTGACCGTATGTAAACGCGTTCTTCTTCTGGAACTATATACATAATTCTCAATAACGCCGCCGTTTCATCCGGGTCAAGGAATCTAAGGTTTTTTCTTTTAGTTTCCAACTTAATTCCACCATTCGGCCCAGTTTGTGACGATATGCGGTAACTCAGTGATAATACATCGACATCATTTCGGATTGTCGCGTAAGATACTCCAAACCGCACTGCCAAGGGTCGTATTTTGACATAATCATCTGCGAAATATAAAATTCCAATGATTTCACGGCGGCGTGCCGGAGTATCTATCACTCAGTCACCTCCTTCCTGCTGGCTCTATATTCAGCCTACTACCGATTGTGCTAAAAACCCCCGCACAATCCTAAAATTTTCTGAAATTTTTCTGCTCTGCTCATATCCAAAGAAAACAGGTCATGCGTTTGCTATAAACGCATGACCTGTTTTCTTTACTAGATGTACGGTTTCTGTTTTGAAATGGTTACAAGTTCTTTTCTTGTATTTCTATCCCTATGAAGTTTCTTTCACGACCTATTTTGTATAAAAAAAGCCCATAATAAACACTCATGGGTCTATTTATAGCACTATTTAGCCCTCAAATATTGCGTTCGAAACTGATACCCTTATTTTGAGGTGATTATTATGCAAGATATTTATATTTCCATCGGCCAAAACATCCGCCGTCGGCGTAAAGAAAAGCACTTGACTCAGGAGTCCCTAGCCGCAAATGTCGAAACATCTGCACAATATATCAGCCGTATTGAGCGCGGGCAAGTTTGTCCATCTCTCGAATTTTTATATAGACTATCACCCCCTACAGTGAATTCAGGAAATCGAGCGCAGAGTCTGGTATAGCATTCTCTGACAGTGGGCTTGGAACAGCGTTGGTTATGTTGACTGCCTGCAACTCCTCCCGCACCACCTTGCGGATGCTTTTCTCCAGCCTATCCGTCTGTTCTGCCGCAAGGATACTCTGCACCAGAAACTCTTTGCGTTTGGCAGGCGGCACCTGCTGCAACAACGCCCACGCGCGGCGGTGTTTCGGTTCGTTAAGGTTCGGGCGGAAAACATATTGCGATCGTTTCATACCTCGCTTTTGCGGCGCGACACGGCGGCCAACGCACGCTCGAATCCGACCGCGTTCACCTTGTCGTCCAGCAGGAAAATCGTCTTACAAAGGCCGTCTTTGGGACTTAGGTGGCGGCTCACCACCGATGCGCCGCCGCCCAGCAACACGGCGGGGATGGCGTGCAAATCGAATCCCGCTTCCATCGTGGCAGACAGAAGATGCTCTGTGTACTTGCGACCTTGTTTGTTCACAATGTCGCGCACCGTATCGCTGACCGTGCAGGGGTGACCTGCCAGCATATTTTCGATTTGGGCATCCGTGAGGGACAGCCCGGTTTCGCGCCGCACCTGCTCCCGGATGTCATCTACGCAGCGGATCATGCCGAGCTCCAAGCTGTGCGCAGTGTCAGCCGCAGGGATGGCGTTGTCGATGCGCATAAGGTCCACTGTCCAGCCGCCCAAATCCATGAGGAGCATTGATGGCTCGTCCTGCAACACCCCGGTTTCGGTCATAAGGGCGGCGTAGCCTTGGGGGAAGATGGCAACTTCTTCGATAGTGATGCTGTACTCCACGCCCTCGAAGCGGAAATTCACAGGTTGCTTGCTTCGCAGCAGGTAATCTCTGAACTTGGGTTTGTCGCGTCCGAAACTGGTCAGCGGCAGACCCGCCGCAATTCGCACCGAGCATTCGGGAGGCAAACCGCGTTGCTGAATCTCCTTTGCGATAGCTGCCAGTGTCAGCAGGTAGTAGTTGTCGTTTACGGTCTTGTCCCGCTGGATAGGCTGCCGCCCGGAGCCACAAACAAAAAAGCACCCGCCAAACTCTAAGAGTCCTTGGCGGGTGTAGGGTTCGTGTTCTCCGTAGCTTGTCAGTCCTGCCGGGAACGAGCAGTGGGCTGTTTTGATGGCGTAGTAGCCGTGGTCGATGCCGATAATGATGCTCATGGGAAATACCTCCATTTTTTGTATTCTACAATCTATAATAAACGGTTGCCTTTTGGGGCTTCCGGAATTTTTGCATGAAAAAAGCGGTTCATTGGTATTGTACCAACAAACCGCCATTAAGGATTTGGAGAGCTTATTTTAACAGTCCCCTCCCCTTCTAATATAATTTACTCTTGATTGTCGCCTCCAAATTATGAGGGAGGTGAACGCTTGAGTTTTCAGGAAATAATTTTGCTGCTTACTTTTATTGGCAGCTGCATATATGCCACCGTTTCTCTTACACTAAAAGTTCTTGAATTTCTCTTAAAAAATAAAAAGAGCCGCTGACTTAGACAGAAGTCAGCGGCAAATGAAAGCACTCCACAAAGCGGCAATCATTATGAAAATAGCCTTACGTTTCCGTAAGGCTATTTTTTGGTGCACCATCGGGGACTCGAACCCAGGACCCACTGATTAAGAGTCAGTACTGGGCAACGATACAACGTTCAAATTATCGCTTTACCGTTAGTCTCAGGCAGTCAAAAGTAGTCAGGATGGGTCCGGGATGTAGTCAGTTTGTAGTCAGGCCGTGCCCTCCGTTCTATCCGCAGCGGACGGGGCGGCGTTGAAATAATCGTCCAGTTTGCCGCTCATCTTCAGGCCGTCTTCGGCTTCCAGGTGGGTGTAGATCCGGGCGGTCATCTCGATGCTGGCGTGACCAAGCAACTGCTGGGCGGTGCGCAGATCCACACCGGCGTGGTACAGGCAGGTGGCATAGCTGTGGCGCAGCATGTGGGCGTGCACCGGCAGCAGTGACACCCCCGCCACATAATAAGCCCACATCTTTTTGTAGGCCGACTGCGTCATCACGCCGCCGTCAGCTTTGGTCACAACGTGCTCCCCCAGGCGCGGCGTGGCATCCAGAATGGCCCGCAGTTTGGCGGGCACCGGTACCAGGCGGTGGGAAGCCGCATTTTTCAGCTCCATGCTGGGGTCTGGTTGATTGCCGCCCGCAAAAGTCACTGCCCGACTAATAACCAGCGCCGCCGGGCCGACATCCCGCCATTGCAGGCCCAGGGCCTCTTCCTTGCGCAGGCCGCAGTAGTAGCAGAGCGCGCAAAACACCTTGGCCCGCGGCTCCGCAATGGAGGACAGCAGCTCCTCCGCTTCGTCCTGCGTCAGGTATTTCTTTTGCTTAGGGCGCGCGTGGGTCGTAATGCGGATGCCGTCGGTGGGGTCATCGCGGATCAGGTGGTTCGTTTGAGCCGTCTGCATGATCTGCCGCACCGTGATCAGCACCTTGTGCTGCAGGGATTCCGATTGCTCCGTGATTTCCGCCATAATGGCCCGGATATGTACCGGCCGCACCTCCTGCAGCTCCATGCAGCCAATGTGCTGCATAATATGCAGATTGTAGGCATCCCGGTACATTTTGGTGGTGGCCGGCCGCAGCCCCTGCTTGTAGGAGCGCAGCCAGATTTTTGCCCACTCGCCCACCAGGGTGTGGTTCCCCACTTCCAGCCCCGCTTCATCCTGCGCCTGCACGGAGCGCACCGCGGCTTTCAGTTCCGCTTCGGTGCGGCCATACACCAGCCGCGTTTTGCCGTTGGAAAGGGTGATCCGCTTCTGGTAGCGGCCATCTGGACGGCGGGTCAATTTTTGTTTGGGCATAAAAAATACACCTCCAAGGTATGACTTGTAAGCCTGCCTTAAAGGTGATACAATACAAGTGTTGGGTTGGTATTGTATCCACTTTTAGTGGGCAAGCTGATCTATGGAAACGCTCTCGGTGTTGGTAGCACCGGGGGCGTTTTTTTTATTTATATGTTGCTATTTCAATAAAAAATTTTGTCCTTTTGTCAATCAAAGAAACTGCCGCAAAAATGGGGCGCGCTTCCTTTTTTGCATTGTAAATAGCGTCTTCCAAATAGCTGGGTCGCAGTTCCCCAATCTTTGTATCGTTCCAATATGCTTCAATCGGAAAGCACTCCGCATCTCCCGATTTTGATAATTTTAATTCTATTGGATCTCCTCTTTTCACTCCCATGGAGAGAAGCGTCGATGTCCTCTTTCTGTTACTACTTAGCGTAACATCTGCGTACAAGTTAGCTCGCAGACGCCCCTCCATCTGTGCTGGTGACAGCGGATTGTCTCCCAGTAATTTTCTAATCTCAGATTCTGAAGCATACAAAAATTTATCTTCAGCCGTGATCCTGCCTACTTGTTCCTGAAAAGTCATCGCGTTTTTTCTCCCTTCTGCAGACAACTTACCACTTCACGCCATCATTTCTTTCAGCTTTTCCCTGTCCCAAAGCAAGACATTCGTCTTTTGGGCCGTTTCGATTGCCGCGGGGGTAAATGTACTGTTGGTAAGCACTACAGCAACCATCCGGTGGTAATACTGCGCGCCGGATGTTGCTTCCTGCACAGCATGGTTTCCCACCTTATCCGAATAGCATTTACACTGCACGGCATAAGTTACGCCGTCTTTTTCTGCCAGAACGTCCACACCAAAATCCCCGCTGGCCTGCGTGACTTCTACATTTACAAAGCCATTTTCCTTCAGCAGTTCAGCACAGAAATATTCAAATTCATGGCCATCCATGGCATCTACTGCCGCAAGCTTGTTTTGCATTTCCGGGTAGTAGTTATCTGACAGCACTTTTTTGAGCTTTTTAATCTTATATTCAAGAACCCGTATTCTGATCAGATTCTCGATTCTTACCAGCGGAAACGAAAGAAGCGCCGCAATAATTGCTATTCCTAAAAGGACAAAGGCCGTGGCTTTTCCTCTTTGAATTGAGGAAATTCCAAATCGCAAAAAGATCAGCACGAAAACCGCGCAAAATGTTATTAGGTATGGACGACTTTTTATCGTTTTCCAGAGCTGTGTTTTCACAAGGTGCCGCCTTTCCGCCACTCTCTGTGGCATACTTATTTAACGTACTTTCTCAAAACCAGTGTGTATACCCCGTTGCCTTGCCTTCTATCTGGATGTCATCCAGCTCCGGGCCGGAGTAGGATTTGGGGCGGTAGGCGCTGTTGGCTGGCACAAGGGTGATGGTGCTGCCGTCATAATACACGCGCTTGAGGGTGGCTTCCTCCCCAATGCGGACGGCGGCTATTTCGCCATCCTCCACCTGCGGCTGGGTTTTGATGTAGACCACATCATTATCCCGGATGCCGGCATCGATCATGCTGTCGCCATGGCAGCGCAGGCAGAAATCGCAGACGATGCCCTCCGGCACATCCACATACTCCTGCACGTTCTGCTCTGCGGTGATGGGCTCACCGCAGGCAATATCCCCCACCAGCGGCCGCTTGACGGTTTTGGGGCGGGGTTCAAAGCCGGCGGGGATGGCATCATCTCGCTTTTTCTGCAAGATTAGGGCATCCTTAATATTGCCTGCTTGAGCAAGGAGATCTCCATCTATTTCATTTACAATATCTAAAGTTTTGTCATCTATTCTAACATTGCTTTTTCCCAGCAGATAATCAATAGAAGTATTATAGAAATTCGCAATGTTAATTAGCGTTTCGGAATTCGGTTCGCGTGTACCTTTTTCGTAATTCACATAAGTGGTATAGGGCATTTCCAGCGCACGCGCTGCATCTTTCATGCTTATCCCGCGTTCCTGCCGCAGTTCCTGCATTCGGTTCATTATACGAACCTCCTTTTACTCTATATGTATATTATAATACACAAAACGAGTAACGGGTCAACTACAAACCGCAAAAAATACTCAAAATGGGCATGGTGCACAATTTGCATCAACTCATTTTGAGCATTTTTTGTCTTTACAAATACCCAAAACGGGTATATTATAATCACAGTTACCCGAAATGAGTAACGCAAAATGAAAGGAGGTAATAGTAATGCCTTATCCCAACATAAATGCCGAGCGAAGCCGCATGGGGCTGACTATTGAAGAATTGGCTGAAAAGCTTGGCGTAACTCGGAAGACTGTTTATAACTGGATGGCTCGCGGGAACATTCCCCAGTCAAAGCTTGAAGCTATGTCGAGTCTTTTCAATTGTTCTATTGACTATCTGCTCAAGAAAAATCCTTAAGCCCCCACCAGTCCCATGCTTCGGACTTCCAAGGGGTTGACAAGGATAAATTTGCAAAAGGAGGTGACCCCATGATCCTCTACACCGCCGAGCGCCTGGCTGAGATGCTGGGCGTGCAAAAATCCACCGTACAGCAGCTTGTGCGGGCCGGGGAGTTTGGCCCCACGGTCAACGTGGCGCGCAAACACCTGGTGACCGAGGACGGCCTGGCCGGGTTCATTGCGCGCCGCACCGGCCCCGCGCACAGCGGCCTTGCCCCCGCACCGCAAACCAACTATCACCACCGGCACAGTGACCCTGGGCCGATCTGAAAGGAGAACCAATCATGCCCCAAACAAAAACAGCCGCCCCGGTGTTGCAGCACCGTGACGGCCAGACGAAAAATTTCATCACCTGTATTTTACCCTACATCAGCCCCATTTGCAAGGCTTTCGCCAATTTCACGCTAACGGCCTGTGGGCTGGGCGCGCTGTGCGCCGCAACTGCCCTGACCCAGGGCGGCGGGGCTGCGGCAATGGCCGGGCTGGCAGCCTACCTGCTGGGTGGCTGGGCCGCCATCACGCTGCGGGAGGTTGCGACATGCGCGGAATCGTGATCGACCCCGGCGCAAAGCCGGAACTTTACCGCCTGCCGGACACCCTGCAGGAGCTGCAGCGCTTTATGGGCGGGTACGCGCAGCGCTGCCCGATCAGCAACCGGTTTGCCGCGCTGTTTTATCTGCCGCAGGCCGGGCAAAACCTGCCGACCCGGCATTACCAAGGCCGCTGGTTTTATGGGCGGCTCTGCCTTGTGGGCTGGCGCAACGCCCGCATGACGGACCTGCCCATGCCACTGGCCGAAGAGTTGCTTCAGAAATTCGCACCTGTGGAGGTAACGCCATGAACGAGTATGACGCCATCCGCGCTGCCTTTGCCCACAACCGCAAGGACGCCGAACTGCTGCTGCACGAAACCGTGCGCGGCATTCTGGCCGAGGCAACGAGCAGCAAGGTCAAACAACTGGAAAAGATCAGCCTGTGCTACAGCGCCGCGGACACCGGCACTGCCCAGCGCAAGGCGCTGATCAACATGGAGGTAGAAGATTGACAGACTACATGATCTGCCAGAACCAGGACAACCACCTGCTGTACGCCTTAAAGCACGGCAGATTCTGGTTCTGGGACAAACACCAAAACAAATGGGTACCCAGCGATTTTGCCGCCCAGCAGTACGCCAAGGCCCAGACCAAAGAGCCTGACCTGACGCAGGAAGACTGGCTGGGGAGATGCTTCGGCATCCTGATGGATGACTACGAGGTACCGGACGCTGTGGTAAAAGCCCTGCGCGCGCTGTCCAACAAGGAGGAACCACCATGCAAAGTGAACACGACTGCCCCGAATGCGGATGCTGCTGTGACTATGGCCGCCCCTGCTGCCACGTTGGCGGAGGAAACATCGACCACCCAGGCGGATGCAAACAGCTGCCCGCCGGGCCCCTGCTCCCCTGCGGATGCTTCCGGTGCAATGTCAAACCCGTCCGGTGCCGCAGCTGCCTGTTCGGCAGCGGCGTTTGATTATTCGGGGCTGGATGCCCAAACCGTTACCGACCTGCACCTGGCCGAACAGATGTACACATCGGGACGCAAGCTGGCCGAAATGGGCCTGCGCCGCATGGCTGACGGCGTTTCCATTGCGCACGACGCGCTGTGCGGCGGAGTTGTCCACAAGATGGACAACTCAAAGCATGGGAACCGTGGTGAAGATACTTTCCGCCGCTGGTGCGAAAGCATAGGCGTGGGAAAATCTACCGCATACAAGCTGCTTCAGGTTGCTGCCTTGTTCGATGCCAGCAGCCCCCGCGAGCAGCAAGTGCTGGAAGAGCTTTCCCCTTCTTTATTATATGCCGCCGCCAAGCCCAGCGCCCCCGCCGACCTGGTGCAGGCGGTCAAGGATGGCGACATTACCACCCACAAGCAATACCAGGAACTGTTAAAAGAAAACCAGCAGCTGCGCGCCGACCGGGTGAACGCCCTCAATGCCGCAGCCGCCGCCGAAGCCGCCCGCGATGCCGCCCTGGCCGATGTTGACGGCCTGCATGAGCAGAACCGCCAGCTGCAAGCCGCCGTTACCGGTGCCCAGGAAAGCTACCGCACCGCCCACAAAAACGAAGATTCCGCCCTGCGCCGCGCCACCGAAGCCGAACAGCGGGCAAAGGAAGCGGAAAAGCAGCTGGCCGGTGCCCGCCAGGTTGCCGATGCCGCCCGGATGCGTGCCGACAAATACCAGCGGGAAGCCGAAGCCGCCAAAGCGCAGCCGGTGGCCGCCGCTGTGGACGAGGATGAGATCAACCGCCGTGCCCACACCCTGGCCGATGAACTGACCGCCCCTTTGCGCAGCGAGCTGGAAGCCGCCAAAGCTGCCGCCGCCACACCGGAACAAATCGAGCTGGACACCCGCAACGCCTATGACAGCCTGCTGCTGGCCGGGCGCGCCATGCAGAACGCCTGGAAGTCCGTCAAGCCGCAGCTGGCCAAGCTGCCGCCGGACACCCGCGCCGGGGCCATCAACCAGCTGACCAACACCCTGGCTGAAATTCAAACGGAGGCAATAAAATGTCTGTAAAAATTGCGGCTCTGGAAGCCGAAAACGTAAAACGCATCAAGGCGGTTGCCCTCACGCCCTCCCCCACCGGGCTGACCATTGTGGGCGGCAACAACAATCAGGGCAAAACCAGTGTGCTGGATGCCCTGGCCTGGGCCCTGGGCGGCGAGAAGTTCCGCCCTACCGCCGCTGTGCGGGACGGTGCCCTTGCCCCGCCCCACCTGAAAGTGATCCTGTCTAACGGCGTTGTGGTGGAGCGCAAGGGCAAAAACAGCAGCCTGACCGTGACGGACCCCACCGGCCAGCGCAGCGGCCAGCAGCTGCTGAACGCTTTTGTGGAGCCGCTGGCGCTGGACCTGCCCCGCTTTATGCAGGCCAGCGATAAAGACAAGGCCGACACCCTGCTGAACATCATCGGTGTGGGGGATGCTTTGACCGGCCTGGACCGGGAGATCAAAGCCCTGTACGACCGCCGCACCGTGATCGGCCAGATCGGCGCCCAGAAACGCCACGCCGCCGAAGAGCTGACCGAATACCCGGACGCCCCGTCCGAACCCGTTAGTGCCATTGAGCTGATCCAACAGCAGCAGGAGATTTTGCTCCATAACGCCGACAACCAGCGCAAGCGCGACCGCCTGACCGAGATCACCCACGCCAAGCACCGCGCCATGGATGAGCTGACCCGCTTGGAGGAACAGCTCAAAACCCTGCAGGAGCACCGCGGCCAGCTGGTAGAGGAATACAACGCCGCCTGCGTGCAGGAGGAAGCCGCCACCAAGACCGTGGCCCAGCTGCAGGATGAATCCACCGCCGAGCTGGAGCAGAGCATCCGCAATGTGGAGGAGATCAACCGGCAGGTATCCGCCAACCTGGCAAAATCCAAGGCTCAGGACGAAGCCGAGCGCTATGCGCAGGAATACACCGCCCTGACGGAGCAGATCAAGGCAAAGCGCACCGCCCGCATGGACCTGCTGAACGGCGCAGACCTGCCCCTGACCGGCCTGGGTGTGGAGGACGGCAGCCTGACTTACAACGGCAAGCACTGGCAGGACATGAGCGGCAGCGACCAGCTGCGGGTGGCCACCGCCATTGTGCGCCGCCTGAACCCCGACTGCGGCTTTGTGCTGCTGGACAAGCTGGAACAGATGGACCTTGCCACCCTGGCGGAGTTCGGCAGCTGGCTGCAGACCGAAGGATTACAGGCCATCGCCACCCGCGTTTCGACCGGCGGGGAGTGCCAGATCATCATTGAGGATGGCAGGGTAAAAGACGCCGAGGAACCACCCGCCCCCAAAGCATGGACGAAAGGAGCGTTCTGAAATGAGCAAATACGCAATCACATCCGGCACCATTGCCGCGCCGGTCAAAACCGTTCTGTACGGGCCGGAGGGCATCGGCAAAAGCACGTTTGCCGCCCAGTTCCCCGCCCCGGTATTCATTGACACCGAGGGCGGCACCAAGCGGCTGAACGTTGCCCGCCTGCCCGCGCCCACCAGCTGGGCCATGCTGCTGGATGAAGTTGCCGAGGTCAGCCGCGGCAATGTGCCCTGCGGCACCCTGGTGATCGACACCGCCGACTGGGCCGAACGGCTCTGCATTGACGCCGTCTGCGCCCGCGCCAAGGTCAAGGGCATTGAGGATTTCGGGTACGGCAAGGGCTATACTTACGCGAAAGAAGAGTTCGGCAAGCTGCTGGATGCCCTGGAAGAGGTGCTGAGCACCGGGCACAACGTGGTGGTTCTGGCCCATGCTGCCATCACCAAGTTTGAGCAGCCCGACGCCGTGGGCAACTATGACCGCTGGAGCATGAAAACCAGCAAACAGGTAGCCCCTCTGCTGCGGGAATGGTGCGACATGCTGCTGTTTGCCAACTACAAAACCGTGGTAGAAAAGGCCGGCAGTGCCCCCAACGCCAAGAACAAGGCCAGCGGCGGGCGGCGGGTTCTCTACACCAGCCACCACCCCTGCTGGGATGCCAAAAACCGCTTTGGCCTGCCGGAAGAACTGCCCTTTGAGTATGCCAGCATCGCCGCCTGCATCCCGGACCCGCACCCAGGCGCAGCCCCCGCGCCGCGCCCCATCATGGCAGAGGATGCCCCCACCCCCAAGCCTGCACCGGTGCCGGTTCCCGCTGCACCTGCTGCACCGCCTGCCGTGCCTGCCGGGATCTCCGCCAGTGATCTGCAGGCGCAGGGCGTGCCGACCGCCCTTGCCCAGCTGATGGCCGCCAATAATGTGACCCCGGAGGAACTGCAGACCGTGGTCGGCCAGCGCGGGTACTTCCCCGCCGATATGCCGGTCAAGGATTACCCGGCTGATTTCGTCAGCGGCTGCCTGGTGGCCGCCTGGCCCCAGGTGCTGGAGATGATCTGCACCAACCGCGATGTACCGTTCTAACAAATACAAAGGAGATTTACCCATGGCTGAATATATGAACAACATGCCGGATGCTGCCCTGGACTGGGACAGCGAGGTTACCAACGAACAGCGGGAATTTGTGCTGCTGCCTGCGGGCGATTACCTGTTTACCGTGCAGAGCTTTGAGCGTGCCCGCTATGAGGGCAGCGCCAAGCTGCCGCCCTGCAGCATGGCCAAGCTGACCATTACCATTCATGGCGGCGACAAAGGTGAAACCACCGTCACCCACCGCCTGTACCTGCACACCAAGACCCAGGGCCTGCTGGGCGCCTTTTTTGAGAGCATCGGCCAGTGCAAGCGCGGCGAGACGTTCCGCCCCCGCTGGAACGAAATTGTCGGTGCGCAGGGCATGTGCCGCCTGGGCGTGCGGGAATACACCAAGCAGAGCGGCCCCCACGCCGGTGAGACCGGGCAGGCCAACGAGATTGAAAAGTTCCTGCCCCGCCCCGAACCCACCGCCGCCCCCAGCACCGGGTGGAAGCAGGGAGCTTTTTAAGTTAGGAGTTAGGAAGTAGGAGTTAGGAGTTTATGGTGTGCGCTAACGCGCACGGTTTGAATATCAGGCTTTTCATAATTTCAAAATTGCGGCGCAAGCTGCTTCTTCAACTCCTAACTCCTCACTCCTAATTCCTCACTAACACGGAAAGACTAACTATTAAAAGTCAAGCCCCAAAACAAAATTTTCGAGAGAAATTTT
>ERZ1106976.3601-NODE-3601-length-11973-cov-7.547575_pt1 | contig 11973 bp, 7 predicted proteins | sample MGYA00403687_ERZ1106976 | MGnify/ENA primary metagenome ERZ1106976 (study PRJEB35170, sample SAMEA104062446) | human gut metagenome | biome: human gut; feature: human-associated habitat; material: faeces | place: Denmark | collected 2013-02-22 ... | reverse complement strand
GTCAGACCGTACCAACGCCGCATGAGGCGTGGCTGGTAACATAGGGCTTCGCCCGTCTAAGAAATACCCCCGGCTAGGCCGGGGGATATTTATTCCGCGGGGACGGGAAATGTCCTTTCTTTTGGACAGTGGATACGGTATAATACCCCTGAAAAAGGATGCACGGAGGGATGCGGCGTGGAATTGCAGATTTGGATGGGCCGGGCCGGGGCCGGTAAGAGCCGGCTGGTGCTGGAGACCATCGAAAAGCGGCGGGGGCAGCGGCCGCAGGTGCTGCTGGTGCCGGAGCACGCATCCCATGAGGCGGAGCTGGATCTGTGCCGTGCCTGCGGCCCTACCGCCAGCCGGGACGCGGAGGTGCTGAGCTTCCGGAACCTGGCCACGCGGGTGCTGGGGCAGGTGGGCGGTCTGGCGGACGTGACGCTGGACAACGGCGGCAAGCTGCTGACCATGCGGCGGGCGCTGCAGGAGGTCAGCGGGCGGCTGACGGTGTTCGCAAGGCCCTCTCAGCGGCCGGCGTTTCTGCGGCAGCTGGTGGCGCTGGCCGATGAGCTGTATGCCTACCGGGTGACGCCGGAGCAGCTGATGGCGCAGGTGGCGGATATGGACGGCGCGGCCGGGGAGAAGCTGCGGTCGGCGGCGCTGATCTACGGCGCCTACGACGCACGGCTGCGGGGCGACGGGTTCGATGCCCGGTCGCGGGTGCAGAAGCTGTGCGATGCGCTGCCTGCATCGGACTATCTGGCGGGCAAGGACGTGTATGTGGATGGGTTCTCCTACTTCAATCGGGTGGAGGAGGATATTCTGGCCACGGCGCTGCGGCAGGCGGAGAGCCTGACGGTGACGCTGCTGGGGGATGAGTCCGACCCGCAGCTGTTCCAGAACGCGCTGCGGCAGCGGGAGCGACTGAAGCGCATGGCGGCGTTGGCACACAGTAAGTGTATAGTGGAAGTACTTGTCAGTAAAAACGATGGTGCGCTGGCGCATCTGGAGCGCTGCTTCTTCGGCGGCGAGGAGCCGTGGCAGGGGGAGGAGCCGCCGGTGCGGCTGTATCAGGCGGAGACGGCGTTCTCCGAGGTGGAGTTCGTGGCGGCGCAGGTGCGGCGGCTGGCACGGGAGGGCTGCCGCTGGCGGGACATCGGCGTGGCGGCCCGGAACATGGAGGTGTACGGCCCGCTGCTGGAGGCGGTGTTCCGCCGGGACGGCATCCCGGCCTACATCAGCCGCCGCAGCGACATTCTGGAGAAGCCGGTGCTGACCATGCTGCTGTCGGCGGTGGACGCCGTTACCGGCGGGTTTGAATATGAGGACGTGTTCCGCTGTCTCAAGACCGGCATGGCCGGGATCACGGCAGCAGAGTGCGACGTGCTGGAGAACTATGTGATCCGGTGGGAGATCCGGGGCGGCATGTGGCTGCGAGAGACGGACTGGACGGCCAGTCCCGATGGCTACGGCGCGGAATTAAACGAGGTGCGGCGGCAGCGGCTGGCGGAGGTCAACGCCGTGCGCCGCCGGGTACGCGGGCTGTTTTATGATCTCAGCGAGGGACTGAAAGCCGGTGAAACGGTAAGGGATAAAGCAGAAGTGCTTTACAGGTTTGCCGAGTCGGCGGGCGTCCCGGAGACACTGGAACGGCAGACGGCGGCGCTGTATGACGATGGGCAGGTGCAGCTGGCGGAGGAGTACCGGCAGCTGTGGAGCATCTTCTGCGGTGTGCTGGATCAGTTCGTGGAGCTGCTGGGGGACGTGGAGGTGGACGGGCAGGAGTTCGCCCGCCTCCTGCGGCTGGTGTTGAGCCAGTACGCCGTGGCCACCATTCCAGCCACGCTGGATCAGGTGAAGGTGACGCCCATCACCCGGAACGACCGGCACACGGTACGGCACCTCTTTCTGCTGGGGGCCAACGACAATGTGCTGCCTACGGTGGAGCAGGGGGGCGGTCTGCTGGATGCGCAGGAGCGGGCGCTTCTGCAGCAGCGGGGCATTCTGCTGTCCGATGCCACGTTCGATCCCCTCAGCGCGGAATTGCAGAACATCTATGCGTGTCTGGCCCAGCCCACGGCGTCCCTGACGGTGACGTGGCCGGTGACGGACGGGGCGGGCGGTCAGCTGCTGCCTTCCTTCGCGGTGGGGCGCATCGCCCGGATCTTTCCGCAGGTGACCGTCGAGCGGGAGGACGGCGGCTATCGGCGGGAGCTGCCGTCTGCGGCGCTGGCACTGGCGGGGCAGGAGCCGGGCGGGCCGCTGTGGCGGTACTTCGCGGAGCACGGGGAGGCGCCGCTGCTGGCACGGATGGAGCAGACCCGGGCCATGGGCCGGGGCAGGCTGTCGCCGCAGGCGGTGGAGACGCTGTACGGGCGGCGCATCGCCATGTCCGCGTCCCGCATCGACCGGCTGAAAAGCTGCCATTTCGGGTATTTCATGGAGTACGGCCTGCGGGCGAAGGAGCGCACCAGCGCCGGGTTCGAGGCACCGGAGGTGGGTACGTTCATCCACTATCTGCTGGAGAACGTGAACCGGGACATCTGTGACCGGGGCGGCTACGGAAGGGTGGACAGGGCGGCGCTGCGGCGGCTGGTGCATCACTATGTGGACGAGTATGCCCGGACGCAGATCGACGGCTACGCGGGGAAAAGCGCCCGGTTCCGGTACCTGTTCTCCCGGCTGCGGGAGACGGCCTGCGCCATCGTGGAGAATATCGCGGACGAAATGGCGGTGTCGGATTTCCGCCCCGTGGCCTTTGAGCTGGGCTTCGGCGGAAAGGACGGGCAGCTGCCGGCGGTGACGGTGACGGAGGGCAACACGACACTCTCCGTGGGCGGCAAGGTCGACCGTGTGGACGGCTGGATCAAGAACGGCAGGCTATATCTGCGGGTGGTGGACTACAAGACCGGCAAAAAGGCCTTTGATCTGACGGACGTGCGGTACGGTCTGGGCATCCAGATGCTGCTGTACCTGTTCACGCTGCAGAAGGAGGGCGGGGCCTATTTCGGCAGGCCGGTGGAGCCGGCAGGCGTGCTGTACATGCCGGCGCGGGACATCATCCTGCGGGCGGATCGGGCCGTGCCGCCGGACAAGCTGGAGGATATGCTGCGGCGGGAGCTGCGGCGCACCGGTATGCTGCTGGGCGAGCCGGAGGTGCTGACGGCCATGGAGCACAGCGCGCTGGACGCGCCGTGCTATCTGCCGGTGGGCACAACGAAGGACGGCGCGGTGCAGGGGCTGCTGTCCAGCGTGGTGGTGAACGCGGCGCAGATGGGCAAGATGGCGCGGTACATCGACAGCCTGCTGCACCGGGTGGCCCGGGAAATCGGGGACGGCAACGTCGACGCCGACCCCTGCACCCGCGGGCCGCAGGACAGTGCCTGCGCATGGTGCGCGTTTCAGGCGGCGTGCTGGTTCGACGAGAGCCGGGACAAGCCGCATTATCTGAGAAAGACCACGCCGGAGGAGTTCTGGCAGGTGGTGGACAGGGAGGTGGAGCAGCATGGCTGAACTGAAGCTGACAGAGCAGCAGCACGCGGCGGTCTTTGACCGGGGCGGCAGTCTGCTGGTATCCGCCGCCGCCGGCTCCGGCAAGACCAAGGTGCTGGTGGAGCGGGTGTTCTCCTATCTGACGCAGGAGCGGTGCGACGTGGACGATTTCCTCATCATCACCTATACGCGGGCGGCGGCGGCGGAGCTGCGGGCCCGTCTGGCCGCCGAGCTGGCAGCGCGGGTGGCGGCAACGCCGGAGGACCGGCACCTGCGGCGGCAGATGTTCCGGGTGTATCAGGCGGACATCAAGACGGTGGACGCCTTCTGCGCGGCGCTGCTGCGGGAGCACATCCATCTGCTGGAGCCGGTGGACGGGCGCAGCCTGACCCCGGACTTCCGGGTGCTGGACGAGGCGGAGGCCAGGCTCCTGAAGGACCGGGCACTGGAGCGGGCGCTGGAGGCGTTTTATCAGGACATCGAGGGTGGTGACAGGGAGTTCGAGCTGCTGGCGGGGACGCTGGGTGCGGGCCGGGACGACCGGGCTTTGGCGGAGCTGGTGCTGGAGCTGCACGAGAAGATCCAGAGCCACCCGTATCCGGCGCAGTGGCTGCATCAGGCGGCGGAGGGCTGGCGGCAGTTGCCGGATCGTCTGGCTGACAGTGTATATGGCCGGACAGTGATGGAGGATACCGTCCGAAAGGCACTTTTCTGGGCAAAGCAGCTGGAACGGGCTGTGGAGGCCATGGGAGACTGTGAGACGGTGTACAACGCCTATGCCGGGCGGTTTCTGGAAGCGGCGGCGCAGCTGCGGCAGTATGAGCAGGCGGCCGGGGAGGGCTGGGAGGCCATGGGCCGCGTACAGCCGGAGCTGGGGAAGCTGGGCGCGGTGCGGGGCGAGGAGTACGCCGAGGCCAAGGCGGCGGCGCAGGCGGTGGCGAAGAAGTGCAGGGCGGAGATGAAGAAGCTGTCGGCCCCGTATCAGGTGCCGGAGACAGACCATCTGGACGACCTGCGGGCCACGGCACCAGCCATGCTGGCGCTGCTGCGGCTGACGGAGCGATTCTCCCAGCGGTATCAGGCGGAGAAGGTGCGGCGCAACGCCATGGATTTTTCCGATCAGGAGCACTACGCCGTGACGCTGCTGTGTCAGGCGGACGGAAGCCCCACGGAGCTGGCGCGGCAGGTGTCCCAGCGATATCAGGAGATCATGGTGGACGAGTATCAGGACACCAACGAGGTGCAGGACTGTATCTTCCAAGCCATTTCCAAGGAGGGACGAAACCTGTTTACCGTGGGGGACGTGAAGCAGAGCATCTACCGGTTCCGGCTGGCAGACCCCACCATATTCTTAGGGAAGTACCGGCAGTTTGCCGATGCGGCGAAGGCGGCGGAGGGCCAGCCCCGGCGCATGGTGCTCAGCCGCAACTTCCGGTCGCGGCGGGAGGTGCTGGACGCCGCCAACACCGTGTTCGCGGACATCATGTCCCGGGAAATGGGCGAGATGGACTACACGGCGGAGGAGCGGCTGTACTTCGGCGCGGACTACTATGCCGAGGCGGCGGGCCGGGAGACGGAGATGCACGTCATCAGCGTGGAGGACACGCCGGAGCAGCGGTTTGACCGGACGGAGACGGAGGCCCGCTTCGCGGCCCGGCGCATCCGGCAGCTGCTGGATGAGGGCTTCCCCGTGCAGGGGGAGGGCGGCGTCATGCGGCCCGTGCGGCCGGAGGACATCGTGATCCTCATGCGCTCGCCCCGGTCGCGGATGCGAGCCTTTACCGCCGCGCTGGCACGGGAGGGTATCCCCTGCGGCGGCGGGGAGAGCGACGACTTCTTCGGCGCGATAGAGATCGCCGTCACGGTGTCGCTGCTGGAGATCGTGGACAACCCGCGGCAGGACGTGCCCCTTATCGCGGTGCTGCGTTCGCCGCTGGTGGGGCTGTGCCCAGATGAGCTGGCGGCCATCCGGGCCTTACAGCCGGAGGGGGACTATTACGATGCACTGTGTCGGGACGAGGGACAGGCGGCGCGGGACTTTCTGGCGCTGCTGGACGAGCTGCGGCGTGCGGCACGGGAGATGGCGGCGGACGAGCTGCTATGGTATATCTACGACCGGTGCCATGTGATGGCCATTTTCGGGGCCATGGCCGACGGAACCCAGCGGCAGGCGCGGCTGACGGCGCTGTACGACTACGCCCGTCAGATGGTGCAGGGCGGCAAGGCAGGGCTGTTCGACTTCATCACCCACCTGCGGCGGCTGCTGGAAAAGGGCGACGCGCCGGGCCTGTCCGCCGCGCAGGCGGCGGAGGGCGTGCAGATCATGAGCGTACACCGCTCCAAGGGGCTGGAGTTCCCGGTGGTGGTGCTGGCAGATCTGCAGAAGAAGTTCAACCAGCAGGATATGAACCGTCCGGTGCTGGTGCATCCCCAGCTGGGACTGGGTACGGAGCGGGTGGACATCGAAAAGCGCATCCGGTACGGCACCATCTCCAAAACGGCGCTGGCGCTGCGGCTGGAGCGGGAGGCCAAGGCCGAGGAGATGCGCATTTTATATGTGGCCATGACCCGCGCCAAGGAGAAGCTGATCCTGCTGGACTGCCGAAAGCACATGGAGAAGAAGCTGCGGGATCTCACGGCGCTGACCGGCTCGCCGGTGATGCCGGAGGCGGTGTCCGCCGCCGGTTCGCCGGGGGAGTGGCTGCTGCTGTCCCTGCTGCACACCGACGGCGCGGCGGCGCTCCACGCGATGGCGGGTATCCGTCCGGAGGTGCTGACGCCGCTGCCGGACAGCTGGACGATCCGGCTGTGGCGGGAGGGTGGTCAGGAGATGCAGGCGCAGCCGCTGCCGGCGGCGGAGGAGCGGGCGGTCAGGCCGTACACCCGGCCGGACGAGGCGGCGCTGGCGTTCGTGTACCCCCATCAGGCGGTGACGGCGGTGCCCACCAAGATCACAGCCACCCAGCTGAAGGGCCGGGAGCTGGATCAGGAGATCGCCGAGGGCACGGAGACGGTACGGAGGCCCGCCGCACCGGAGAAGCCCCTGTTCTTGCAGGAAAAGCGGGGGCTGTCCGCTGCGGAGCGGGGTACGGCCATCCATCTGGTGATGCAGTACCTGCCGCTGGACACCGCGCCCACGGCGGAGGCGGTGACGGCGCAGGTGCAGGCGCTGGCGCAGCGCCGTCTGCTGACGGCGGCACAGGCGGAGGCGGTGGATGTGAAGGCCATCGCGGCGTTTCTGCGCGCCCCGCTGGCGGCGCGTATCCGGGGCGCGGCGCGGGTGTGGCGGGAGTACCGCTTCGCCCTGCTGATGCCGGCGGAGCGCTATGCCGGGGACGCGGCGGGCGAGGAGATGCTTCTGCAGGGCGTGGCGGACTGTGTATTTGAGGAGGACGGCGCGCTGACGGTGGCAGACTTCAAGACCGACCGGGTGACGGCGCAGGAGGCCACGGCGCGGGCAGAGGCGTACCGGGGGCAGCTGCAGGCGTACAGCGATGCCCTGAGCCGCATCATGGAGAAGCCCGTGACCCGGCGGGTGCTGTACTTCTTCGCCTGCGGCGCGGAAATTTCTTTGTAAATGCTGCGAAAAATGCTTGCATTTGCGGGAAATATGTGCTATCATCACAGTTGCGTTTGTGGGTCGACCACGGCGACAAGTGAACCAGAAAGGGGTGAACATGAGCAATGAAGGAAGGAATCCATCCCAATTATCAGCAGACTACTATTAAATGCGCCTGCGGTAATGTGATTGAGACAGGTTCTACGAAGAAGGATATTCGCGTGGAAGTCTGCTCTAAGTGTCACCCCTTCTTCACCGGCAAGCAGAAGCTGGTGGATACCGGCGGACGTGTTGCTAAGTTCAACAAGCGTTTCGGTCTGGACAAGTAAAAGAGACATGTCACATCACAAGACCCGTACCGTTTGGTGCGGGTCTTGTTTGTTTACAAACGGCGGAAGATACGCTATACTATGTACAAATGCAGACAGGGGAGTGCCTATGGAACGAAAGACCATCGAGGAAAATAAGGAGAACAAGCGGGATTACGCGGTGCTGGTGGGTCTGCGCTCCCCGGTGCTGGGCGCGGACAGCGCCGACGAGGAGAGCCTGGCGGAGCTGGGCGCACTGGTGGAGACGGCCGGCGGCGAGCCGGTGGGGACGATCCTTCAAAGTCGGGAGAAGCCCGACCCCCACAGCTTTATCGGCGAGGGCAAGGTGGAGGAGGTCAGGCGCATGGTGGACAACAGCGACGCCACCATGGTCATCTTCGACAACGACCTGTCGCCCTCCCAAATACGTGTACTGACGGAGCTTTGCGGCGTGCAGGTGCTGGATCGCAGCGGCCTCATTCTGGACATCTTCGCCCAGCGGGCCAAGACGAAGGAGGGCTGCTTGCAGGTGGAGCTGGCGCAGTACCAGTATCTGCTGCCGCGGCTCATCGGCATGTGGTCGCATCTGGAGCGGCAGGGAGGCACCGGCGGCTCGCCCATCGGCACCAAGGGCCCCGGTGAGACGCAGCTGGAGACGGACCGGAGGCACATCCGCCGGAAGATCGACAAGCTGAAGGAGGAGCTGGAGGAGGTGCGACGGGTGCGCAGCACCCAGCGGCAGCGGCGGATGAAAAATGAGATCCCAGTGGTGGCCATCGTGGGCTACACCAACGCGGGCAAGTCCACGCTGCTCAACGCTATCACCGGCGCGGGTATCCCCGCCAATGACCGGCTGTTCGATACGCTGGATACCACCACCCGGCTGCTGACGGTCAGCGATACGCTGGAGGTGGTGATCTCCGACACAGTGGGCTTTATCCGCAAGCTGCCCCATCAGCTGGTGGAGGCATTCAAGGCCACGCTGGAGGAGCTGGAGTACGCCGACCTGCTGCTGCACGTCATCGACGTGTCCAACCCGGAGTGGCGGGAGCAGGCCCGCATTGTGGACGAGCTGATCCGGGAGCTGGGGGCGGAGAGCATCCCTTGCATCCGGGTATATAACAAGTGCGACGTGGCCTTTACCGCCCAGCAGGAGCAGGAGGCGGACGCGGTGTATATCTCCGCCAAAACCGGTGAGGGCATCCCCGCACTGCTGGAGGCTGTGGATAAGAAGCTGGATAAGGGTACCAAGCGGGTGGTCATCCATCTGCCCTACGACAGGACGGGACTGCTGGACGGGCTGTACCGCGAGGCCAAGGTGGAGAACGTGGCCTATGGCGAGACGGTGGATGTGACGGCGGTGTGTACGCCCCGCATTATGGGACAGCTCAAGGAGTATATCGAGGGTTGGGTGGAGCCCAAGGAGGACTGGGAATGACGCGGACGACGGAGCGGCTGGTGCTGCGGCCCTGGCGGGAGGCGGACGCGGAGAGCCTGTACCGCTATGCCTGCGACGGGGAGGTGGGCCCCGCGGCAGGGTGGAAGCCCCACGAGTCCGTGGAGGAGAGCCGCCAGATCATCCGGACGGTGCTGTCCCAGCCGGATACGCTGGCGGTGCTGCTGCGGGAGCGGCCAGAGGAGGCCATTGGTTCCGTGGGCGTATTTCCCACCGATGCGCCGGATGGGGAGGGTGAGCCGGAGATCGGCTACTGGATAGGGCGGCCCTTCTGGGGGCAGGGGCTCATCCCCGAGGCGGTGCGGGAGCTGCTGCGCTGGTGCTTTACGGAGCGGGGCGCGGCGCGTGTCTGGTGCGGACATTCCCCGGGGAACGACAAGTCCCGCCGCGTCATCGAGAAGTGCGGGTTCACCCATGTTTGCGACGGGCCCCCTGTGCTGTGGCCTGACGGGCAGGAGCGGGCCACCTGTTACTACGCTGTGAGCAGAGAGGACTGGGAGAAGGAGGTGCGGCATGGGTGAGCTTCGCGTACCGTTTCAGGCGGCGGACAGCGAGTTCGCGGAGAAGCGCTCCCGGTTCATCAGTCATCTGCTGCCGGTGGAGTCGGAGGAGGACGCCCGGGCTTTCATCGCGCAGATGAAAAAGCAGTATTACGACGCACGGCACAACTGCTGGTGCTATCTCATCGGGGAGAACACCGTGCGGTACAGCGACGACGGCGAGCCGCAGGGCACAGCGGGGCAGCCCATGCTCAACGTGTTCCGGCGGGAGGGCGTGACCAACGTGGTATGCGTGGTGACGCGGTACTTCGGCGGCATCCTGCTGGGGGCCGGCGGGCTGACGCGGGCCTATTCCAAGGGGGCGCGGGACGTTTTGTGCGCCGCCGGGTATGCGGTGATGGGACAGTGGGCGGTGGTGGACATCCCGTGCTCCTATGCCATGCTGGAGCGGGTGAAGCTGGAGGTGACGGCGCAGGGCGGCACGGTGGACGGCACCGAGTACGGCGCCGACATCCGGCTGACGGCGTCGCTGCCGGCGGAGAGGGCGGACGCCCTTCAGGCGCGGCTCACCGAGCTGTCGGCGGGCGGCATACGGCTTGCGGTGCGGTCGGCGGAGTACCGGCCCGGGCCGCGGCAGGAGCTTTGAGCATTTCATACAGAGTGTATGGGGGGAATTTGTGAAACTTAACAGGTTGTTTACAGTTTTCCTCTTGTGCCGCATGGAAAAATCTGCTATACTATCTGCATAAGATACCAGTGCGTATCTGCCCGAAAATGGACAGATACGCCATTTTTTTCGGGAAAGGATTGGTAATTTGACGAGAAGAACGGTACAAGAAGAACAGGCACGTTTGCGGAAAAAACGGCAGAAGGCACAGGGCTTTTTCTCCATCTTCAAAAAGCCCATGCACGAGTCGCTGACCTCGGTGCTGCCCATTATGCTGATCGTGCTGGCGCTGGGCTTTACCATCGCACCGGTACCCAATAACGCCATGATGGCGTTTCTGTTGGGCGGTGTGCTGCTCATCGGCGGCATGGGGCTTTTCACACTTGGGTCGGAGATGTCCATGATCCCGCTGGGACAGGCGGTGGGCAGCGAGATCACCCGCTCCAAGAAGGTATGGGTCATCGTGGGCATCAGCTTCCTCATCGGCATTATCATCACTGTGGCGGAGCCGGATCTGCAGGTGCTGGCCAATCAGGTGCCCGCCATTGAGAACAACGTCATTATCTGGTCGGTGGCTGTGGGCGTCGGCGTGTTTCTGGTCATCGCCCTGCTGCGTATCCTGCTGGGTATCCAGCTGCGGTGGCTGCTGATCGGGTTCTACATACTGGTGTTCGGCCTTGCCATGTTCGTGTCGCCGGACTTCTGGGCGGTGGCCTTCGACTCCGGCGGCGTCACCACAGGGCCCATGACCGTGCCGTTCATTATGGCGCTGGGCGTGGGCGTCAGCGCCGTCCGCAGCGACAAGCAGGCGGGGGGCGACAGCTTTGGCCTGGTGGCGCTGTGCTCCATCGGCCCCATCATCACCGTGCTGCTGTTGGGACTTCTGTACAAGCCGGACGGCAGCGCCTATACCAATACGGTGATGCCCGACGCCAAGGACACGGTGGAGATGTTCCGCGCCTATGTGGACGCGCTGCCGGAGTACTTCGCGGAGACGGCCAAGGCGCTGGCCCCCATCGCGGTGTTTCTGGTGCTGTTCCAGCTGGTGACGAAGCGGCTGAAGCGGCGGGCGCTGCTGAGCATGGCGGTGGGTCTTGCCTATGTGTATGTGGGCCTTGCGCTGTTTCTCACCGGGGTCAACGTGGGCTTTATGCCCGTGGGCAGCTTTCTGGGCGGCAGCATCGCCGGGCATACCTATAACTGGATCCTCATTCCCATCGCCATGGTCATCGGCTACTTCATCGTGCAGGCGGAGCCGGCGGTGCATGTGCTGAACAGGCAGGTGGAGGAGATCACGGCACTACGAACAAACCGTCTTTGCGGATTAACACATCGTCAAAGTAGATTTCACCGCCGCCGACGTCGGGGGTTTGGCGCAAAACCAGATCCCAGTGGACGGCGGACACGTTACCATTGTAAGCGTCGTCGTAACAGGCACCCGGCGTAAAGTGAATACTGCCGCTGATTTTTTCGTCAAACAGAATATCGCCGATTGCGTTCTTGACATAAGGGTTGACGCCGATTGCGAATTCGCCGACGTAGCGTGCGCCCTCGTCGGTGTCGAAAATCGCGTTTGCCGCCGCAGAATTGTTTGCGGTCGCTTCAATAATTTTGCCGTCTTTGAAAACAAGCCTGACGTCTTCGAAACGGAAGCCGTTTTCGATACTCGGAGCGTTGTAGTGTATCACTCCGTTGACGCTGTTCTTCACGGGGGCGGTGTAAACTTCGCCGTCAGGGATATTCATTCTGCCCGAACAAGTAACCGCGGGAATATCTTTTATGCTGAACGTTAAATCGGTATCTTTTGCCACAATACGCACTTTATCCGTCTTATTCATCAGATTAACAAGCGGTTGCATTGCTTTTTCCATTTTTGCGTAATCCAGACAGCATACCTTGAAATAAAAATCTTCAAAGGCTTCGGTGCTCATTCCGGCAAGTTGCGACATGCCTTCCGTGGGATAGCGCATGACCACCCATTTGGTTTTGCACACGCGTTGTTCGTGATG
>ERZ1106976.3594-NODE-3594-length-11989-cov-2.793280_pt1 | contig 11989 bp, 9 predicted proteins | sample MGYA00403687_ERZ1106976 | MGnify/ENA primary metagenome ERZ1106976 (study PRJEB35170, sample SAMEA104062446) | human gut metagenome | biome: human gut; feature: human-associated habitat; material: faeces | place: Denmark | collected 2013-02-22 ... | reverse complement strand
GATCATTAATACCCCCTTTTCCTCCGGTTTCCTACGGGCTTGCTCTTCCGGTCTCTCTGGTATGGGAGATGGCTCCGCGGGCAGTTCCGGTTCCAATCCACGTTCCGGTTCAGATACCGATGACGGCTCCGGATCAAACGCTTGCTCTGGCTCAGGCAATGGTTCAGGTTCAGGTTCTAGTATCGGTTCGGGCTTCTCTTTGGGCTGAGTATTTGCCAAAGGGATTTCCTTATCCGGCATTACCTCCTCCACGGACTCGTCTTCCGTTTCCTTCTCCTCTACGGACTCATCCATGTCCGAGAAATCCACGTTCTCGTTGATCTCTGTCGTCTCAAAGATAGAGAAAGGCTTGTTTACCTGTTCCCGCAGGTCTTTATCCGGCAGGAAAGAGAATTTATAATGTTCGGGGATCAAGAAACGTTCACCGGTATTCACGTGGATACTCTCCCGCTTCTCCACAGAGATAATCTTGAAAGTACCCAAGCCCTTTACTTTTACGATCTTATCCGTATAGACCCCTTCGGATACCACCGAGATAAAATCTCTCAAGAAGCGCTCTACCTCTCCTCTGTCCTTGCCGGTACGCTCCGATAATAAACCGGCTAAATCTTGTATATTCAGCCGGTTATTCATGATCACCCAATTCCTTTAAACGATTCTTCACGGTCGTTCCGGGCTTGAACACGGGAACTAATTTAGGGGGAACCAGATATCGCTTCCCGTTCGCCGGATTCACGGAAATACGTTCCGCTTTCTTTTTCACCTCGAACTGGCCGAAGCCTTGCAGATAGATCGTATCGTTATCCACTAATTTCGAACTTACGACGGAACTGAGCGCAGAAAGCATGTCGGATACCTCCTTCGAGGTCCAATCCATGCGATTCGCCAATTCCGTTATAAGTTCCTTGTTTTTCATATCTAATTCCATAACAGTTCGTGCTGCTATATTAGTTATTTTTTCGTTAACCGACAAATATATTGACAGTTTTTACATCAATTCAACACTTTACCATACAGATCAAACGCTTGTGCGTCAATCACCTTTACTTGGTAAAAGCTACCCGGACTCAAGGGAGTATCCTTGGAAATCAATATTTCCGGATCTACCTCGGGCGAGTCGTATTGCGTACGTCCCACGTAGAAATCCTCCTCCTCCCGGTCTACGATCACCCGAAAGGTCTGCCCTACTTTCGAGGCGTTCACGTCGGCGGAGATGCCTTCTTGCACACGCATCAAGTAATCCAGCCGGTCTTGCTTCACCTCCTGTGGGATCTCGTCTTTATAATGCTGATAGGCGTAGGTACCCTCCTCGTGGCTATAGGCGAAAGCGCCCATGCGCTCGAAACGGATATCTTTCACGAAGCGGATCAACTCCTCGAAATCCTGTTCCGTCTCGCCGGGATGACCCACCATCAAGGTGGTGCGTAGATGAATGCCCGGCACTTCCCGGCGCATACGCTCCAACAGCTCATAGGTCTCGGCCTTCGTGATATTGCGGCGCATCATCTTCAACATCGGGTCGCTGATATGCTGGAGGGCGATGTCCATATACTTGCAAACGTTATCACGCTCACGCATCACCGGCAACAGGTCATAGGGGAAATGAGACGGATACCCGTAATGCAAACGAATCCACTCCACGCCCGGGATGTCGGATACCCGCTCCACCAGTTCCGGCAAGGCCATTCGCTTATAGCGATCGAGGCCATAAAACGTAAGATCTTGGGCGATCATTTGGAATTCTTTCACGCCTTGCGCCACCAAGCCACGAACCTCGTCTACAATCTCGTCCATCGGACGGGATTGATAAGCCCCGGTTATGATCGGGATCGAGCAGTAAGAACAAGTACGGTTGCATCCCTCCCCAATCTTCACGTAAGCGTAGTGCCTCGGGGTGGTGAGCACACGCTCGGTAGCCAGCTCTTGATGGTACGACTTGCCCAGATCGGAGATCAACTCCTTCCAATTGAATTTCCCGTAGAAACGATCTACCTCGGGAAGTTCCTTCTCCAGATCTTTCAAGAAACGCTCCGACAAGCACCCCATCACGAAGAGCTTCCCGATCCGTCCTTTCTGCTTTTGCTCGCCCAGCTCGAGGATCATATTGATCGATTCCTCTTGAGCGTCGCCGATGAAACCGCAGGTATTCACCACCACGATCTCGCCATTGATCTTATGGGGATCATGCTCTACCGTATAGCCATTGGCAACGAATTGGCGCATAAGTTGCTCCGAGTCCACTAGGTTTTTCGAACACCCCAGCGTAATAATATCTACTTTATTTTTTCTCATTCTCCAAATAACGAATTGACAAACTCACGTTTGCGGAATACTTGCAAATCCTCCATCCCCTCGCCGAGTCCGATATATTTCACGGGGATACGGAAATGGTCGGAGATACCGATCACGACACCCCCCTTGGCGGTACCGTCCAACTTGGTCACGGCCAAGGCGTTCACCTCGGTGGCGGCGGTAAATTGTTTCGCTTGCTCGAAAGCGTTCTGCCCGGTAGAGCCGTCCAATACCAACAAGATCTCGTGGGGGGCGTCCGGAATCACCTTTTTCATCACGTTCTTGATCTTGGTAAGCTCGTTCATCAAGTTGATCTTGTTATGCAGACGTCCGGCAGTATCGATAATCACCACGTCGGCATCGTTCGCCTTGGCGGAGCTCAGCGTATCGAAAGCCACGGAAGCGGGGTCCGAGCCCATGTTCTGCTTCACGATAGGTACGCCTACCCGCTCGCTCCAGATCACTAGTTGCTCCACGGCGGCGGCACGGAACGTATCGGCGGCGCCCAGATAGACCTTCTTGCCGGCTTTCTTGAACTGGTAAGCCAGCTTACCGATCGTGGTCGTCTTACCCACCCCGTTCACGCCTACAACCATGATCACGTAGGGTTTCTTGCCCTCCGGAAGCGCGAATCCCTCGGCATCCTCCGTATTGTTCTCTGTCAGCAAGCTAGCGATCTCGTCACGCAGCAGGGTGGTCAATTCTTGGGTGGTGACATACTTGTCACGGGCCACACGCTTCTCGATACGGTCGATGATTTTCAACGTGGTATCTACACCGACATCCGAGGTAATCAGTACTTCCTCCAAATTATCCAACACATCGTCGTCCACCTTACTCTTACCGGCGATCGCCTTGGTAATCTTGGAAAAAACACTCTCCTTCGTCTTCGACAGACCTTTATCCAAGGTTTCCTTCTTGTCCTTACTGAAAAAGCTAAAAATACCCATATTTATTTTGTTTCTGTTTTTATTTACTTCAAATCACACTTATCAAGTAGTTTCCGGATCTCCTTAACGGACATAGACTCAATCTCGCTCTTATCATACATCGTCACAAGATAAATTGTTCCTTCATCAACGCTGACAAGTACCGTAAAAGTTATCACCCGAGCTCCCCCTCTCTTGCCCTGTGATTTCGAACGGATGGACATCCGGACCTTACGGAGGGCGGTAATGCCTCTATCTTATAACTCATTCAATAGATCCTCCAATGGGCGAGAGGTTATTTTTCCCGCCTTCAAGTCTTTTACGCTCTGGAAAGCCTCTTCCAGCACCTCCCGCTCGCTTCGCTTGGCAGGCGAGAAGGTCTTCTCTTTTAAGTTCCGCAAGAGCGATAAAGCCTTACGCATAAGCTCCTCATTATCCAAGATACTCATGGCTTCCTCCATGTATGTATATTTCAACTCATTCGCTGTCATGGTCATATTCCTCCCTTTGCTTGTTTTTAATCCATCCTGTTCTTATAATCCTCATAGCCGAACGTACGGTACATCACCAGCTGGTCGTCCTTGCTCCAAAGGGCTAAGGAAGGATGCGGGATGCCGTTGAACATATTCGTTTTCACGATCGTGTAGTGGATCATATCCTCGAAAATCAGCTTGTCGCCGATCTCCAAAGGCTTGTCGAACGACCAATCCCCCATATAATCACCGCTTAAACAGCTATTCCCCCCGATCCGGTACGTAGGTTTCCCCTCCACGGCATCCGTGGCGAAACGGATAGCCGGCTTGTAGGGCATCTCCAGGCAATCCGGCATATGGCAGGTGAACGAGGCGTCGATAATCGCCGTCTTGATACCGTGGTTCTCCACGATGTCCACCACGGTTGTCAGCAAGAACCCGGTCTGCCAAGCGAAGGCGCTACCCGGCTCCATGATCAACTCCAAGTTCGGATATCTTTCCTTAAAGCCTTTCAGCAAAGCGATTAAATGCTCCACGTCGTAGCCCTTACGGGTCATCAGATGGCCGCCTCCCATATTCAGCCACTTGACGTGAGGCAGGAAACGGCCGAAACGCCTCTCCACCTCGGCCAGTGTCCGCTCCAGATCATAGGAGGTAGACTCACACAAGGTATGGAAATGCAGCCCCTCGATCCCGTCGGGCAGACCGCCCTGCGTTTCCAGCTCCTCGGCGGTCACTCCCAGCCGCGAACCCGCCACGCAGGGGTTGTAAAGATCGGTCTCCACGGGCGAATAGCGCGGGTTGACGCGCAGACCGCACGAGATGCCGCGCAGCAGCGCCATTGCACCGAAACGGCGGAATTGTCCGAGCGAATTGAAGGTGATATGGCTGCTGCAATCGAGTATCTCGCCGATATTGCGGTCGGTGTAGACCGGAGCATACGTGTGCGCCGGCTGCCCGAACTCTTCGCGTACCAGCCGGGCCTCGGCGGCCGAACTGGCCGTCGCGCCGTCGCTGTGACGCGCCAACAGGGGGAAGATACTCCACATGGCGCACGCTTTGAGCGCGACGATCACCTCGGCGCCCGACTCGCGGCGCACGCGGTCGACGACCGAAAGATTCCGCGCCAGCAGACGTTCGTCCAACAGAAAACAGGGCGAGGGAACCCGCTTGAAATCAATCATTCGTTGTTCAAAGAATTAACGTGCAAATATACATTAATATCGTAAAGCAGCACTAAGTATAAATACCCATTCCCGCAGAGACGAAGAAAAAGCGGAATTTACCCGATTACACAGGGTAAATTCCGCTGTCGGCCGCCCTGCGGCGGAGCGGGTCAGCGCTTCGGCTCCTTGTCCGCGGCGAAGGCCTCTTCGACCTCGCGTTCCTTCCTCATACGGTCCTTACGGGTGTAATCCTCCACCTGATCGACCAGTTCGTTGATGTTGTCCTCGAAATTCTGCTCGCAGGGCGTGCAGGTCGTCTGTTCGTCTTTCATAATTTTTATTCGTTTGATGTGATACGGTTTCCCTTCCCCGTGCAAATTGCATACAAAAAGACGATCCGTTCTGCACGGACACCGCGGAAAATCGTTCCGCGAGTTAGGAAAAACGGGGAAAATTTCGTAATTTTACGATTGAATAAATCGAAATCGTCTATGATATTCCTCACCGCAATGGATTTCACGCTTCCGCTGGCCGATCCCGTGCTGAAGTTTCTCATCATCCTGCTCATCATTCTCGGAGCACCGTTGTTGCTGAACAAGATCCGCATCCCGCCGCTGTTGGGGCTCATCATCGCCGGAGCCGTGATCGGCCCCCACGGCTTCAACCTCGTCCTGCGCGACAGCAGCATCATCCTTTCGGGCACGGCGGGGCTGCTCTACATCATGTTCCTGGCGGGATTGGAAATCGATATGGGCGATTTCAAACGCAACAGCCTGCGCAGCCTGACTTTCGGTCTCTATACCTTCTGCGTGCCGATGGCGCTCGGTATCGTCGCGGGATACTACCTGCTCGGCTTTTCGTGGCTCACTTCGGTACTGCTGGCCAGCATGTTCGCTTCGCACACGCTGATCGCCTACCCCATTATCAGCAAGCTGGGAATCAGCAAGAACAATGCGGTCTGCATCACCGTGGGCGGAACGATGATTACCGATACGCTCGCGCTGTTGGTGCTGACGATCGTCGTCGCGCTCTCGACGGGTAACGCCGACGACATGTTCTGGGTGCGGTTGGGGCTGTCGATCACGGCCTTCACGCTCTTCGTTCTGTTGGGATTCCCCCTGATCGGGCGCTGGTTCTTCAAAAGGGTGCACGACAACATCTCGCAATATATCTTCGTGCTGGCGATGGTCTTTCTGGGTGCTTTTCTCGCCCAGCTGGCCGGACTGGAAGCGATCATCGGATCGTTCCTCGCAGGGCTGGCGCTCAACAGGCTGATTCCCGCCACTTCGCCGCTGATGAACCGCGTGGAGTTCGTCGGCAATGCGATCTTCATCCCGTTCTTCCTGCTCAGCGTCGGGATGCTGATCGACTACCGTGCTTTCTTTACCAGTTTCGAGACGATCAAGGTCGGCGCCGTGATGATCGTCGTGGCCACGGCGGCCAAGTTCATCGCCGCATGGCTCACGCAGAAGACTTTCCGTATGTCGGTCGATCAGCGGCGCGTGATCTTCGGGCTGAGCAATGCGCAGGCCGCAGCGACGCTGGCGGCCGTGCTGGTGGGCTACAACGTCATTCTGGGAACGACGCCCGACGGCGAGCCGATCCGGCTGCTGAACGAGAGCGTGCTCAACGGTACGATTCTGATGATTCTGGTCACCTGTACGATGGCGTCGTTTTCAGCGCAGAAGGGGGCGCACAATATCGCCATGGAGGAGTCGACGGACGTCGAGGAACCCGACCGGAACGAGGTGGAGATACTCATTCCGGTCAGCAACCAGGCCAACGTCGAGGAGCTGGTCAACCTGGGGCTGTCGCTCAAGCCGAAGCGCGCCAAGAACGGATTGCATGCGCTCACCGTCGTCGATGACAAGGGTTCCGACGGCACATCGGCGAAGCGCTCGAAACGGTTGCTGCAACTGGCCGTCGAGACGGCGGCGGCGACGGATACCCGTTTGCAGGAACTGCTGCGCTACGACCTGAGTCCGGCCAATGCCATTTCGGGCGTTATCCGCGAATGCGGCATTACCGACGTCATCCTGGGACTGCACGAACGCAAGGATATTTCGTCGGGATTCCTGGGGCGCGTGGCGGAGGGAACCATTGCCGACAACACGACCAACGTATTCATCTACAAGCCGGCGCAGCCGTTGTCGACCGTCAAGCGTCATCTGGTAGTCCTGCCGCCGCAGGCCGAAAAGGAGGCGGGGTTCCTCAGTGCGCTGGAACGTCTGGCCAACGTGGTCGGGAACACTGGGGCCAAGGCGGTGTTCTACGCCGCACCCGCCACGCTCGATCTGATTCGGGAACGCTTCGCGCGGTCGTCGAACGAAATCGGCTACGTCCCGTTCGTGAACTGGGAGGATTTCCTGATCGTTTCGCGCGACGTGCGTACCGACGATACGCTGTGGATCTGGATGAGCCGCCGCAACGGAGTCTCCTACGAATCGTCGATGGCGCGCGTTTCCCGCTATCTGGATCAGTATTTCAAGGGCAATAACTTCGTGTTGGTCTATCCGTTGCAGGCCAGCATCGACGAAGGATCGCGTTACCTCACCTGACCTTTCGGCCGGTTCCGGCAGCCGAAATCCGCTCGAATCCGCGTAACGCCTGCACAGCCGGCGGTTCTCGCGGCCGAAGAGGACAGAGTCTGCATCGAAACAATCCGGCCTGCATTGAAATGCAGGCCGGATAAGAAGTTGTCGATTTGTTCGTAGCGAGAGAGAGACTTGAACTCTCGACCTCATGATTATGAATCATGCGCTCTAACCAGCTGAGCTATCTCGCCATTGCTTTGAAAGCGAGTGCAAAGGTAATAGAAATTTTTATTCGCGCAAAAGTTTTCAACGCTTTTTTACGCAAAAAAAGCGAAGTAACGGCTGTGGCATCGATTTTGTCCGTCCGATCGTAAACTTCAACCGATTATGAATCAACTGCAAACCCCGTTCGTTCGGAATCTTTCGTTGAATATCGTCACGCTGGCGGCCGGTGCCCTGCTGCTGTTGGCCATGTCCGTGGAAATTCTCACCGGAGACCACCGCCACTTTTCCCAAGCCTATCTGTGGATACAGTTCGCCGTCTGCATCGTCTTTCTCGCCGACTTTTTCATCCGGCTGGCGCGCAGCGAGCGCCGTACGCGTTTTTTCCTCCGCAACCTGCTCTTTCTGCTCCTGTCGATCCCCTACCTCAATCTGGTCGACTGGTTTTCGCTGGAGCTCGCGCGCGGCTGGGCCATGCTCATCGGACTGACGCCGCTGCTTCGGGGTTTTCTGGCGCTCTACATCATCGTCGCATGGCTCGCCAGGAACCGCTTCAATCAACTGCTGGCGGCCTATCTTTTTTCGGTGCTGGTCTTCACCTATCTGGCGTCGCTGGTCTTCTACGACTACGAGATTCTGGTCAATCCCCGCCTGGCCGACTACGGCGATGCACTGTGGTGGGCCTGGATGAACGTCACGACGGTCGGGGCCGCGATCTTCCCCGTCACGGCCGTGGGGAAGGTCGTCTGCGTGCTGCTGCCCATCGTCGGCATGATCTTCTTCCCGATCTTCACGGTCTACATTTCACAATACTATACGGGAAAAAAGAGCAGCAATTGACAAATCGCGCGAGAAACGCTATCTTTGCAGGGTAACCGCTACCCTTCCATGAAAAAGACGCTTCTCCTCCTGCTGCTTCTGCCGTTCTGCTTCGCCGCCGCGGCCGAAGGGGCGATCGACCGTGCGTGGGTCGAGCGAAATTACCGTAAAACCGAGTACCGCATCCCCATGCGCGACGGCGTACGGCTCCATACGACCGTCTACGCTCCGTGCGACACGGCGGGCCGGCACCCCATTCTGCTGACGCGCACTCCCTATTCGTGCCACCCCTACGGCGCGGAATTCTCCGCGTCGCTCTGGAAATCATTTCTGAAACTCTATTTGGAGGAGGGCTATATCCTCGTTTTCCAGGATGTGCGGGGACGCTACATGAGCGAGGGCGAATACGTCGATCTCCGTCCGTTCATCGCCGATAAGCATTCGCCCGAACAGATCGACGAGGCGAGCGACGCCTACGATACGATCGACTTTCTGGTGCGCGAGGTCGCGGGCAACAACGGGCGTGTCGGCGTCTACGGCAACTCCTATCCGGGTTTCTACGCCCTTATGGCCGCCGCGAGCGGACATCCCGCCTTGAAAGCCGCCTCGCCGCAGGCGCCCGTCACCGACTGGTTCATGGGCGACGACACGCACCACAACGGCGTGTTGTTCCTGCGCGACGCCTTCTCCTTCATCGGCGGCAGTTTCGGCAGGCCGATGGACAATCCCACGACCGAGGCCGCCGCAGCACCCCGTTACGTCCGTACCGACGAATACGATTTCTTTCTGCGCAAGGCTACCGTCGACAGCTTGACGCAGCTTTTGGGCGATACCGTCCGCTTCTGGAACGAGATGATGCGTCATCCCGATTACGACGACTGGTGGCGCGAACGCTGCTCGGTGCGCGCCATGCACGACCTCCGGCCGGCCATACTGGTCGTGGGCGGCCTGTTCGATGCCGAGGATTGCTACGGCGCGTGGACGACCTACGCCTCGATCCGGCGCCAGAGCCCCCGCACGTCGTGCCGGATGGTCGCCGGCCCGTGGGTGCACGGCGGCTGGCGGTCGTCGAACGGCGGCAACCGGCTCGGCAAGATGCGCTTCGGCGACGCGTCGCTGACCGACTACTACCAGCAGCGGATCGAAGTGCCCTTTTTCAATTATTACCTGCTCGGCAAGGGCGACGGCGGCGAGCTGGCCGGCGCTACGATCTTCTTCACCGGTGAGAATCGCTGGCGCACCTTCGAAGAGTGGCCTCCGGCCGATGCGCGCAAGGAGGTTCTCTTTCTTCGCAGCAACGGCGCGCTGTCTGCCGAGAGGCCGATCGAGCGCGAGTCGTTCAGCGGCTATCGCTCCGATCCCGCGTCGCCCGTGCCCTACGATTTCCCGATGCGTGCGTCGCGTGACAAGGCCTATATGGTAGCCGATCAGCGCTTCGCTGCCGGTCGGCCGGACGTGCTGTGTTTCACGACCGAACCGCTGGCAGGCGACGTAACATTCGCGGGCGGCATCCGGGCCGTCCTGCAAGCGGCGATCTCGACGACCGATGCCGATTTCGTGGTCAAGCTGATCGACCTTTTCCCCGAGGACGATCCGCTGCCGGGCTACCGGATGCTCGTGCGGGGCGACATCATGCGCGGCCGCTATCGCCGCAGTTTCTCGCGTCCCGAGGCGTTTACGCCCGGTGTTCCGGCGCGGGTGCCTTTCCGGATGACGGACATCGCCCATACCTTCCGCGCCGGACACCGCATCATGGTGCAGGTGCAAAGCACCTGGTTCCCGCTTGCCGAACGCAATCCCCAGCAGTTCGTCGACGTCTGGAACTGCCGGGCTTCGGATTTCGTGCCCTGCCGGATTTCGCTGCTGCACCAGCGCGACAATGCCTCCTCGGTCACGGTGTGGCGGTTGGAGGCGCGTTGAGGCGTACGGGTTGGCGTCGGCCGCCCGTGCCTGTCTTCGTCCGGTCGTTTTGCCTGTCCGCTATTCTCCTATTGACAATCCGCGCCCGGTCGTCAGTGTAAGGCTGTTTGTCTTGCCGGCTGCTTTTTTCCGGCTGCGTCTGGTCGTTCGGGCAGCTCGTCTGGACAGACCGTCGCAGGGCCGTGCGCCTTGGCCGGTTGCGACCGGCTGCCCGCGCCCTGTTTCCCCGCATTGCTTTTCATCGCCGAACCGTACGCACTGCCGCAAGGGTGCCGCCCTGCGTGTCCGTTTTGTATGCCCGGTTCCCTCTGTTGCCGCCCTGCCTTACAAACCTCCATGTTTTTTATTCCCGCAGGTGCGATCTGTAAGAAAATTTTATATATTTGTTTACAAAACGGAGTTTTTCTATGAAAATACGTGTTGCTGTCTGCCAGGTCGACATGGAATGGGAACATACCGCCCGGAACCTGGAACGTCTGGAGCCTATCGTTGCGGCGGCCGATGCTGATATTGCCGTGCTGCCCGAAATGTTCGCCACGGGGTTCAAACTGCGCCCCGCCCGTGTCGCCGAGCCTGCCGACGGGCTTGTCGCTTCGACCATGCGGCGCTGGGCGGCACAATACGGCAAAGCTGTCGTGGGCAGCGTCGTCATCGCCGAAAACGGGGAGTTCCGCAACCGGATGTTTTTCGTGAAGCCTTCGGGCGGGGTTGCCTGGTACGACAAGCGGCACCTGTTTCGTCCCGGCGGCGAAGCGCGCGACTATACTCCGGGCGACCGTCGCGTGGTGGTGGAATATATGGGGTTCCGGTTCCTGCTGCTGATCTGCTACGATCTGCGCTTCCCGGTGTGGAGCCGCAACCGGGGCGATTACGATGCCATCCTGTGCAGCGCCTCGTGGGCGGACGACCGCCGCGAGGTGTGGCGTACGCTGCTGCGGGCGCGGGCCATCGAGAACCAGTGCTACCTGGCGGGCGTAAACCGCGTGGGCACGGATCCCGATGCCTCCTATGCGGGCGATTCGGCGCTCGTCGACTTCCGTGGCGCCACGCTGGCCGATGCCGGTGAGCGGGAGCAGACCCTCGTCGCCGAATTCGACTCCGATGCGCAGGCGGCCTTCCGCGAGGAGTTCCCGGCGTGGATGGATGCCGACGGCTTCGAGCTGAAATTCTGATTCCCGAAAAATTTGGTATTGCCCCCGGTATGCGCTATCTTTGTACGATATTCGCGCCGGAGAGCCCGTACACTAAACGGGGCTTCCGGTACGTTTGACTACGATGATGAAAGAAGACACGATCAAAATACTGGGAGCCCGGGTTCATAACCTGAAAAACATCGACCTGGAGATCCCGCGCCGCAAACTGGTAGTCATAACCGGCCTTTCCGGTTCGGGCAAGTCGTCGCTGGTAAACGAAGTTTTGTTGCCGTACTTGGCAAACAAACTCAATAGGGCAAAGCCGCGCGACGTGTTGTGTCAAGGCATCGAGGGCGTGGAGTATTTGGACAAGGTTATCAACATTGACCAGTCCCCTATTGGCCGGACACCAAGATCCAATCCTGCCACCTATACTGGCGTCTTTACTGATATACGCGAACTGTATGCCAATACCAATGACGCCAAAGTCCGTGGCTTTAA
>ERZ1106976.3591-NODE-3591-length-11998-cov-5.339697_pt1 | contig 11998 bp, 11 predicted proteins | sample MGYA00403687_ERZ1106976 | MGnify/ENA primary metagenome ERZ1106976 (study PRJEB35170, sample SAMEA104062446) | human gut metagenome | biome: human gut; feature: human-associated habitat; material: faeces | place: Denmark | collected 2013-02-22 ... | reverse complement strand
ACCGTCTGAGAAGACTGCTTGATCTCGGTGCACCGGATATTATCGTGCGCAATGAACGAGGGCTTGCTCGGTGCAATAACCGGCGGGGTGAAGGCAACCGCAGGCGGTATCGCCGCCGCAGTGCTTTTCGGGTACGCTTTTGCATTGATTTTTACGCCGAAAACAAAAAAGTAAACATATCGAAATCAAGCGCAACCGGCTTCCGACAGATGACGGAAGTCGGTTGTGTATTGTCAATGTTTGATGGATTGTTTAAAATACGAAACAACTGCCCAATCAGTCAATGGAGTGAAGAGCGGCGCCGACAGCGGTGGCAAATGCCGCATTTTCCGGAACGATAAACTCAACGGGATAAAGTGTTTTAAAAAGCTCAATCATTGGCAAAAGCTCCCGCAGTCCGGTAAGCGCACCTGTCAAAATGACTTTTTTGACAGAGGAGTTTTTGCAGGCAAAAACCGCAAGGGTCAAAATGGTTTGCAGCACCATGTTGACAACGCCGAGAGCAAGATCACAATCGGTTGCGCTGTCCTTTACGTTTGCGAAGTTTGCGGCGGTGATTTCCGAACCGAGCTTTTCAATGTCATTCTTGGAAATATCGCCGATTGTAAGATCAACGTGTGAAAGGCTGCCGCGCTCCGCAAGCGCACAAAGACTCTCGTGATCCGATGCACCGGTAAGCTTTTTGCCGAGGCCGACGATGGTGCCGCCGCCGACACCGCTGCCGCCGATGTGGGAATAATCCTTGCCGTGGGCATGAATAAACGCTGTGCCGGTGCCCATGCTCACAACAACCGCTTCATCCAACCCGGCAAGAGCAAGCCCGCCCCGCGCGATCGCGGAAAATTCCTCAATGCGCTGAGTCGGAATACCGTAAATGTCGCCCGAAAGATAGGATGAGCCGACGCCTGTCACAAGTATGCGTTCAACATCGCTGAGCGAGAACTTGTTGGCGTTGATATAATGTCCCAATGCGCCGTAAAGTGAGGTTATTTGATCGTAAGCGCGAACCGTCATTGTTGAAATAAGTTCGCCGCCCGGAGTCAGTCCGACAATTTTTGTCGTTGAACCTCCAACGTCTATTCCGAGAATTATGCCCATTTGTGTTCCTCCTTGGTCTGCCCGATACGCAGAATACGCACCTCTCGCGTCGATACATGCGCGGCTTTGCATAAAATCCTTAGGTAAACGCTGATTAATCAGCATCAAATGCAGCGCAGCGTCTCCTTGAATTGCCGCCCGCAAATACCGCTTAATCAATCGTCATATCCTGCCGATGTAACCATTATAAAGCATTAATGCCGTATTGTAAAGACCAAAAGAAACATGCTTAGTTTCGAAGAAAAAGTCAGAGCAAATGTCGGAGCGGAGCAGAATACGGCGAAATAATTAATAACGGCTGACAAATCTACGGCTATAATAAACAAAAATACACCTGTGCAGCAAATTAAAAAACGTTCATCTTTTGAAAAACAGAGAACATGTACATAAATCAGCACAGCAAAAAAGCAAAAAACAATTGACAGGACAAAAAATGCAGTATATACTTATCTTGTCGATACGTACAGCAATAAATACGCTGAATAGTTTCGCATAAGGTTTTTTCTTTTAACGGAGGAATGAATTTGAATATGCTTTTGGCTCACGGTGCAACGGATGAGCACCCGGAAGGACAGTCGATAGAAGCCCACCTGAAAGGTACGGGAGAACTTGCGGAAACATTTGCAGCGGAGTTTGGAGCCGCAGCAAACGGAAAGTTGTGCGGGCTTGCTCACGACATAGGAAAGTATTCGGATGAATTTCAGCTGAGACTGCGCGGCGGAAAGAAGGTCGATCATGCGACGGCGGGAGCAATCGAATGCTTCAAAATCAAAGCAGCGTTTGAGGCTGTATGCGTTATCGGCCACCACAGCGGATTGCCCAATGTCGGACATAAAGACGCTGACACAACCGAAAGCCAAACATTTTTTGGCAGGAAGCTGCGCGCCGAACAGGGAGGAATTCCGGATTATCGGAAAAATTGGAACGGACACATAGCATTACCGCAGGATTATTTTAGACCCTCGGGCCGTGGGTTCGCAACAGCATTCTATATAAGAATGCTGTATTCCTGCCTTGTTGATGCGGATTATATCGACACGGAAACCTTTATGAACGGTGACGCAGGCAGAGGAAACTACGAACCGCTTTCTGCGCTTTGTGACAAGCTCACAGCATACATCTCAAAATGGAACAATCCAACAAGAGAAATCGACATACTGCGGCAAAAAATTCTCAATTCATGCATTGAAAAGGCGTCTGCGCCGCGCGGAATTTTCTCATTGACGGTGCCGACGGGCGGCGGCAAAACGGTTGCGTCCATGGCATTTGCGCTCAACCATGCTGTTGCAAATTCAATGAAGCGCATTATATATGTAATACCGTACACATCGATTATTGAACAGAATGCAAAAGTTTTTCGAGATATTCTGGGTCAAGAGAACGTTGTGGAACATCATTCATCAGTTTCGTACGAATTATCGGAAAATGCTGACGAGCTGGAATATCGAAGTGCGCTTGCAACGGAAAACTGGGATGCTCCGGTGATCGTGACAACTGCCGTGCAATTTTTTGAGTCTCTTTATGCGAACCGTTCGTCAAAATGCAGAAAGCTTCACAATATTGCAAACAGCGTTATTATTTTTGACGAGGCGCAAATGATTCCGTCAAACAATCTGCGTCCCTGCGTTGCGGCGATTGCGGAGCTTGTGCGCGCATACAACGCAACCGCCGTTCTGTGTACCGCAACTCAGCCGGCTATTGACGAAATGCTGCTTGAATACAGTAAAAAAGAAAGCGTTGTTGAATTATGTCCCGATGTTGACGGCATGTTCGAAAAGTTTCGCAGGACAAGCTTTGAAAAGGAAGGAAGGCTGACAACGGATGAACTGGTTTCAAGGCTTGAAAGTCAGCAGCAGGTGCTTTGCATCGTCAACACGCGAAAATTTGCTCAAGAGGTTTATGAGGCATTGCCGTCGGAGGGGCGTTTTCATCTGTCCACGCTTATGTGTCCGGTTCACCGTAAACAGAAGCTCGACGAAATTCGCGAAAGACTAAAATCCGGCAAAACATGCAGAGTCGTTTCAACCTCGCTTATAGAGGCCGGTGTTGATGTTGATTTTCCTCGTGTGTTCAGAGAGATGGCCGGGCTGGATTCAATACTGCAGGCGGCAGGGCGCTGCAACCGCGAGGGTAAACGGAGTGCGGAAAGCAGCATTGTTACCGTTTTTGAATCCGAAAACAAGGTGAACAAGCTGATTGCGGTTAACCGTGATGCTGCGGAGGAGACGGTGCGGGACTGGACGCAGCCGAACACAACGTCAACTATAGAGCGTTATTTTAAGGCGTACAGGGATTTTTTGCGGAATGATGACAAGTCGGGCGTCATAACAGCGAGCGAAAAAGGAATATCGGGCTGTGGATTGCCTTTTGAATGGATTGCAAAAGAATTCAAGCTGATAGACCAAAACACCTTCACGGTTTACATTTCTGTCGGAGAGGGAAAAGAGCTTATTTCAAGGCTCAGAGAGGGAGAACGCTCCCGTGAACTGTATCGAAAGGCCGGAATGTATTCCGTATCGATATACGAAAATCATTTCAATGCTCTTATCAATGCCGGGGCGGCGGAACCCTTCGGAGATGATGCAGCAATTCTGACGGATTTGAGTCTTTATTCGGATGAAAAGGGACTTGCAACAGATGTGAGGGATGGAAGTGCGCTGTTTAACTGATAATGAATGCTTTATTAATCGGTAAGTGAACGGAAAGGCTTTGCAGGTTATATGAATACCGAATTTGACCAAACGGGGCTTGACCGTAAACGATATAAACATAATATAATACAGGAGGAATAAGGAAAAATTGACTGCAAAAAGGAACAAAAAAGAAAAGAAAGGAGAGACAGTATATGCCAATATGTATTGAGGTAAGCGGGGATTATGCCTGCTTTTCAAGACCGGAGATGAAGGTTGAACGCGTGAGTTACGATGTAATAACACCGTCTGCGGCACGCGGCATACTGGAAGCAGTTATGTGGCATCCGGGAATGCGTTATGTAATTGACAGGATTCATGTGTGCGCACCGATCCGGTTCACAAACATTCGACGAAATGAAGTGAAGGATGTTATCAGCGCGCGAAACGTCAAAGCGGAGATGAATAGCCGAAGCGGCGATCTGTATATTGCAGCATCGGAGTCCATTCAACAGCGCGCTGCGATGGTGTTGAGGAATGTGCATTATGTTATTGAAGCTCATTTTGAAATGACTGAGAATGCTGCGCCGAGCGACAACCCGGGAAAATTCTGCGACATGCTGAGAAGAAGGGTTGAAAAAGGTAAGTGTTACCATCAGCCCTACCTCGGAACACGTGAATTTCCTGCAAAGGTAGTAAAATGCGTTGAGATGCCGCCCTGTCCGCCGGAACTTGCGGGAGAACGGGATCTTGGCTGGATGCTTTTGGATTTGGATTATTCGGATAAGGAAAACATCAAGCCCGTGTTCTTTCGTGCAAAGCTTGTTGACGGCGTATTGACCGTGCCGGCAATGGATTCGGCGGAGGTGACAGGATGATATTGCAGGCATTGACGAGCCTTTATGAGGCACTTGCCCCAAAAGGCGAAGTACCCAAAGAAGGCTGGAGCCGAGAAAAAATCAGCTTCGCACTTGGAATAGATGAGAACGGGGATTTGCTGCGAATCACTCCTCTTTTCAAACCGGGTGATATGCCGAAGGGAAAAAAGAAGGAAGAACCGCAGGAGATGACCGTTCCGGCGGCTGTGAAAAGAACGTCAGGCGCGGCGGCGAATTTCCTTTGGGATAACTCCTCCTATATTTTGGGTGTGAGCCTGAAGAAAGGGGAGGATGATGCAGAAAGAGAAAAGCGAAGAAATAAGGACATTAAATGTTTCGAGGCTTGCCGCGAATTGCATCATTCAATGCTGGACGGCATGGAATATCCCGCTGCAAAGGCGGTGCTGAACTTCTTAGACAAGTGGGAACCGCAAAAGGCGGAGGAAAACAATCTTGTTGCACAATATGCGAAAGAAATTCTTTCGGGTGCAAATATGGTTTTTCGCTTTAACGGAGGCTATGTTCACGATGATCCACAGCTTGCATCTGTCTGGCAGAAGGCGAATGCAAAGCAAAAAGATAACATTGGGCAGTGCCTGGTAACGGGAGCGCTTGATGAAATTCAAAAAACACACCCTACGATCAAGGGTGTGCAGGGCGCGCAGTCGAGCGGTGCGGCACTCGTGTCATTCAATGCATCGGCATTCTGTTCTTATAACAAGGAACAGAACCAAAATGCGCCGGTCGGAAAATATGCAGCCTTTGCATATACGACTGCGTTGAATCATTTATTGGCGGACAGGAAAAATGTCCACAGGATCGGCGATGCTGCCGTTGTCTGCTGGGCAGAAAATGCGGATAAACAGTACGAGGATTTTGCAGCTGAAGTTTTTTTCGGTGATAATGTCGACAAGTCGGATGAACAGAGACTTTCAGCGTTGCGGACAAGCTTGAAGCTTCTTGCAGACGGACTTCCGTGCAAGGAGATGGATCTTGATCCGGACAGAAAATTCTACATTCTCGGCCTGTCTCCGAACGCAGCCCGTCTCGCAGTCAGATTCTTTTACTGCGACAGTTTCGGAAAAATTGCGGGGAATATCTACAAGCATCACGAGAGACTGGAAATCGTGCGTCCCTCATATGATAAGTTCCCGATCCTCCCGTTGTGGAAGCTGCTCAGCGCAACGGTTAATCCGAATGCGAAGGATAAAACGCCGAATGCAGCAATGGCAGGTGCAGTTGCCCGTGCTGTGTTTTCCGGCGGCAGATATCCGGCGTCCCTTCTGGAGTGCACCTTTCTGCGAATCAAAGCAGAACGCAACATAACCCGTGAACGCGCGGCGATAATCAAAGCTTATTATCTGAGAAACCCAAATGAAAAATGCCCAAAGGAGGTACTGACAGTGAGTTTAAATGAAAACAGCAAAAACATCCCCTATACCCTCGGAAGGCTGTTCTCCGTGTATGAAGAGATTCAGCAGGCAGCAAATCCGGGTATAAACACAACAATTAAGGACAGGTATTTTGGCTCTGCTGCCGCAATGCCTGCAACGGTGTTCCCGATACTCAGCAATCTTGCGCAAAAACACCTGCGCAAACTTTCGGATGCACAGCGTGTATATCTTGATAAAAAGGTTATGACGCTGAAGAGCGTTCTCGGAGAACAGTATCCGGCGCATATGTCGCTGCCGGAGCAAGGCTCGTTCGACCTTGGCTACTACCATCAAACACAGGCTCGTTATACAAAAAAGGAGGATAAATAATTATGGAACCCATTAAAAACCGCTATGACTTTGTTGTGCTTTACGACGTTGAAAACGGCAACCCCAACGGTGATCCCGATGCGGGCAATATGCCAAGGGTTGATCCCGAAACCGGTTACGGAATTGTAACCGATGTTTGCCTTAAGCGGAAGATTCGCAACTATGTTGAAACGGCAAAGGAGGGAGAACCCGGTTATCGCATTTACATCAAAGAGGGAGTTCCTCTTAATGCAAGCGATAGGGAGGCTTGCGAAAAGTATGATGTCAGCACGGATGAAAAGAAATTGAAAGAGGCAAAGAAAAACGATCCTGAGCTTGATATAAAGATCAGGGATTACATGTGCGGAAACTTCTTTGATATTCGCACTTTCGGTGCTGTTATGACAACGTTTGTCAAAGGTGCGCTGAATTGCGGACAGGTTCGCGGCCCGGTGCAGCTTGGATTTTCAAGGAGCATTGATCCCATTATTTCGCAGGAGATTACGATAACCCGTGTTGCAATAACGACCGAGGCTGACGCAGAGAAAAAAGGTACGGAAATGGGACGCAAATACATTGTTCCTTACGGTCTCTATCGCTGCGAAGGCTATGTTTCGGCCAACCTCGCGCGCAAAACTACGGGCTTTTCGGAGGCGGATCTTGAACTGCTTTGGAAGGCGATAATAAACATGTTTGAAAACGATCACTCGGCTGCACGCGGCAAGATGGCTGTTCGTGAGCTTGTCGTGTTCAAACACGAGTCAGAGCTCGGGAATGCTCCGGCACATAAACTTTTTGAGCGTGTTACAGCGGCAAGAAAAGCGGATTGTGCGGTTGCCCGTTGCTACGGTGATTATGATGTTGCCGTTGATACGGATAATTTGCCCGAAGGAGTCAGCTGCATTCGGATGATATGACATATTCCGAAGAGGATTATCTGCTGCTATCCGGAATTCAGCACTTCAAATTCTGCCGCAGACAATGGGCGCTTATCCACATTGAGCAGCAATGGGCGGACAACTACCGCACGGTGGACGGCACACTGATGCATGAAAGAGCGCATGATACCGGGTTGAAGGAAAGCAGAGGCGATCTTTTCATTACGAGGGGGATGAATTTTTTTTCATCCACCCTCGGGGTTTCGGGACAGTGTGATGTACTGGAATTTCGCCGTTCGGCGGACGGGATAGAGCTGAAGGATCGTGATGGTCTTTGGCAGCCCTATCCCGTTGAATACAAGCGCGGAATGTACAACGAGCGAACCGGTGATACATTGCAGCTTTGCGGTCAGGCAATGTGCCTTGAAGAGATGCTTGCGTGTGATATTCCGCGAGGAGCATTGTTTTATGGCGAAACACGGCGCAGGGTGGAAGTTGAATTTGACAGAGCATTGAGGGACGAAGTACGGGATGTGCTTTCCGAAATGCATGATCTGTATAGAAAACGATATACCCCGAAAGTGAAACCTACCAAGGCATGCGCATCATGTTCAATGAAGGAAATTTGTCTTCCGAAACTGATGAAAACAACGACCGTTGCAACGTACATTAATAAGGCAATGGAGGAATCGCAATGAAGCGGTTGCTGAATACAATGTATATTATGTCGGAAGACGTATATTTGACGTTGGATGGAGAGAATGTTGTTGCAAAGTGCGGCGAAAGGATCACGGCACGTTATCCTCTGCACACATTGCAAAGCATAATTGACTTTTCGTATATGGGCGCATCTCCTGCATTGCTCGGTAAATGCGCCGATATGGGAGTTGCATTCACTTTCTGCAGCCCGCGGGGGCGATTTCTTGCACGTGTAACGGGAGAGGCAAACGGTAATGTTTTGCTTCGGCGAAAGCAATATCGTGTTGCGGATGATGAGGAGAATTCATGCCTGATTGCAAAAAATATGATATTCGGCAAACTTTACAATTCTAAGCAGAGCATTGAGAGGACACGGCGAGATCACGCTCTGCGCGTGGATTGTGAAGCTTTGGCTTCCGTCTCACAGCTCACGGCGGGACTGCTGCCGCTTGTTCAAAAAGAAACACGGCTTGACGGACTCCGTGGACTTGAGGGTGTTGCAGCGAATGCGTATTTCAGCATATTCAACGAATTAATTCTCAACAGCAAGGAACTTTTTCGGTTTACGGTGCGTTCGAGGCGGCCTCCGCTTGATGCCGTGAATGCGCTGCTGTCGCTTGCGTATTCAACGCTTGCCCTTGATTGTGCATCTGCGCTTGAAAGCGTTGGATTGGATTCGTACGTCGGATTTCTGCATCGTGACAGGCCGGGCAGAACTTCACTGGCACTTGACCTCATGGAAGAACTGCGTCCGTGTATGGCAGACAGATTTGTTCTTACGTGCATCAATAACAGAATGTTTGACAGAAACGATTTCGATTTTCGTGAAAGCGGGGCTGTACTGCTTAAGGATGATTCACGGCGGCGTTTCTATCGAGCATGGCAGGAACGCAAAAAAGATGAATTGAAGCATCCATATCTCGGCGAAAAGCTGCAATGGGGGATGATTCCGTATGTTCAGGCCCTGTTACTGGCAAGATACCTTCGCGGGGATTTGGATGCTTATCCTCCGTTCCTCTGGAAATAACCGTGTTGAGGCAGAAAGGAAGGTTTAATTATGTTTGTGCTTATAACCTATGATGTTAACACAGAGGATGCGGACGGAAAAAGACGATTACGCCGCATCGCAAAGCAGTGTGTAAACTATGGACAGCGTGTGCAGAATTCGGTATTCGAGTGCATACTCGATCCGGCGCAGTGCCGCAGGTTAAAAGCTGAGCTTTGCAGCATCATGGATGCTGAACGGGACAGTCTTCGTTTCTATTATCTGGGTAACAAATATGAAAACAAGATTGAGCATTTCGGAACAAAGTCGGGTTACGACCCTGAGGGTATGCTGATGCTTTGATTATTTGCCGCGAACACTAAGCGGTCAGAAAAAATCAGGGTGGTTCGCGCAACTACATGCGGACAAAACATGCTTTTCTTCAAGAATTGTTAAGCGGATAAGAAACGAAACACACATAAAAGGCAGGTCTTTGCTTGCAGTGCCGCCTTTTTTACTGTATAATGGAAAATGAACAGCGGGGAATGATCACTTTCATACTTGCTGTTTGCGGAAATGTTGATTACGTCTATTCGTTTCCGCTGTCGCCGCCTTCACGGGCGGCGTGGATTGAAATAGCAACGGACATAGGCACAAACATGACGGCGCATTGTCGCCGCCTTCACGGGCGGCGTGGATTGAAATTCCGCTATGGCAACAAAGCTCCATGCCGAATTGTGTCGCCGCCTTCACGGGCGGCGTGGATTGAAATACGGAGGTTCCGCCGTCCTTTATGGTTGCGTCAAAGTCGCCGCCTTCACGGGCGGCGTGGATTGAAATCGCCATGCCGCATCAAGTGCAGCTTCCGCAAACCGTCGCCGCCTTCACGGGCGGCGTGGATTGAAATACGCATTTGCGGGTGTGCCGCTGTCGCCGTCCGGTCGCCGCCTTCACGGGCGGCGTGGATTGAAATTTGACGCGTTCCGCGCAGAAAAATTTCGCCTTCCGTCGCCGCCTTCACGGGCGGCGTGGATTGAAATGGATATATAATCCGCGGACACAAGGCTGCAGCTGGTCGCCGCCTTCACGGGCGGCGTGGATTGAAATGCGCAAGGCCAAGCCGAACAGCGGCTGACATGGGTCGCCGCCTTCACGGGCGGCGTGGATTGAAATCGCGTCCGTCTCTTCGAGGATTGCCCCGAGGTCATCGTCGCCGCCTTCACGGGCGGCGTGGATTGAAATGAACGCCAGCCCTGCTGCCTTGCAGGCTTTTTCCGTCGCCGCCTTCACGGGCGGCGTGGATTGAAATACCTTCCGCAGGATATGCGCTACTACCATAATAACGTCGCCGCCTTCACGGGCGGCGTGGATTGAAATTTTGGGACGGTGCGTGTATGTCACAGCCCGCATACGTCGCCGCCTTCACGGGCGGCGTGGATTGAAATCTGAGCGTGGAGCATATCTTGTTCAGCTCGCCAGTCGCCGCCTTCACGGGCGGCGTGGATTGAAATCGCAAGCTCGGCTTTTTTTAGTTGTTCGGCCTGCGTCGCCGCCTTCACGGGCGGCGTGGATTGAAATTTCGCTGTAACCCTGTTTTGCGTAATGATTGACAGTCGCCGCCTTCACGGGCGGCGTGGATTGAAATTCGGGCGACGATTCGTGAGCCTGCATTGCTGTGGTCGCCGCCTTCACGGGCGGCGTGGATTGAAATCTTTCAGTCTGTAAGCATTGCAAGTTTGCCCACGGTCGCCGCCTTCACGGGCGGCGTGGATTGAAATGCGAAGACGGCTTGCACCGTCCCCGCTTCGACGAGTCGCCGCCTTCACGGGCGGCGTGGATTGAAATTTAACACCGGCACGCTGACTGCGACCGAAACCAGTCGCCGCCTTCACGGGCGGCGTGGATTGAAATGACACGCGTTTTTCGGTTGTTTACAGCTGTATATCGTCGCCGCCTTCACGGGCGGCGTGGATTGAAATGCGGGTGGCGGCGGTTTTGAGTGCCGCTTTCCATGTCGCCGCCTTCACGGGCGGCGTGGATTGAAATGGCTGCGTATCCTTGCGCCCGAAGATGCTCAATGTCGCCGCCTTCACGGGCGGCGTGGATTGAAATCGCAAGGTCAACATCATCCATGCCGCAAGCGTTGTCGCCGCCTTCACGGGCGGCGTGGATTGAAATGTTTGGAACGTGAAACAACAAAGCGAGCTCGGGGTCGCCGCCTTCACGGGCGGCGTGGATTGAAATCGCGAAATGTCTTCGTTTTCGATAATGTCGGTAGTCGCCGCCTTCACGGGCGGCGTGGATTGAAATAACCGCTCGATAAGCGGTTTCGCTTCGGGACGGAGTCGCCGCCTTCACGGGCGGCGTGGATTGAAATTCGTCGTTTGCACCAAGCAGGCGGATTTCGCGGCCGTCGCCGCCTTCACGGGCGGCGTGGATTGAAATTCCTCTTCTTGGTTCGTCAGCCTGAACCGCCTGGTCGCCGCCTTCACGGGCGGCGTGGATTGAAATTTGACATAGTTCAGGCCGAACTCTGTCTGCACGGTCGCCGCCTTCACGGGCGGCGTGGATTGAAATAAAATACGGGCAGTCTTTGCACCGCACGACCTGCGTCGCCGCCTTCACGGGCGGCGTGGATTGAAATATCGCTGTGTTCTGCTTTTAAATCGAAATCGGCCAGTCGCCGCCTTCACGGGCGGCGTGGATTGAAATCTCCGTCAAATTGCCATAAACGGTTTGTACGCTGGTCGCCGCCTTCACGGGCGGCGTGGATTGAAATGACAGCAAACCCGAATTGATTAATTGCAAAAACGTCGCCGCCTTCACGGGCGGCGTGGATTGAAATCCGCGACACTCCGTTTGAGTATGACGAGCTTGCGTCGCCGCCTTCACGGGCGGCGTGGATTGAAATCCAATGTCCGAAGGTCTGCCGGTCGTTGATTTCGTCGCCGCCTTCACGGGCGGCGTGGATTGAAATTGCTGATAATAATAATGTGGCGACAAACTCCGATGTCGCCGCCTTCACGGGCGGCGTGGATTGAAATCGGCATAACAGGAGTGACAACACTAAAAATCTGAGTCGCCGCCT
>ERZ1106976.3585-NODE-3585-length-12023-cov-4.440174_pt1 | contig 12023 bp, 13 predicted proteins | sample MGYA00403687_ERZ1106976 | MGnify/ENA primary metagenome ERZ1106976 (study PRJEB35170, sample SAMEA104062446) | human gut metagenome | biome: human gut; feature: human-associated habitat; material: faeces | place: Denmark | collected 2013-02-22 ... | reverse complement strand
AGGGAGATTGGATTAACAAGAATCTGTTTTGCATCATATTGGAAAGTTGCAAAATTAAGTTTACCAAGCTTAACATTATCTAATGAACCATACACATGGTCAGCTTCACCATATAATAGTTTGAATCCAGGTTCCCCAAAGAATGGCGTTTTCCGGAGTAACGACTGTTCCGGCTTCATCAACGACTGCTTCGGAAATTACCGTTTTGAAGGAGTCAAGATTTCCGCTTTTGATGAAAAGTCCGACAAAGGGATTGATTATGTAATTGACAAGACCTGTGACAATCTTACCGAACGAACCGCCGATTACAACGCCGACAGCCATGTCGATGACATTTCCCTTGAAAATAAATTTTTTAAAGTCTTCAATGAATTTCATGGTAGTGACCTCACATAAATATAAAAATACAAAAATCGCCGAAAGACGACTTTAAGTTCAATAATTATTATACCACTGTGATAAAAAATGTCAAGATAAAATCACAGTTTATTCATTTTTTTCAAGAATGAGCTTATCGGTATGAAGAAAAGCATTTGCGGCAAGTGTGCTTGACATGGGAATGATTTTTTCATATCCACAGGTATGACAGAATATCTTTACGGAATCGCCCTGAAATTCGAAATCATATCTGGCGGTATCCCCCTCATGGCATCCGCAGAGAATATCCCCGTCTTCCGACAGCTCTGTAAGCATGAAATGGACAACTTCCTCAATTTGTGCATAATCTATGCGATAATCGGCGTCAACATTGTCATTTGAATGATCCGATACCGAATTTTTTCCGGTCATAAATTCATCAAAGCTGTCAAATCCCATTTCTTCGATGAGTTCAAGCAATTCGCGGTCAGCAGCACGCGCGGCTTCAAGTACTTTGTCCTTTTTTCCTATAAAACAAACGTCGACGGAGGAAAAAGTGCAGGAAAGCGCGAGCAGTTCACGGTCAAAAAAAGCGTCGGAGCTTATGACATAAGTATGAGGGGAGGGGCAGAACATACAGGGAGCCGTTATTCTGAGTTTCCATTCCGAGGTGTAAGCCACGGTAAGCTCAGAGCCGCCGCAGTCGCACTTAAGCTTAATAAGATCGCCGGAAAGGGTAAAGATTCCGACGATTCCGAGTATAAATTTTCCGCATACCGGGCATCTGTATGCAATAGTTGTTTCTTTTGAATTCAATACCATTTCAGTTTTCTCCTTTTGATTATGTGGTTAGCCAATGGTAAAACTGCATTTTACAATTGAGAAGTGCGCAGAGGGAGGGGACTCGTGCTTATCGCAGTCGGAAAAAAACGAGGATTTTGGCGCTTTCCTCAGCGTGCGGACTCACTCTGCCCGCCTTAAAGGTGTTTTTTTGTCGGCAAAGCCGTTGAAAAACGGATTTTATTATAAATCATCGACTTTTACTATCGTCCGATTATGTGACGGAGTCTGTGTTTTCTTCGGAATCCGTATCGGTTTCTGTGTTATGATCATTTATCTCGAAAAATTCCGAAACAAGAGGCGATGGTTTTGCGGCAGCCTTTTTTTCCGATGCTGTTAGCTTGTGTTTTGATTTATAACCGTCGTTATACCAAACGATGCAGGAATCGACGGGGGAACGGAAATCGGTATTTTCTCCGTTATTGCGGTATATATATACGGTAAGCTCCGTGGCTTCCGAGGTATCGACTCCCGAAAAAACCACGCGGTAGTAACCGTATATCAGAGCGGAATCGGTCATATATTCGTATTTTGTATAGGTTTTTCCCTTATTGTCCTTCAGAACAAAGACAAACGGTTCTTTTTCGGCGGAATTTGCCGACAGCTTTTTTACCGATTCGTTGTGTACATTGTATCTGAGCATAAATTGAAACTGTGAAGGCTCCTCGGTGTACATGAGATTCTCAATATAGAAAATTTTATCGAGGGAGCTTGTGTTAAAGGCGGTAAGATTCCATATCTTAAACTCTTTATTTTCAGCATACTGCTCCGCGGCTTCTGCCGTCCATACGTATTTCTTCATCGCAGGCGTTCCCTTTTGCAGTATTGAGCATAGCGTAAGCCAAAGCAACATGAGTACTACAACGGCAATAAACATCCATTTGATCATTTTTCCGATCATTCTGAGCGGACGAGACGTTTTGGTTTCTTCGTTATTCATATAATCCATAATCGGTCAATCCTCACGAATCATTTTAAGATATCTGCCGAAGCAGCAGTGTGGAAACGGCTCAATATCTTTATTATTGTAGCATAAAAAGGGCTTTCATTCAAGGGTCTTAAAGAGAAATACACATTTTCTGCTTCAATATTTAAAATTTTTTAATAAATAATAGGATAAACTATTGAAATAAATGCTTATACTATGGTAAAATAATAAAGTCAATTGAATCATGTATTGCCGAAAGGATTTTTATAAAATGGAGAATCAACAGACGGAGACGAAAAAAATAATCTTTTCCGGTGTTCAGCCAAGCGGTATGCTGACAATCGGAAATTACCTCGGTTCCATAAAGAATTGGCTTGAATTTCAGGATAAATATAACTGCCTGTATTGCGTGGTAGATCTTCATGCCATAACGGTACGGCAGGATCCCGCAACGCTGCGCCGCCGTACATACGAGACGTTGGCGCTCTATATGGCGAGCGGACTTGATCCTCAAAAAAACACTCTCTTCGTTCAGAGCCATGTTCCTGCTCATGCGGAGCTTGCTTGGGTTCTTAACTGCTATACGATGTTCGGAGAGCTGTCCAGAATGACGCAGTTTAAGGATAAGAGCAAAAAGTATTCCGCCAATATTAACGCGGGACTCTTTACCTATCCTTCGCTTATGGCGTCGGATATTCTTCTGTATCAGACGGATTTGGTTCCGGTCGGAATCGACCAGATGCAGCATATAGAGCTGACAAGGGATATAGCTTCACGCTTTAATCAGGTATATGGAGAAACCTTTAAAATTCCCGAAGGCTTTATCCCGAAAGCAGGGGCGAAAATTATGTCGCTTGCCGAACCGGAGAAAAAAATGAGCAAATCGGACAGTAATCAGAATGCTTCTGTCTATATTCTTGACAGCCGTGATGATATCATCAGAAAATTCAAACGGGCAGTAACCGATTCCGATACGGTTGTACGCCGCGCGGAGGGAAAGGACGGAATCAATAATCTGATGACCGTCTATACCGCTTTTACAGGGAAAAGCGATGCGGAAATCGAAAAGGAATTTTCGGGGAGAGGCTATGGAGAGTTCAAGCTTGCTGTCGGAGAGACGGCGGCGGATGCCTTGGCTCCGGTTCACAAGCGTTTTGACGAGCTTATGGCAGACAAGGGATATTTGGAATCGGTCATGAAGGAAGGCTCGGCACACGCGGCGTATTTGGCGCGTAAAACGCTCTCAAAGGTATACCGTAAGGTTGGTTTTACGCAGCCAAAGTCATGAAATTCTGATGCTGCTCAGTGTCAGTATGCCCTTTGAAGCCTGAGGAAAGATCTGGTACCTATGGTGCGTATCGGCGTCATTCAGTTAAGGCAATACCGCACAATGCTTGTTGTGTAGCTGCGCTGCCGGATTTTTGTCATACAATACCAATTGAGGAGGCGAGAGCGACCCCCTCTGCCGACGAAATTTGTGAAGTATGGCGGAATAGAGGCAAGCATATGCGCAATAAAGGCGTGAGCTGTGCACACGGCTGTTGCCTTAAGATAATACCTCATGGTTCCGACGGTGCAGATATGCCGTCAGATTTTTCGGTTGTACGACAAATTGAGGCGCAAGAGTGCTTTCTTGCCGACAAAATATGTAACGAACGCCGCAAAAGAAACATGCGGATGTGCCGACAGGATGTTATCCGTGAATTACGGTATTGCTACATACATAATAAAATAAAGAGAAGAAGATCTACATATTTATCAAGGAAAGAAACCGAGAGGTAAACGGACGGATGAATACGGATCTTTTTCTTTTATATACGATCACATTTTTTACTGTATCGGGAGCTATGACCTTCAGCGCTTGCCCCGCTGCAAGATGGCTGTCGTTTCTTATCGGTGCGATTGACAACCCGGACGGGGGAAGAAAGCGGCATGCGTTTCCTACGCCGAGACTGGGAGGAATTGCGGTTGCTGCCGGTTTTATTCTGCCTTTTTTGGCATCGATCGGATTTGAAAACGAACTGCTTCGGGCGATAGCATTGGGAGGCGCGGTGATATTGCTTATGGGTGTGACGGACGATGTCAGAGGAATGGCGGCACCTATGAAGCTTATTCTTCAGATATCCGCTGCTTTGATTGCCTTTCTTTCCGGCATACGGATTACATCGTTTCGGATCGGAGAAATGACCTGCGGCACAGGTATCTTATCACTTCCGTTGACAATTCTTGTTATCGTAGCAATAACAAATTCCTTTAATCTTATTGACGGTATTGACGGTCTTTCTGCCGGGGAAGGGGCTGTATGCTCGTTTTTCCTCAGTGTTTTATCGCTTGTTTCGGGCGACCTTTTTTCAGGAGGTGTATCGGCGGCACTTTGCGGTGCTGCGGTGGGTTTTTTACCGTATAATCTGAAAAAGAAAAAGCTGTTTCTCGGCGACTCCGGAGCACAGCTTATCGGATTTATCATTTCGATACTTTCGGCGGAAAAGCTTTCGGGAGAAAACGCTGTTCCGTTATTCGCCTTGCTTTTCATATTGGCTTATCCGCTTTCCGAAACTGCGGCAAGCTTTATAAGAAGAATGAGGAGGGGAAAAAATCCCATGAGAGCCGACAGAGGACATTTCCATTACAGACTTATTGATATGGGAATTGGACTCGGACAGGCGCGTTCTCACCTTCTTATTGTAAGCGCGGTGTTCTGTATGGCGGGAATATGTCTTGCGCTTGGAGCGCTACCCTCCTTGGTGATCATTTTGCTTATAGGAGTTTTTACAGCGAGGTACGGAAGGCGGTTACTTTTTTCGGAGAAATTCATAAAGCGCACAGAAAAGGCTTCCGATAAGATAGCACAGAATATCGATCATGGAAAAGGTTGTGCCGAATAATATTCTGGCAAAGGCATTGTTTCCGAGGCCGATCAGTGAAACAAAGTTAAAATACTGCAATACTTCAACTGCTGCGGAAAAAAGAAAAATATAAAGAGGAAGAAGCGTAATTTTGTCGGGAAACACTGTTCTGATAAGGCAGTAGATGAGAATGACAATCAAGACATCTCCGAAATACGGACGGATTATGCTGTCGTGTACAAACAGTGCGATTATGATTTCAGCGGCGAAGATTAAAAGAAAAGCCGAGAAGAAGAAAAGTCTTTTTTTCATAAATTTACCGATTTATTTTTCTTAAGGTAATACCGCACAATGATTTCTGCGCAGATTTGCCGTCGGATTTTTCGTCAGACGATACCAATTGAGGAGACAAGAGCGGCTCCTCTGCCGACGAAATTGGTGAAGTATGATGGACAAGACGCAAGCATATGCGCAGCAAAGGTGATAGCCGCGCACCCGCGGTATTGCCTTATATTGCAAAAGGGATAAGCTTCTTTTCTGATGCGGAAGCTTATCCCTCCGATTCTGTAATTTTTTGTATATTTTCGATTATTTCTAAAAAAATATTAATTTTGCAGCTTTCTTCTTGCCTGAGCCTTTTTGCGTGTAGCGGTGTCAAGTATGGTTTTACGAAGACGGATACTCTTCGGGGTAACCTCGATAAGCTCGTCGTCGGCGATAAACTCAATTGCTTCTTCCAAACTCATAATTTTTGCAGGCGTGAGAATCAGCTTTTCATCTGCTCCCTTGGAACGGATGGCGGTGAGCTGCTTAGTTTTGCAGGGATTGATTTCGATGTCGCCCATTTTGGGATTTTCTCCAACGACCATTCCTTCATATACATCAGTCTGAACGCCGACGAACAGTTGACCTCTTTCCTGAGAGTTGAAAAGTCCGTAGGAGGTTGTCTCGCCGTTCTCCGAGGCAACAAGAGAACCGGTGGTTCTTGACGGCATGTCTCCCTTATAGGGATGATATCCTTCAAAAACGGTATTAAGTATGCCCTCGCCTCTTGTTGCAGTAAGAAATTCGCTTCTATATCCGAACAGGCAGCGAGAGGGAATCAGATACTGGAGCTCCATTCTTGAACCGCGTCTTCCCATCTCAAGAAGCTCTCCCTTTCTTGAACCGAGCTTTTCCATCACGGTACCCATGTATTCCTCCGGCACATCGATAAGAACGGTTTCATACGGCTCATTCTTTACGCCGTCAATATCCTTATAGAGTACTCTCGGTGTGCTGAGTGAAAGCTCATAGCCTTCTCTCCGCATAGTTTCAACAAGAATAGAGAGATGCATCTCTCCGCGTCCCGCTACCTTAAAGCAATCGGTGGTTTCTCCGTCGGAAACCCTGAGCGAAACGTCCTTCAGAAGTTCTCGGTAAAGCCTGTCTCGGAGTTGGCGGGAGGTAACAAATTTTCCTTCTTTTCCCGCAAAGGGACTGTCGTTGACAGCGAAGGTCATTTCAATTGTCGGTTCGCTGATTTTTACAAATTCAAGTGCTTCCGGGCAGGTAAGGGAGGTGATCGTATCGCCGATCGTTATGGATTCGGCGCCGGAAAAGCATACGATATCTCCGGGCAATGCGCTTTCAACCGTTCTTCTTCCGAGTCCATCAAACTGCTGAAGCGAAACGATTCTTGTTTTGATCGGATTTGCCTGTGTGTGATAGTTGCAGATATAAGCGTCCTGATTCTGTTTTATTACGCCGCGTTCTATACGGCCGATACCCATTCTTCCGACGTAATCATTATAATCGATGGAGGAAACAAGGAGCTGAAGCTCTCCGTTTTCATCGCCCTCCGGCGCGGGTATATAGTCGAGTATCGTATCAAACAACGGCTTCAAATCTACCCCGGCTTCATATGGTGTGAGAGAAGCGGTTCCGGCGCGCCCCGAACAGAAGAGCATCGGACTGTCAAGCTGATCGTCGGTAGCGTTCAGATCCATAAGAAGCTCGAGAACTTCGTCCTCAACCTCTTCTATCCGAGCGTCCGGCTTGTCTATTTTATTTACAACGACAATTACACGGTGATTTAACTCAAGTGCTTTCTGAAGTACAAATCGCGTCTGCGGCATAGGACCTTCGGCCGCGTCTACAAGGAGCAATACGCCGTTTACCATTTTCAGGATTCGCTCCACTTCTCCGCTGAAATCCGCATGCCCGGGGGTATCGATGATGTTGATTTTTACATCTTTATAATGAACCGCGGTATTCTTTGCAAGGATGGTAATTCCGCGCTCGCGCTCAAGAGCGTTACTGTCCATGACACGCTCTTCCGTCGCCTGATTCTCACGGTAAACTCCGCCTTGCTTCAGCATCTGATCAACGAGCGTCGTTTTACCGTGGTCAACGTGCGCGATGATGGCAATATTTCTTAAATCGTTCCTTACCAAAATTATTCACTCCGCTTTTTAAAATTTTATAACAGTTTATTATATCATATATTAACGATTATTTCAATGGTAATTGACAAAAAATACACAATTCCGGTGAAAAAAATGTTGTCGCTTTTGATAATAAAAGAGGAATTGCCGCAGACCTTGGGAGGTTCTGCGGCAATATTGTTTATTTGAGATTTCCGGTGTAAGGGTAAGGGCACTTCTAAGACAACACCGCACAATTACCGGCTAACGGCTTTGCTGCGCATATGCTTGCCTCTATTCCGTCATACTTCACAAATTTCGTCGGCGGAGAAGGTACTCTTGTCTCTTCAATTTATATCGTCTGACAAAAAATCCGGCGGCGCATCTGTGCAACAATTATTGTGCGGTATTGCCTTAAGAAAAATTCAATTATTGTTTGCAAAAACAAGTTGCATATATATTTATATCGGTTTATAATATAAATATGCCTAAAAGAGGCAAATAATCACCAAAAGCGAAAAAACAAAAATGAACTATGTTATCAGTGCGGAGCACAACGGCAAAACTATACTTGAATATCTGAAAAAAGTGCTCGTTCTGTCGCGGGCCGAGATTACCTCCCTGAAAAACAAAGAGAACGGAATTCTCCTTAACGGCGGGCATATGACGGTACGCGCGGTTTTGTCGGAGAATGATGTTCTGTCTCTTGCCAGAGCCGATACTGAGGAAGCGCAAAATAAAAATATCGTTCCGCGAAATATTCCGATCGATATCCTATATGAGGATGACGACATGATTGCCGTTAACAAACCATACGGTATGCCGACGCATCCTTCTCACGGTCATTTTGATGATACGCTGGCAAACGCTTTATCCTTTTATTTCGCGGAAAAAGGAATTCCATTCGTATTCCGAGCGGTAAACCGCCTTGACCGCGATACAAGCGGAGTCGTTCTTGTAGCGAAAAACCGTTCTGCCGCTTTCAAGCTCTCTATACAGCTTTCCAAGGGACTTGCGGAAAAAGAATATATCGCCGTTGCCGAAGGCTTTATTTCCGAAAACGGATGTATAAAAGCCTTCATTAAGAGAAAATATGAAAGCATAATAGAACGGACCGTGTGTCCTCCGACAGAAGGACAGTATGCGGAAACCTGCTATATGCCTCTTGCATCAAATAAAAAGGCGACTCTTCTCAGCGTAGCTCCGAAAACCGGACGCACGCATCAGATAAGAGTGCATCTGTCCCACATCGGTCATCCGATCTGCGGAGATACACTTTACGGAAATCCGGACGGCTCCCCTCTCATCTCCCGTCAGGCGCTTCACTGCCTGAAGCTAACGGTAAGAAGAATAGACAGCGGAGATCCAATAACGCTTACAGCACCGCTTCACGATGATATGAAAAAGCTTTCCGATATGATATATGACGAAAATCTGCTTGTAAAGACGTAATCGGTTGTAAAACAGAATTTTACAATCGATTGCGCTGCGACAGATTTTCGCATGCTTATCGCTGAAGTCCATAATCACAGCTTTCGGACTGCTGCTCTCAGCATGGGGACTCCCTTGCCCGTCTTAAAGGTATTTTTTCATCGGAAAATCCGCTGAAAAACGAAATAGAATTATATTTGATTTGCTGACTTTTACAATCGCTATGTATAAGTGTATAAGGAGTGAAATAACCAATGAGTAAGATGAAAAAGTTTTTTTCCAAGCTATACAATTGTTGCCCTAAGCCGGCGGCAGTGCTTTTTCTTTTCGCATTTATATCCGTTATTTTAAAGCTTCTCTTTTCGGTAAGCGAGAAATTTTCCGATTTTTATAACCGCTATCCGGGAGCTTTTTTCAGAATGATTTTTTCAAAGCTTACCAATTGGATTCCCTTTTCTCTTGCCGAAACCATTCTTATGCTACTTCCGCTCATCGTTACCGTTCTTATCGTAATTATTGTAAAAGCCTCAAAAAAAACTCTTCATGATATGGCAAGGGTTGCGCTCTCGCTCCTTTCCGCCCTTGCTTTTTTCTTCTCATCCTTTACCCTCAGCTTTGCCGCCGGCTACAGCGGTTCAACGCTCGACAGAAAGCTCGGTATCACGAGAGAAAAGGTTTCAGCCGATGATCTTCTTTTTACTTCGGAAATACTTTTAAACGAGCTTGAGGCGTTAAAAGACGAAATAAACTTTATCTACGGTTCTTCATCGGTAATGCCGTATTCCCTCGCGGAAATGAACGACCTGCTTCAAGAAGCATATGCCCGGGCAGCGCTTGAATATGATTTTCTTCCCTCCTTTCGCAGCAAAATTAAACCCGTCGTCCTCAGTGAACCGATGACGTATACGCATATTTCGGGGGTATACACCTATTTTACCGGAGAATCCAATCTGAATATCAATTTCCCGGACTACACTCTTCCCTATACTGCCGCCCACGAGCTTGCCCATCAAAGAGGAATCGCAAGGGAGGACGAAGCAAATTTTATTGCTTTCCTTGTCTGTCTTGAAAGCGAAGATTCCTATATAAGATATTCCGCATATATGAATGTTTATGAATATGTCATATCGGCGCTTTACAAAGCCGATACGGAAAAATATTATGAGCTTATTGCCAAAACCGACAATAAGCTCAGATACGAGATGATAGCGTATAATGAATTTTTTGAAAAATACCGTGACAATATCGCCGCGGATATAAGTGGAGCTGTAAATGACAGTTATCTGTCCTCACAGGGGCAGACCGAAGGCTCCAGAAGCTACGGTATGGTAGTTGACCTCGCCGTAGCCTACTATAAACAGAATATAAGCAATTAAGGCTGTCTCTTGTTTTGCCTGAAAACTTCATATCCGACTACCGTTGCCGCCGAAGCCGCCGAAAGCGAGGCGGCAAATTCTCTGCCATAATCAATCCGCACCCGAATATCCGCCTGACAAAGCAGTCCTTTCGAAATTCCTCGTTTTTCCCCGCCGATAATTAAAAAAACCGGGTATTTCAGGTCCGCGTCGTACAGGGATACCGAATCCCGCAAATCCGCGCACACGATTTTGTAGCCGCGTGATTTCATCAGCATGGCTGCATTATTCTTTGAAATAAAAAGCGAAAGGCGTTCTGACGCTCCGGCAGAAGCCCTGCATACCACACCTGCGGCAGTCATCCAATTCCGTTCCCCGAGAATCACGCCATCTGCGCCTGCGGCGTAAAGGGAACGAAGGGCATAGCCGAAATTATAGGGATCCTCGATTCCTTCAAGCATAACATAAAAGCCGTTTTCAAGCGCTTTATCGGCAGTAAGCTCCGGTATATTTCGATCTCCACATACCGCGATTAACCCTCCATGCGTATTTCCGATTGTTACCGAATCAATTTTTTCTCTGTCACAGAGCAGAACCTCAAAACCGAGCTCATCTCCCCGATGCTGTATCCACCTGAACTCATTTTTCTTTTCTTTGGCTCTTTCCCTGTCATACAATACTTGTCTTATTTTTCTGTCATTCTCTGAAACTCCGTCTTTAAAGCTTATCTCATTCTCAATAAGAGTTCTGACGGAAAGCATCCCCTCAAAAATGCTGCCGCCGCAAAAACGAACTTCTTCTTTCAGCATATTATCCCTTTTCTGATCATATCGATCATAAACCCATCGCGTATTCCGGAGTATACGGTAAAAATTCGAACGGTGTCGAAATAGCGGAAAATCTCATTAAATACACAAAGTCCCGGCAAAAACATATGGATTCGGTCGGGAATTTTTGCGGCAAGCCGATGGAGATAGGGCGTTTCCTCCTCGTCAATGGTACGGTACAGCAATAAAAAATCAAGCGGGGAAAAGCATGCCATATTGCCGCGCTGTTTTCCTGTAAGATCGGAAATAGCCTTACCGATCGCTTTAGCGGTACCGCCGGTGATATAAACGGTATTCCCGTCATAAAGCTCTCTCGAAAGATTCTCTCTTAATGCTTCAGAAACAAATTCGGAAATCATATTTCTTTCCGTTTTGTCCGGAACGATCCCAGAAACAAACTGATTAAATAACTTCAAGGCTCCGAATTTAAGGCTTGTTCTGCTGGAATCGTTTCCACTTCTGACCGAAACCAATTCCGTGCTGCCTCCGCCCAGATCAATAAATGTTCCGTCGTCGGGAAAACGCTTAAAAACGCCTCTCGTCGCCGCCGAAAAACCCAAAAATCCAAGCTCGGCTTCACGCTCTCCGTCAATTATCGTAACGGAAACTCCTGTTTTGTTTTTTATTTGCGAAACAACGTACTTTCCGTTTGAAACATTGCGAAGACTTGCCGTGGCAATACAGTAAAAGCCCTCTGTCCCCACCGTCTCTCCGAGCCTGCGATAATCGGAAATAACGCCTGCAAGCTCAGCAATACCTTCTTCTGATAAAGCGCCGCGCTTAACATAATTGGCAAGTCCGACAGGCGTAGATTGACTGACAATATGCTTCGCCTCGCCGTTCTCCACATTATATAAACTAATTTTAACGGTATTCGCTCCAACATCGGTTACGGCATATTTCATAGCGCAGCTCCTTCGCAAATTGATGATTATCGTAAAAAGCTCAAGCTGTTTTTTAGGGAATCCGGGCTGTTGCGTTAAGCAACAAGCCCGGCATTTTCCCGGTCGGGAAGCCGGGAAAATGCCGAATCG
>ERZ1106976.3577-NODE-3577-length-12049-cov-5.967817_pt1 | contig 12049 bp, 8 predicted proteins | sample MGYA00403687_ERZ1106976 | MGnify/ENA primary metagenome ERZ1106976 (study PRJEB35170, sample SAMEA104062446) | human gut metagenome | biome: human gut; feature: human-associated habitat; material: faeces | place: Denmark | collected 2013-02-22 ... | reverse complement strand
TCCGGGGCAAGCGGCAGATAGAGAAGACTGATGCCGCAGTCCGACACGTCCGCCGTCTGAAAGCCCTTGTGCGCCAGGAACTTCGGGTCCGACAGAAACTCCCGCTTCCGTCCCTGGGCCGAGAGGATGCAGATCCCCTTGCGTCCCTGGGCTTCGGCGTCCCGGCTACATTCCGCCAGCAGGTCGTTGGCGTAGCCGTGTCCTTTCATCGCGCCCGCGATCCACAGGCAGTTGATGTAGAGATACCCCTCCGCCCGGATGGGCACCCATGCGTTCTCTGTCGGAAGGTACTCAATGAAGCACTTGCCCCGCTCCTCGCTCCGGCAGAAGACCAGCCCCTCCTCCAGGCGCTGCTTGAGCCATTCCTTCTTGCGGAGGCTCTGCTTGCCGGACATGGCGCAGCAGATGTGCTCCCGGTCGATGTTGTCCCTGGTGATGCGGATGTAGTTCATTCTCCCTTCCCTCCCGATCCTTGTGGTCCGGCGCCGCGTTCCCCGCGTCAGCCGGAGATCCCTGTCTGGTCCAGCCGCTTCCCCATCTCGACCCGCACCTCGTGCCGCTCCGGGTCGCGATTGGAGTAGGCGTAGAGATCGAAGCCGATGACGGAGAAGCCGTTCTTCCGGTAAAAGGCGATGGCCCGCTCATTGCAGGACTGGGTCTCCAGCACCAGCATCCGCGCCCCGGAGGCGTCCGCCGCTTTCGCGATGGTATCCATCAGGGCGGTCCCGATCCCCCGGCGGCGCCCGGCGTCCTCAAAAATACAGAGGTTGCTGATGCGGAAGCGGCGGTTCCAGGTCTCCGGCGAGCCCTCGACATAGCCCAGCAGCTCGCCGTCCTCAATATCGACCCAGCTGTCTTTCAGGTTTACGCCGCCGGCACGCAGGCTCTTGACCTCAGTGCCTTTCAGCTCAACGCCGGTCTCCAGCGCTTCCAGAACGAAGTACTCGTGGCGCGCTTCCCGGTTTGTGGCAATCGTCTTGGTTGCCGGACGCTCTTTGGTCGGTGCCATTCCGCGCGCCTCCTTTCTATCGCTTTGGTATCGTTACGTTAGTATATCATATTTTTGTGGATTTTCAAGGTCACTTTTTGAAGAAACTGTAAATCTTTCCCGCAAAAAGCGCCTTACAGCTTTTTATAGCCCGCCGGTTCGTCCGCTGTACACCGCCGCTCCATCAGGTAGGTGTCCAGCCAGCGGCCGTGGCAGTCCCGGGCAATGCGCTCCCGGCGGCCCACCACGCGGAAGCCGCATTTCAGGTGCAGGCCCCGGGAGGGGGCGTTGTCCTGCAGCACCGTGGACTGCAGCGTCCAGTACCCGGCCTGTTCGGCCTCGCGGCAGAGCGCCGTGAGCAGGTGATAGCCCAGCCCCTTGCCCCGGAATTTCTCCCCGACATAGATGCTCACCTCGGCCACGCCGCGGTAGCACCAGCGGGGATCTACCCGATGCAGGGCTGCCCAGCCGGCCACGACCCCATCGTCCAGCACCACCAGGCGGCATTCCCGGGTATGGGATGCGTCCCAGGCGGTGTAGGGCGGGCAGTTGGTCTGGAAGGTGGCGTGCTCGGTGGCAATGCCCTCCAGATATATTTTGGACACAGCAGTCCAATCCTCCGGCATCATGGGCCGGACTGTGATCTCACTCATATTCCTATCCTGACCGGAGCCGCAATGCTCCGGTTTCCCCTCATTGCGTGTGCAATATCTTTTTTCAGTATAGCAGAATCTGCCGCAAATCACAATGGAAACCTGTTCACCTCAGGCTGGGCAGAGTGTCTGGAATCTGAATACCCGGCCCCTCGGAAACGTGGAGATCACAACGCATGGATTTTGCGGACAGATTTGTTTTGACAATACCGGCGGGTGTGATACAATAGAACAAAAACCAACCGGTATCGCCTGTGCAGTCTCATATTATAGTCCTCTGTACGGGAAAATGCAATCAGGGCGGTGCCGGGGGAAAGGAACGGAACATGAAACAGGCAAAACGAATCGTCGCGATGGTGCTGTGTCTGCTGGCACTGCTGGCCCTGCCCGCCGGTGCCGTAATGGAAAAGGGAGAGCCCAACATCACGGCCCAGACCACCATGAAGGAAGTGCGCAACAACCCGGGCATCAAGAACTCCGGCTTCTACACCTACTCGCAGGATAAGGACTGCCCGCCGGGTCAGGCCCTGTGGGAGATGACCACTGTGGAAGGCTACACCAACGAGTATGTGGCCGAAGGCTGTGCCAAGGGGCTGAATCTGGTCATTGAGAACTACAACAATGGCGTGCAGGTCACCCACTCGTTCTACACGGATGCGGAAAAGGCGGCGGACCGCACCAAAAACAACACAGGCCTGTTCTATTTCCCGGCCAAGGCCCAAAATGCCAAGTTTGCGCTGATCCTGGCTGGCAGCGGTGCCAATGAGAGCGCCGAGCTGGAGGAGGGGGCCAGCACGGCCTGGCAGCTGCATGAGCTGGGCTATGCCGCCTTTATTCTGCGGTATCGCGTCTGGACGGATGCTTCCGATGACGCTCCGCTGGAGGACATCGGCCGGGCCATGCAGTACATTGAGGAACACGCTGCGGAGTTTGGCATCCAGCCGGAGCAGTACGCCATCGTGGGATATTCCATGGGCGGCCACCTGACGGGTCTGTTCGGCACGGAATCGGTGGGGTATCAGCATTACAATGTGCCCAAGCCCGCTGCCCTGCTGCTGGGCTACCCCATCAACGATATGACCTATATCAAGCTCATCTACCATGTCATTCAGGATATCGGCGCGTACGGCCCCAAATACTATACCCGGAATCTTTCGGATGAGATCACGCCGGACTACCCCGCCACCTATCACTGGCACGGTGTGAACGACACGCTGCTGAAAGAGCTGGTCTACTGGCGGCAGGGACCGCAGCTGGAAGCTGCCCTGCAGGCCAATCACGTCAAGCATGTTTACCGGGTGTTCAACAATGCACCTCACGTCTGCGGTATCGGCACCGGAACAGATGCCGAGAACTGGCTGGTGGAAGCCACTGCTTTCTGGGAAGAGCAGTGTGCCTGAGAGAAAGGATGAAACAGGATGAAAGATCTGAACGAAGCATTTGTGCATCTGAACGTCGGTCTGCCCGATGATGTGGAGCGGCTGAAGGCCGCGGGCTATTACAAAGAAGCCGTGGCACGGATCGATGAATATCTGGCCGAGGACTGGACGGAGACCCAGAACAGCCCCCGCAGTCAGGGGTTGGAAATGCCGGAGTACGAGCAGCCCGCCAACCCTGTGCCCCACGGCGTGGATGCGCTGCGGGATGCCCTGCTGGTGCAGAAGGAGATCATGTGCCGCCTGCCGCAGGAATACTGCTGGAACGAGGCACAGGCCGTGGCCCGGATGCAGGGCCTTGTGCGGGATTTCACGGTGGAGGAGTTCCGCCAGCTGGTGCATGAGGGCCGGGTGGACTGGCGGTTCGTGGAAGGGGAGAAGCACTACCTTGACCGTTTTGCCGAGACGCTGATCGCCACCCACGCCGACCTTGCCGCCCGTCAGCTCGACCCGCCCGCCCCGGCCGCGCTGGCCCGGGAGCGCCGCCACCGCATCCATGACCAGATGGAGCGGGAGGGGCAGGCCAGTGCCCGCATCACGCTGAAAACCAGCGTGGGGATGTCGGATGAGGCCTTTGCCGCCGCTCTGGCCAAGGCAAAGGCAGAGGGCCGGGAGAGCGTGCACGTCCGCGCCTGGCTGCCCATCCCGGCGGAATGCCTGGCCCAGAGCGAGATCGAGCTGCAGAGCTTTACCGAGCAGCCGGGCCGCATCGCCGATGCAAACGCCCCCCAGCGCACCGTCTGCTGGGAGGCTGACCTGACCGAAAACCGCCGCTTCGGGGTGCAGTACCGTTACAAGACAACGGCAGTCTATGCTGACCCGCTGGACTTTGTGCCTGCACCGGAACAGCCGACCTTTGATACCGAGGAGCAGGCCCCGCATATCGTGTTCACGCCCTATCTGCGGGCGCTGGCTGCACAGCTGACCGAAGGGATCACCGACCCGGCGGAAAAGGCAAAGCGCATCTATGATTACGTTACCCTGAACGTGCGGTATCACTATCAGCCCGCCTACTTTGTGCAGGAATGCCTGCCCGACCACTGCGCACGGAACCGGCGCGGGGACTGCGGCATTATGGCCCTGACCTTCATCACCCTCTGCCGTCTGGTGGGTATTCCGGCCCGCTGGCAGAGCGGCCTGTCGGTGTCGCCCACCGGCGTGGGCTGCCACGACTGGGCCATGTTCTACATTGCCCCCAAGGGCTGGATGTATGCCGACTGCTCCTTTGGTGCCTCCATGGCACGGCAGGGCGAGGAAGAGCTGCGCCGCCATTACTTCGGCAGCCTGGACACCGGGCGCATGGTGGCAAACCGCGCCTTTGAGGCACCCTTTGACCCGCCGATGTACGGGTTCCGCTCCGACCCCTATGATAACCAGTCGGGCGAGTGCGAGGTGGACGGCGTGGGCCTTTATGGCGATGCGCTGGATACCCGGAAAGAATTGGTCGATTTCGAGGACTTATAATCAATGGAATTTTTAGCTGGATTGTACACCCTGCTGCTGGTTACCATCTGCCTGCTGCTGGCAGTAGTGCTCTGGAAACTGAACAAGCCCCGGAACGGGGGAGACTACGAGGAGCTCAAGCGCTGGATGCAGCAGCAGCTCGATGCACAGGCAAAAGACTTTGCGGCCAGACAGGCGGCAATGGCGGAGCAGAATTACACCGCTATCCGCAGCGTCAGTGAGACGCTGCAGACCTCAGTGCAGAGCATGAGCACCACGCTGGCACAGGGCCAGAGCGGCCAGCAGCAGATCCTGACCCAGCGGCTCCAGAGTCTGGAGGCCGCCAACACCCAGAAGCTGGAAGAGCTGCGCAAGACCCTTGCGGAAAACATGACCGCCCTGCAGACCGAGAACGCCAAAAAGCTGGATGAGATCCGCCACACCGTGGATGAGCAACTGCAGGATGCCCTGCAGAAGCGGGTGACCGAGAGCTTCAAGGCTGTGAACGACCAGCTGGAACAGGTGTACAAGGGGCTGGGCGAGATGCAGAACCTTGCCGCCGATGTGGGCGGGCTGAAGCAGGTGCTCTCGGGCGTTAAGACCCGCGGCATTCTGGGTGAGATCCAGCTGGGGGCCATTCTGGAAGAGATCCTGGCCCCGGAGCAGTACGAGACCAATGTGGCCACCATCCCGGGCAGCACCCAGCGGGTGGAATATGCCATCAAGATGCCGGGTGCGGACGGCGGCACGGTCTGGCTGCCCATCGACTCCAAATTCCCCGGCGACACCTATGCGCACTTGCAGGATGCCCAGGCCTCCGGCGATGCGCAGGCGGTGGAGAATGCCCGCCATGCGCTGGAACTGGTGCTGCGGAGCGAGGCAAAGGACATCCGGGAAAAGTATGTGGAGCCGCCCTACACCACGACCTTTGGCATCCTCTTCCTGCCTTTTGAAGGATTGTACGCCGAGGTGGTGAACGCCGGTCTGCTGGAGGTGCTGCAGCGGGATTATCAGGTGAACATTGCAGGCCCCAGCACCATGGCGGCTCTACTCAACAGCCTGCAGATGGGCTTCAAGACCCTTGCCATCCAGAAGCGCTCCGGCGAGGTCTGGCAGCTGCTGGGTGCCGTTAAGACGGAGTTCGACAAGTTCGGGCAGGGACTCTCCAAGATGCAGCAGCGCCTGCGCCAGACCGATGAAGAGCTGGACAACCTCATTGGTGTCCGCAGCCGGGCCATCAGCCGCAAGCTCCGCAGTGTCCAGAGCCTGGATGATGCCAGCGCAGCAGCCCTGCTGGAGCTGGACAACGAGCCCGGCCGGCCGGTGGCAGCAAGACTGCCGGAGGAGCTTGAATAATCTTTAACAATGTGCTATACTAGGAACCGTTATTAGTATTATATTGCCGCTTTTCCGGCACTGCAATATGGATAGAGAGGATGTCTGCTATGAGCGTGAAAAAGATCAGCGAAGCCATTCTGGGCGTGGGTGTGGACGATACCACCATTGACCTGTTCGAGAGCCAGTATCCGGTGCCCACCGGCGTGAGCTATAATTCCTATGTCATTCTGGACGAAAAGACTGCCATTCTGGATACGGTGGACAACCGTGCCACGGAGCCCTGGCTTGCCAACCTGACCGAGGCACTGGCCGGACGCAAGCCGGATTACCTGGTGGTCAGCCACATGGAGCCTGACCACGGTGCCAATATCGCCAGACTGGCCGCCCTCTACCCGGAAATGCAGGTGGTGGGCAACGCCAAGACTTTCCTGTATATGGATCAGTTCTTTGGTGCTGATGCTGTGGCAAAGGAGCGCCGTGTGGTGGTGAAGGACGGCGAGAGCCTTTCTCTCGGTGCACATACCCTGACCTTTGTGTTTGCCCCCATGGTGCACTGGCCGGAGGTCATGGTCAGCTATGAATCCACCGAAAAGGTGCTGTTCTCCGCGGATGGCTTCGGTCGCTTTGGCGCTGTGGCAAAGTTTGACGAAAAGGCCGACTGGGCCAGCGAAGCCCGCCGCTACTACCTGAACATCGTGGGGAAATACGGCCCGCAGGTGCAGGCGCTGCTGAAAAAGGCCGCGGCTCTGGACATCCAGACCATTTGCCCGCTGCACGGCCCGGTGCTGACCGGAGATCTGGGCAAGTACCTGAACTACTACGACATCTGGTCCAGCTACAAGCCCGAGGAGCCGGAAAAAATCCTTGTGGCAAGTGCCTCCATCCACGGCCACACCCGTGCAGCAGCCCACCTCATGGCCGAAAAGCTGCGTGCAAAGGGCGCGAAGGTCGTGGAGATGGATCTGACCCGCACCGATGTGTCCTATGCCGTCACCGAAGCCTTCCGCTGCGGAAAGATCGTGCTGGCCTGCGCCACCTACGACGGCTTCCTCTTCCCGCCGATGGAGAATCTGCTGACCCACCTCAAGACCAAGAACTTCCAGAACCGCACGGTGGGTCTGATGGAGAATGGCACATGGGCACCCATGGCCGCAAAGCTCATGCGCGCCGAGCTGGAAGGCATGAAGAACATCACGGTCTGTGAGAATGTGGTCACCATCCGCAGTGCTGCCAATGCTGCTGCCGAAGCGCAGATGGATGCACTGGCTGCAGAAATCGTGGCAAAATAAAGCACTCTGGAAAAAACGCAAGATCCTCTGCCGACTGCCCGGCAGGGGATTTTTTTATTGAACCATGTGGAAGAGTTTGATATACTGAAAAGCAGAAGTTTATGGATGGAGGAATATCATGTCTGTAGAAATAAAAGCGGATATCAGACACTGGCTGCGGGAGTTGGATAAGAAATATTTCTTTGTGATGCTGGGCTTTGCGGTGATGGTCTATTTTCCGCTGATCAGCTTGAAGCTGACGAACACAGTGGATGGTCTGTGGACAACGGCTGAGTACATGGCGGGAGCATGGGAGCTTTCCAATGGGCGATGGTTCTGGCTGGTGACCAGTTTTCTGCGTTTCAGTCTGCAGCTAGAACCCATCAATGCGGTGGTATGCTTGGTGCTGGTTTCTCTTGGAGTCACCAGGCTTCATATGCTCTTCAAACCGGCATGGATGAGAACATCCTGCATTGACTGGCTCGCAGGTTTATGCTATGTTTCCAATGTTGTGGTCGGGTGCTATCTTTCGTTTCACTTCATTGCACCGGAGTACGGATTTTCGTTTTTCTTTGCAATGCTGGCTACAGAGCACGTGATCCGGGGAAAATCAGCCGTAAGCAGCATTGTGCCGGCAGCGGTGCTTTTGGCACTGAGCCTTGGCCTGTACCAGACGAACCTTGCCTGTTTCTGTCTGGTGCTGCTGGCCTATTTTCTCCTACTACTTTTCCAGAATGGAGAAAAACAAAAGATTCGGGAATATATTTGCAAAAGCCTGGCAAGTGCTGCATCCGGCGCAGTGCTGTATCTGCTGATCTTAAAGATTACACTGTGGGCGACGGGAACGGCGATGGCCGATTACCAGGGTGGTGCAGATATTTCAGTGTCTGGAATTCTGAAAAATCTTCCTTCCAGCGTTGAAAAGTGCTATGAGCTTTTTTATCGGTATTTCTTTGGTACCCTTGTAAAACACAATATGCTGCAGGAAACTGCAGTTGTATTTGCTTTGATTTTTTGTGTGGTGGGTGCCGCGCTTGCGTGCAGACTGGTTCGGCTCATACGCCGGAAAGATTGGGAAAACACTTTCTATGGCACAGCAGCGCTGCTGGTGCTGCCCATGATGTGCACGGTATTTATGGTGGCAACCTCGCAGGCGTTGTTTTATATTCCCATGTCCGGAGGTCTGGCCTTGTTCCTGCCGGTCTGTTTCTGGCTATTGGACAGCAGCCGGGAGGGAGAAACAGCCTGTGATGCGTTCCGCAAATGCTGGAATAAAGCAGAAAAAGCACTGATCCTGCTTACGGCGGCTGCTGTCGTTTACGGGAGCGTATTCATGTCGGCTATCGATCAGCAGGCGATGTATGAGGGACGCAAGGCAACAAAACAAATCGCGGACCTTGTGGCCGATGAGCTGGTGGCAGAGGGCTATTATGATTTGCCGGAAAAACTGCCAGTGATGCTGGTAGGCCGCCCCAGTGCAAGCCCACTGTTCCGGACACACGTCATCTATTGGGATGCGAACGACTACGCACAGGTGGGCCTTTTCGAAAAAGAAAATGCCGCTACAATGCGCTATTCATGGAATGCGGTGTTTCGTGACCTCACACCGATGCAGCTGGAGCTGTGCAGTGATGAGGTATATGACGAACTGATCCGGACAGAAGAAATCAAACGAATGCCGACATTCCCTGAGAAAGGCTCCATGCAGGAAATGGACGGTGTATATGTGATCAAAATTTCAGAGGATTATCTGATCGATGAATAACAAATGAGCCTGAGAACATAAAACAGGACAGATGGAGAAAATAACGATGAAAGAAAAAATCGATGTACAGAAACCGGACGACCTTGGGCTGGATATATCGGATCTAAGATATTTTCTGGTGATGCTGCTGTTTTCGGCGGTAGTGTTTTTCCTGCTGATCAGCCAGCGGCTGACCAATACATTTGACGGATTGTGGAACAATACATGGTTCTTCGGCGGCTATTGGCAGGTAGTCACGGGCCGATGGCTCTGGCCGGTGATCGATGCGCTGCGGTTTGGCATCCAGACGGAACCTTTCAATTCATTGCTGACGCTTTCCATGTCGGCGCTGGCGGTTACCCTGCTTCGGAAGTTTTTTACAGAGAAGGATTCTGTCGTGACCTATCTGGCGGGTATGGCTGTTCTGGCCAGCACGGTCACTGGAATACAGCTGTCATATCGGTTTCAGTCGCCGGTGTTTGGCTGCTCATTTTTGTTTTCTGTTCTGGCGGCAGAGCGTGTGGTTCGTGCCGCAGATTTTAGAAAAGCGGTCATACAGGGAGCACTGCTTCTGGTCATGAGCCTTGCGTGCTATCAGACGAGCCTTGATAACTTTTGTCTGCTCCTGCTGACATATCTTCTGCTGCTTCTGTTCCGCAATGTGGACAGAGAAAAGGTCCATGCCCACATTGGAAGAAGTCTTTGCAGCGCAGCTGCAGGAATGGTTTTGTATTTCCTGCTCACAAAGCTGATCGTATGGGCATGTGGATGGCAGATGGCAAGTTATAATGGAGGAGCGGATGTTTCGGTACTTTCTATACTGAAAAATCTGCCCAATGCCATTGCAGAGACCTACCAACTGTTTGGAGCTTACTTTTTTCAGAATTACTATCGGCATAACATTCTGCAGCCGGTGGGCTTTTTCGTTTTGGTATTTCTGGCGCTGAGCATCGGACTGCTGAACCGCTTCAGAAAAATGCTTCACCGGAAAAATTGGGAATATATCCTTCTGGGAGTGGCAGCGCTGATCGTTTTGCCCATCATGTGCAATGCCATCATGCTGATCACAAGCGAGGCAGTCTGGCTTTTGCAGATGGGCGAAGGATTGAATCTGTTCGTGCCGGTATGTCTGCTGCTGCTTGAAGGGTCGCGCACAAATCAGCCTATGGTAAAAAAGTATGTACGTGCTGCCCGGACAGGGGCTGTAGTACTTGCGGTTTTGGTCGTCTATGGCAATGTCTGCTCTGCCGTGATCGATCAGGAAGCTATGTATGAGGGAAGAAAAACACTCAAGAGCATGTCGGATCACATCGCGGACGACCTGATGAGCAGCGGATATTTTGACGATAACGAGCAGCTGCCGGTGCTGTTTGTGGGCAGACCCAGCTCGAACTCCAGTTTTATGAAGAGGGAGTATTACCTCTATGCAAATCCGTATGCGCAGATGGGCCGCTTCTGGCTGAACGATTACTCGGCCAGAGCGTCTTGGAAAGCGGTTTTCAGGGATATTACTCCGGCAAAACTCAAGCATTGCTCGGTGGAACAGTATGGGGAACTGTACAGCAGAACAGAGCTGGAACAGATGCCAGTCTATCCGCAGGAAGGATATATCCAGCAGATCGACGGTGTGGTCGTGGTAAAAATTTCAGATGATTACAAAGTTGATAAAGAGTTTGCGCCACTGATCGACCTGGGAGAATTGTTTCAGCTCATAATGGATGACATAAACGATTCATAATGGCTGCGGCTTTGTGAAAAAAACCTCCACCGAACGCGATTTTTGCGGAAAGTGACTGCACAACCCTTGCAAACTGTCCCGAAATGTGGTAACATAGCTCTTGGTTATAAAACCTGAATACTCCCAAACGCAGCGACGGAGAGAGTAGGCATGGCGTACACGGCAAAGAGAGAAGCTTCACCGGCTGAGAGGGCTTCCGGGTGTATCTGTGCTGAAGTTCGCTCCTGAGCGGTCTGTGCGAAACAGCAGTAGTACAGAACGGCCACGCCCCGTTACGGCGTTCTGAGAGCCGCCCGGCATCTGTGCACGGGTGGAAACCGGGTGGTACCGCGGAGCTAAGAATCAACAGCTTCGTCCCTTTTGCCTGAGAAATCGGGCAGGGGACGGAGCTTTTTTGTTGCACTCCGCTCATCAACACGAAGAATAAAGGAGAGAACATCCATGCAAGCAATGATCGACGAGCTGGCAAAACAGGCCGCTGAAAGCCTTGGTCAGGTGTCCGGCAAGGAAACGCTGGCCTCCTTCTGGCAGGAGTACCTCAGCAAAAACGGCAAGATCCCTGCCCTGATGAAGAACCTGCGCACCGTTGCGCCGGAAGAGCGCCCCGCTATGGGCAAGATCATCAATGAACTCAAGGCAAAGGTTCAGGCAGATTACGACGCTGCTGCAGAACAGGTGAAGCAGGCAGAGCTTGCTGCCCGCAATGCTGCGGAGACGGTGGATATCACCCTGCCCGCCAAGACCCGCTCTGTGGGCGGTCTGCACCCGCTGACCCTGATCACCAACCAGATCATCGACGTGTTCTCCGGCATGGGCTTTTCGGTGGGTACCTTCCCGGAGATCGAGGACGACGACCACAACTTTACCCGCCTGAACGTGCCCAAGGATCACCCGGCACGCGACATGCAGGACACCTTCTACCTGTCGGAGGAGTTCCTGCTGCGTACCCAGACTTCCGGCGGCCAGATCCGCACCATGGACGTTCAGAAGCCGCCCATCAAGATCTTGATGCCCGGCCGTGTGTTCCGCTCCGACTCCGACGCCACCCACAGCCCCATGTTCCACCAGATGGAAGGTCTGGTGGTGGATAAGGGCATCACGCTGGGCGACCTGCAGGGCGCCCTGAACACCTTCGTGCAGAAGCTGTTCGGTGCCGACACCCGCACCCGCCTGCGTCCTTCTTACTTCCCGTTCACCGAGCCCAGCGTGGAGGTGGACGTGAGCTGCTTCGAGTGCCACGGCAAGGGCTGCCCGCTGTGCAAGCACACCGGCTGGATCGAGGTGCTGGGCGGCGGCGTTGTCAACCGCAAGGTGCTGGAGAACTGCAATATCGACCCGGACGAGTATTCCGGTTTCGCCTTCGGCATTGGCATCGAGCGTATCGCTATGCTGAAGTATGGCATCAACAACATCGGCCTGATGTTCGAGAACAACCTGCAGT
>ERZ1106976.3575-NODE-3575-length-12068-cov-3.225089_pt1 | contig 12068 bp, 8 predicted proteins | sample MGYA00403687_ERZ1106976 | MGnify/ENA primary metagenome ERZ1106976 (study PRJEB35170, sample SAMEA104062446) | human gut metagenome | biome: human gut; feature: human-associated habitat; material: faeces | place: Denmark | collected 2013-02-22 ... | reverse complement strand
ACGGTTCGCACCAAACGCTTTCCGTACCCCCAGCTCCCCCATGCGTTTCTGCATCCTCGACGCTGTAAGCCCGCTGAGGTTCATAGCCGGGACCAGAAGCAAGACGATCAAGACCAACGCATACTGCCCCAACATTCTCGGCACGTCGGGCACGACATTACTCCACAAGCGAAGGCGGCTCTCCATCTGCGTATCCGGCTGCTTCATCAAGTCAATCTTGAGTTCTTGCAAGGAATTATTAAACCGGGCTACGTTTTGCTCCACCTCGGTCTTGATCTTGTTGAAGTCACCGCTTGAGCGAGCCAATATCAAGACCCGATAACTACCGATCAGACCCTCCAATGTCTCCTCGTTTATCAGCCGATCCACATCGGATTGAGCATAAGGAATCCAGATCTGGGCATACGCACGGTTGGCGAGAGGAGATACGTCCTCCACGATACCGCCAACCACATATGGACGGCGTGCCACCAATATCGTTTGCCCGATCACGCTCTCGTCTGCCAACCCGAATATACGGAGTGCCAACCTACGACTGATCACCGCTTTCTTGATATTACTCTCCACATCGCTCCGCAGGAATGGTTTTCCCGCCAAGAACTCGAAATCGAAGATCTTCCAGAAGCCCTCGTCGGTCCGTATCTGATCGCATTTCATCCGTCTCGTTTGATCCGTGGAAGTGACCAGCGTTTGCATCCGCATCAATTGCATGCTGACGGCCTCCGGGGTTTTCAGCGTAAAGAAGCACTCCTTAGCCACACGGCCACCGACAAGGGAATAGTTCATACCGCCATCCTCCTCATTCTTATGCGTGATCGCCACGTCCTTCACATAAAGCGTCCGATCCCGGTTCAACTCCGGCTTGAAGCCTTTATTTTGTATCTCGAAGACAATGACCATCACCATGATCATGCAGATCGCCAAGGCCGTGCCCAGAATGGTAATCACGCTGAAGAAAGGGCTTTCTTTCAGCATCTGTAGAGCTTGTCTAAAATATTGCCTATACATATGTGTTCGTTTTTATGACTGTTATCTATCTATTAGCAAATGCTGTGCCAAAGACGTAAGCAGCTGTATATCAACAGCCATATCATAAAAAAGTGTCCGATAACGAACATCTGGCTCGTTATCGGACACTCCCGAAAGCAGGCTACGCTACCCTGATCACTCGTAATGCAGAGCCTCCGCCGGCTCCAAGCGGGCTGTCGAGCGGGCGGGATACCATACGCCACAGATGATCATGAGGACGATCAAGACAAACGTAATCCCTCCGCAAATCGCGAGGCGCAGCCACGTGAACGGAAGCTGATAGGTATCTATCAAATCCATATGGGCGATGTTGAAGCTGATGACTAAGGACGGGATGAACGCCAAGACCAGCAGCAAAACACCCTCTCCCACCATGATCGAGTTCAACTGACGGCGGGTAGAGCCTAAGGCCATCCTTAGCCCCATCTCGCCTTTGCGATATTCCGTACGGAACCAGAAGGTGCCGATGATGCCGAGGAATATATTCGCCAATAGGAAGCAGGCTACCGCCACACGGGTTTTCACCTCGTTCTCTACGCCGATCGAACGGATATAACCGTCGCGAATATATGACAAGGGCTGTACGTCTAGCAGATAGAGGTTGCCTAGCCGAAGCTGTTCGGCCATATCCTTGCGGAAGCGTGCGGGGAAATCAGCATTATCGACATCCGGACGGACACGTACGCAGAGTCGCACGGCATCTATCATCCCCTCATAGTATCCTTCCTCCATCCGGCTTAGCCGCAGGGCCCTATAGACGTTGGGTTCCGCCTTGGTGTACTCATGACGGCGGATGGGGACGCTGATACCACGGATCGTCTCCTCGATCTCGTCGGTCACATTCCCCCGGTACGCCTTTTGCCCGAGTAGGGAAAGGCCGGGATTCATCGTCTCCACGTCGGCGGAGATTACGATGGAGTTGTTATCCTCGATGGCCCGTTTCAAGGAAGCCGTCTCGCCCTCCTTGTCATAGATACGGAACACGTCGAAGAACTCCGGGGTGACGAAAGCATAGCGGCAGGGCACCTGCAACGTATCAATCCGCCAAACGAGGTTACGGCTTCCCATATAATAAGGCATCCCCCCATCCGTAAGGCAGGCCGATTCCACGCCGGGATAGGTGCGGATGCGATCCAACGCCGTCAGCAGATGAACACCATCCGGCCGCTCCCGCTTCTCCTTCGGGATATAATCCGGGCTTCTTTCCGAAAGGCTACTGATCACGATGCTGTACGTATGCCGGATATCGAAGCCCAGAGGAGCCGTATACGTGCGCCCCATCACATACAGGTAGTCCACAAGGAACCAAAGGAAGACCGAGACCAGCAATAGCTCAGCCCACAACCAAGCGTTTTGCTTGCGCTGGTTCCAGATCAATTGTAATAAATGTCGTATCATATCTTTCTATTATTTTAGTATAGCTATCATCCAATGCGGGAGATTAATGAACATTCTCGTTGAGAGCCGAGATGATACGCATCCGTGAGGCTCGCCAAGCCGGGATGCCGGCGCTCAGCAGGTTCAACGCAAGACAAGCAAGGAACGCATAAAGGAAGATCAATGGATTGAACATCATCTCCGCATTGACGAAGGTGCGACCGATACCCATCGATGCCGTGCCCGTATCTAGCAACCAATCGGACAAGAGCAGTACGGAGGCGTATGAGAAAAACAAACCTAACACACCTCCCAGCAAGGTCTGCAACAGATTCTCGTAGAGTACCTGCGTCAGTAATTCCGAGCGTGTCGCCCCGAACGCCTTCCTCACCCCGATCTCCGCCATACGTTTACGCATCCGGCTTTGCGTGATACCGCTCATGTTGATGGCAGGGATCAGCAAAAGGACAAGAACGATGATAACATATTTCAGGACCAGTTCCCGTACATTCGGCTCAGAGAAAGCGTCCTCGCGAGCCAAATCACCCAAATGGGTATCGGGCGCACCTCCGATTCTCAGCAGGTGCGTGCTCTGTGATTCGTTCAGGCGAGCGATATTCGCCTCGGCCTCGGAGTGGATCGCGCCAAAGTCGGCGGACGAACTTGCGAGGATATAACAACGGAAGCCCCCGACGAGACGGTCGGAACCATTATCATACAGGGAATTGTCGGTGGTATAAGGCAACCAGACATCGCCATAGGCAGACTCGGCCAGCAGGGAGACATCCCGCACGACGGCACGGATGGTATAGGGCACGTAGCTGATCTCGACCGTACGGCCTACGACCTCAGTCGTGCCATAGAGCCGACGTGCCACGGACTCGCTTACCACAGCATCCATGATGCCACTTTGCACTTCTTCCTCGCCATAAGGCTTACCGGAGAGGAAACGAAAGTTGAAGATATTCCAGAACGCCGCGTCCGTAAAGGTCACGTCGCACTTGAACTCCACCGTATGATCCGCCACTGCCGCCAAGCGTTGCACGCCATGATAGGCCATGCCCACCTTCTCGGCAGAGCGCAAGGGATAGAAACAATCTTTCACCACCCGGGAAGCGAGAAGGTAGCAGTCGTTATAAGATTCGTTCTCTTTGTAGGAGGCACGGGTATCACTGACGTACATCATCCGGTCCCGATAGTCTTCCGGTGAGTAATTGGCGGTACGTATCTGCCATACGATCACGATCACCATGATCATGCAAATCGCCAAGGCCGTACCGAAAATAGAGACTCCGGAAAGGAGCTTGTTCTCTTTCAATAAGGCCCAGGCTTGTTTTAGATAGATCTTGTACATATTCATTTGATTTAATTATACGATTCAGTCGGTGGGAGACGGGGCATTATCTGTTATCCGTCATACCGCAGCGCCTCGGCCGGCTCCATCTCGGCGGCCTTGCTGGCGGGGAGCCAGACGGCAAGCAGGATGACGATAGCCAGCAGTATCCATGTCAAGATATTCACCAGCAAGAAACGGAGCGGCAGGATCGCCGGCCAGTAAAGCTCCGGCAAGGTCCCTTTGGGGATGTCCAAGAAGCCGACCATCACGAATTGAGCCTCTATCAACAAAGCGAGCGGGGTAGCCATGAGTAACAGGCATATGCCCTCACGAGCCATCTGGCTACGTATCTCTTCACGGGGCGAACCGATCGCCATGCGCAACCCGATCTCTCCCCGGCGCATCCGCACCCGGTACCAGAACGTACCCATCACGCAAAGCAGGATATTCAAGCCCAAGAAGGCCATCAACGCCATACGGACCCGGTAATCGTAGGTAACGCCAAAGGAATAATCGGTATCGGCCTTGATCCGTTCATAGGAGGTCAGGCGTTTCAGGTAGAAGTTCCCCACCCGAAGCTCACGGCTCATCTTCTCCCGAAACGTATCGGCGAAACGAGGGCCTGCCACGGCAGGATCGATCCGTATGAAATAATTCATCTCGGGGATCTCCTCCGCCGAGGGACGGATCGCCAAGAAGGCGGCACCTTGGGGTAGGCTATTGTCAAAACGCTTGATATCCTCTAAGACACCCTTTACGATATAAGTCGGGCCCTCCTCGTCGAAAGGGTCTTTCACCTCACGCCCAACGGCGGATGCCTCTCCAAATACCTTTCGCTCCACCATCCGGGTGGTTACTATAGCGCGGGGGTCTCCCCAATCAAAATCGGATGTAGATACCGGACGGCCGTCTTTGGCGTACGAATGGTTGAAGACCGACAGGAAATCCGTGGTAGGATCTATCTCATACCTCATGACCGCTTCCCGCTTACTCGTATCGGCCGCGTTCGCCAAACCAATACCGTAATAACAGCCCGTATAAGGCGTGGAGTAACAGCCCGAGGCCGCGCCCATCGCCTGCACTCCCGGATAATCACGCAAGCGGTCTTTTATCCGCTCATAATTTCCCAGCATGGCGATCGAGTCGCTCTCGGCGACTCGATAGTCGGGGGAGGTTTCCGGCAAGAGGCCCATCTCTACCTGCCAGACATCGGCGTAGCCGCGTCCGGAGGGGAGGCTACGGTTATAGATCTCCACGAAGAAGTAATCCGCCATGTACCACGCCAGGCAAAAGGCGAGCAGCAACTCCACGCACACCCACACGTTGCTACGCCAGCGGTTCATCAATTGTATCCAAGTTATTTTCCACATATCTTTCTTCCCTCCATTTAAGCGTTCAACGAATCAACGATAGGTCGCCTTGACGCACGCCAAGCGGGCCACAACGCCGACATCAGGTTTAACAGGAAACATACGCACAAGGCGATCAAGAAGACCCACGGGTTGAACAACATCCCCATGGAGAGCGATACGTCCACGCCATCCGGGGCGGCATCCGAGAAGCCGTTGCCGATCTTGAAGACCCACGAACTGGCGAACGTCACCAACAGGAAGGAGAACAGGAGTCCCACCAAGCCGCCCAGCAGCGTATACAGGAAGTTCTCCATCAAGACCTGCCCGATCAACGCCCCCTTGGGAGCCCCGAAAGCACGCCGCACGCCCAGCTCGCCCAGACGCCGCTCCATACGGGAATCGGCCATGCCCGAGAGGCTGACGGCGGGGACGAGCAGCAGGAGCAGGAAAATCACCCCATAACGGCTCAAGTCTCCCACGATATCCGGCTCCACGTTCGACCAATACCGGAAGATACTCTCCCAATGGCGATCCGGCTGCCCAAGAAGGGAGAACTCACGTTTACCATCCACGTTCAACGATTGGTTGAAGCGACGCACGTTATCCGCCACCGCCTCCCGCACCTTGCCGATATCGGCCTTGTCCTTCACGAGCATATAGACCTTCAAGGGGCCTAGCCCGGGCATACGCGCCTCCGAGTATCGGACCCGCTCCTCGAAGTCGGGCACTTGGGTATATGGGTACCAGACCTGCGAGAAAACCCGATCCATCAGGTAAGATACGTCATCCACCACGCCCACCACACGAAATGAGGTAAAGTCGAGGCTCAAGGTCTGCCCCACGGCACTACCTTCTCCATAAAGCCTCTTGGCCAGTGAGCGGGCGATTACCGCCACGGGCATCCCCGACCGGAAATCGGCCTCGGTGAAAGGCTTGCCCTCCAGGAAACGGAAGGAGAATACTTTCCAGAACCCATCGTTTACCCCCATCTTCATGACCGGTATCTGCACGGGACTGCCCACCGGCTGCACGAAAGCGGAGGCGGCGTCATCGCAACATAGCGCCAACGCCTCCAAGCCGGGCACCCCCGCAAGGCACTCTTCCACGAAGCGGGGCGATACCGGGCCACTGCTCGTGCCCCCTTTCTCATTCTTCAGCGCAGCGCTCTTCACGGTCAGCAACCGGTCCCGGTCCATCTCCGGATAAATAGAGGCCATTTTCACGTAAAACACGATGGACAGCACCATCACCAGCGAGATCGCCAATCCCGTCCCCACGATATAGACCGAGCTGAACAGCCGTTCTTGCCGGATCAGGGCCCATGCTTGTTTTAAGTAGATCTTATACATATTCATTCCATTTAAATATTCTATCAGTCGGTGAGAGACGGGGCACGCCCCGTCTCTACAACCGGGTGTTATCTGTTATCCGTCATAGCGCAGGGCATCGGCGGGTTCCAAGCTGGAGGCTTTGCGGGCCGGATACCAAGTGGCAAGGCTGATGATGAGCGCCAAGATCAGCCAAGTCAGCAGGGAGTTGATCAGGAAGCAGCCTACCTTGGATTCTACCAAGCCGGGCGGCATCAAGTCAATCCAGGCTAGATTCACGCAAATCAACAGGGCCGGGACGGTGGCGATCGTCAGCAACATCAAGCCCTCCCCCATCACCAAGCCCAAGATGGAGGCACGCGTGGAACCCATCGCCATACGCAAGCCCAGCTCCGCACGGCGGCGGCTCACGTGAAACCAGAACGTGCCGATCACCGCGAGGAACACGTTCGTGAGCAGGAACAGGCCCAGAGCGGAGACGATCCGCTGGGCGTTACTCTCGATCGAGTTCTCCAGATAAGAGGATCGCACGTCGGGGTAGGCTCGCACCTCCGACACCCAGAAGTTGCCCACCATCAATTGACGCTTCATCGCTTTCAGGAACCGATCGGCGTAACCGGCCGTAGCCACGGAAGGGCGAAGGCGGAAGGTTATCTGCACCTGTGTAAGATCGTTAAGCTCCCGCAGGTCGAGCAAGGAGAAGAGGATACATTGCTTCCGGCGGTCGAACTCGTCATTGCGGACCGGCCCTGTCACCGCCACCACGTGTCCGGGAAGGGTATCACCATGCAGGTAGATATCGGCCCCGATAGCGTCGGTCGTGCCATATAGCCGCCTCGCCAACTCCGCCGATATCACCCGATCCCTGCCTTCCCTTGTCCCGGACAGAGCCTCGCCCAGCCTCTCCGGGCTTTCGCCCGAGGCGGGACGGATGCCAAACACACGGAAGTAGTCCGGCGAGACGGTCATCAGCCGTACGCTTACGCTGACGGAATCCCTCGTCACCCGGCTTCCCGACCAAGAAAGGGTATAGGGCAAGGAAGAGACGGAGAGCGCCACGGCCTCCACGTCGGCATGCCCCCGGAGGCGTTCCACGATACGCTCCACGTCGCGCGCAGCCTCATCGCCGCCCTCCTCGTAGGTAACGAACGAGGGACTGTTGGAGGGACGGACGGCCAATACCGCATGGTAGACGCCCTCGAGGTCGTAGCCCACCGGCTCATACCACGACTTACCCATCATCAAGAAGTAGCTGGTCATGAACCAGATCACCACGAACACCACCAGCAACTCGGCCAGTATCCATCCGCTGCCCCCCATGCGGGACCTTATCAGTTTCAATATATGTATTATCATAACCGTATCTCCTATTTATCCATTCAACGCATCCGTTATATTCCCCCTCACGATCCTCCAAGCGGGCAGCATCGAGGAAAGCAGGTTCAATGCGACGCAAACCCCGAAGGCGTACGCGAAGACCGACATATTGAGCAGCATCCCCGGCGAGAGGAAGACATCCCCGCTCGTCCCCAGAAGATTGAACCCAGGCACGAGGAGGGCGTTACGGAAGATGAACACCAGCACGTAGGAGAAGAGCAGCCCCGCCACGCCCCCGGGCAGCATCAGCACCATATTCTCCACGAAGACCTGCCCCATCAGCGTAGCCTTCGTCGCCCCGAACGCCTTGCGGATACCCAGCTCGCCGACACGCTCTTGTATTCTCGACGCGTTCATCCCGGAAAGGTTCAGCGCCGGTACCAACAAGAAAAGGAGGAGCGCCATCCCAAGCACGATGTAGGTCTCGGGGCCGAACAATCCGGAAAGGAGATTGTCGGCATAGCTCAAGGGCTCCTCGCATACCACCTGCCCTTCGGACAGCCCGCTATTATAGCGCCTCACCTCCCGCCGCAGTTCCTCCGAGAGAGCCGGCAGGTCGGACGCGTCGGCAAGCAGGATATTTGCCTCCAGCAGGCCGACGGCCCCGTCACGCTCGCCCAAGGCATGGTCCATGGCGACGGAGAGGGAGGAATAAGTGACCCACGCCTCGGCGTAGACATCGGCGGTTATGCCGGAGACGTCGTCCACAACACCGCTCACGGTATACTCCAAGCCGTTCAGCAAGATCGTCTGCCCCGCCGCCGCCTCGTGCCCAAACAGCCGGCCGGCCAACGAGCGGCACAGCACCGCACGGGGCATGCCGGAGAGGAACTCGGCCTCGGTGAAGGGCCCCCCCTCCACGAAATCGAAGCGGTAGACACGCCAGAAGCCGTCGTCGCAGCCTTTCAACCTCACCTTGGGAGACTCGTCTCCACCGGGCAGTCGCATGAAAGCGTCACCATAAGAGAAAGGCATCATGAAGGAGTTGGTGGTCACCGCCACGTCCTCCGGGACGCGGAGATTACCGATCACCTCCTTGACGAGGCGAGGGCCGCAAGCCGCCTTGTAATTGCTCTTCGTGCCATTCAACTTGTATGTCACGTTCGAGAGGTAGCACATCCGGTCCCGATGCACCTCGGGGGCGATATTCGCCGTACGTATATGGTAGGCCACCGCCAGCGCCATTACCATAGAGATGGCCAGCCCCGTGCCTACGATGTAGACCGAGCTGAAGAAGCGCTCCTGCCGGATCAAGGCCCATGCTTGCTTTATGTAGATCTTGTACATACTCATTCGATTCACGTTATCTTTCTTATCTTTGCCACTTAATCATTCATTAAACCACGAGATCATGGATAAAGAATTACCTAAGTCGGAGCTGCCCAAGCCGTTTCGCAAGCTGAGCCTCCGCGTCAGCAAGAGCCACCTGCCCGGTAACGCGAGCTACAAGGGAAGCGTCGTATGGCAACGTACGCTCAGCATCGATGACATCGCCGCCCGTGTCGTAGACAAACGGAGCGAGTATCGCAAGGAGACGCTCATCACCACCTTCAATCTCCTCAAGCGGGAGATCTACGACGCCATCGAGGAGGGCTACAACGTGGACTTCGGCTTCGGGCGGACGGAACTGACCGTGAACGGGCCTTTCGAGAGCCTGTACGAGAAGTTCGACCCCAACCGCCATACGCTCGCCCCACGCCTGCGCCCCGCGCCGGAGCTGAAACAACGGGTGGCAAACTTGCGTGCCGTGAACGAGACCTACCAACTGGATTACAACTCCCAGCCCCGTCCCGCTTACGTCAGCCTCCGCATCCAGCCCCGCACGCCCGACAGCGACGAGCCTTACAACCAGCTTCCGGCAGGTGAGCACCACTTCATCTCCATCTATGGCGACCGGCTGAAACTGATGGGCGACGATCCCCGCGTGGGTCTCTACCTGCACCGCCCCGACGGCTCGGAAGAACACTTCTACCCGCCCTCCGAGGTGCTTATCAATACCGGCAAACGACTTTGCTTCACGCCCGGCTTCGCTTTCACCGACGGCGAGTGGGTGGCGGAGGTGGTGACGCAATACACACCCAACTCGCGTCCATACAAGCAACCCCGCTATGGAACACTCACCTTCCTAGTGAGATAGCTCCCGAGCCTTCCCTGCTCGTATCACACATGACAGCTTTCATGAGCGACACATGATAACTTTCATGAACGATTCATGATAGCTTTCATGATTAACGCATGATAGCTATCATGAGTGATGCGAGCAGTAGTGTCCTAGATCCGCTCCTTACTGCACCTGCCTTCCGTCGAAGAAGCGCACGGTGCGGCTGGTTTGCTTGGCTTGCGCCTCGTTGTGGGTTACCATTACGATGGTGCGGCCGTCCTCCTCGTTGAGTTGGTGGAGCAGGTCCATGACCTCGATACCCATCTTGGAGTCCAAGTTACCGGTCGGCTCATCGGCGAGGATGATGTCGGGGTTACCTACGATCGCACGGGCGATGGCCACACGCTGGCATTGACCGCCGGAGAGCTGCGTCGGAAAATGGCGCATACGGTGGCTCAGGCCGACCTTCTCTAGCACGGCCTCGGCCAGCTTGCGGCGCTCCGAGGAGGATACCTTGCGGTAGAGAAGTGGCAGCTCCACGTTGTCCAGCACGTTCAGGGAATTGATCAAGTGGAAGCTCTGGAAGACGAAACCCAACTGCTTGTTACGGAAAGCGGCCAACTCCTTGTCGCTCATGCCTACCGTGTTTACTCCGTTGATCTCGACCGTGCCGGAGGTAGGAAGGTCCAGCAGGCCCATGATGTTCAATAAGGTGGACTTCCCGCATCCGGAAGGCCCCATAATGCTGAGGAACTCGCCTTGCTGCACCTCTAGGTTCACGTTTTCCAACGCGACTGTCTCTATCTCTTTCGTACGGTAAATCTTCTGTAAATTCGTTAGTTTGATCATGACTGTAATATTTTAATTGTTATTGTTTGACTCTTGTTATTGTTAAACTCTTGCTATCGCTAGGCTTTGCCACCTAAAAGCAAATTACGTGCCAGAAACGTATCTCATTGATTCCATGGCATCTTCCTGAAAAAGCACTGTCCATTATCGAACAGTCGGTTCATTCCCGAACACAGATGTCCGTGTCTGATCATTCCTGCCGCAAGGCGTCCGCCGGATGCATCCGCATGGCCCGGTAAGACGGAAAACTGATTCCCACGACAATCATCGCGGCCATCACCGCATACGAGAAGACGAAGCCGAACAACAGGCGTGAGGCCATGTCGGGCGGTATCTCCGAGCCTTGCGTCACCTCCATATGCAGCAGGTTGGCGAAGATGACGGTAGAGGGGATGAAAGCGATGGTGAGTAGAGCCAAGCCCTCCTTCACCAATTGCCAGAATATGCCCTTGCGGGTGGCTCCCATCGCCATGCGGAGGCCGATCTCGGCGCTCCTTTGTTGCGTACGATACCAGAAGGTTCCCACCACGCCGAGCAGGACATTCAGCAGGAAGAAGGCGATGCCCGCCACGTAAAGGCGGACTTGATCCAACCAACGCTCAAGGAACTGGTCCCGGTAATGGGACATCGGGAAAACATCCTTCAGATAGATATTGCCCACGCGCAATTGCTGCTCCATCTCCTTCCGGAAGTTGGTGGCGAAAGCGGCGCCGTCCGCACCGGGCTTCACCCGGATGAAGGTGTTCAGGCCCTCTCCGACCCAATCGCCCTCCTCGGCCACCTTGTTCTCGTCCACCAGCTTATAGTAGGCGTAATCATAACCGGTGAACTCGCAGTAACGTTGTTTCTCGCAGACACCACCGATACGGTAGGCCACGCTATCACGAGAGCCTTGGTCGGTGATATAGATCTCTTGGCGCACGGCCGCCGACGGATCGCCGAAGAAGTCATCGGCTACACGGCCCGTCACCACCACTTGGTTGTCGCGCAGGGCGTCCACCAACTCCGAGGGAGAACCGCCTTCTGCCGTCTTCACGCCGAACACCTCGAAATAGGTGGGCGAGACGAAGCGCACGAAGCCATTACGGATCAACGAGTCCTTCCGGAACGTGGCGTATTGATTCGATCCCCGGTAATGGAAATGCACGCCGGTGGTGAAACAGATTGATTCCACGGAGGGGTTCCGGCGGATGCGGTCCATCAAGGTCAGGTAATCCCCGCCTCCCCGCTCACTATGCACGGAGGTCGTGTCATAATCGGGGCTTTCCTCCGGGATCACGCCGAAACTCACATGATACGTATGCTCGATGTTAAAGCCC
>ERZ1106976.3565-NODE-3565-length-12101-cov-5.824921_pt1 | contig 12101 bp, 11 predicted proteins | sample MGYA00403687_ERZ1106976 | MGnify/ENA primary metagenome ERZ1106976 (study PRJEB35170, sample SAMEA104062446) | human gut metagenome | biome: human gut; feature: human-associated habitat; material: faeces | place: Denmark | collected 2013-02-22 ... | reverse complement strand
TCGGCGGGATCGTCCGCGGCGACAAAACGTTCATCGCCGTCGGCAATATGGAGATCAACGCCTACGACCGCGTGGTGGTCTTTTCGCTGCCGTCGGCCATCTCGCGGATCGGCAAGTTCTTTAACTGACGATCCGTTTTTTTGATTATTTTGCACCCCCGTATTCCCGTCGAACGGAATACGATCCTGTAAAACAACGACTTTACCAATTATGCCTCTGCTCACACAGCTCGTACGCCTGTTTTTCCTACGCCGCCTACGGGAAATCGACCGCTTCCGGTCGCACCCTGCGGAAGTACAGCAACTACAACTGCAAAAACTGCTGCGACAGGCATCCGCAACCGCTTTCGGAAAGGAATACCGTTTCGACGAGATCCGCGACGGACGTCAATTCGGCGAACGGATTCCCGTGACGGACTACGCAGCGTTCGGCAGCTACATCGACCGTATCCGCCGCGGCGAGAACAACGTCACGTGGCCCACGGACATCCGCTGGTTCGCCAAATCGTCCGGAACGACCGCATCGAAAAGCAAATTCATCCCGGTCAGCCGCGAAGGTTTGCGGAATTGCCATTTGCGGGGTCCGATGGACATCGTCTGCATGGTCGCCGACCGCTATCCGGAAAGCCGCGTATTTTCGGGCAAAACGCTGACGCTCGGCGGCAGCCACCGGCTCGAAAATACCGGAGGGACGGCCCAGGAAGGCGACCTGTCGGCCATCCTGATCGAGAATACCCCGCGATTCGGCCTCCGGATGCGGGTTCCGAAACCCGAGACGGCGCTGATCGCCGATTTCGAACGGAAAGTCGAAGCGATCTGCCGGGAAACCGTCTCGCAGAACGTCACCTCGTTCGCCGGCGTCCCGTCGTGGAATCTCGTGATGCTGAAAAAAATACTCGAATATACCGGCAAGAACAACATCCTGGAGGTATGGCCGAACATGGAACTGTTCGCCCACGGCGGTATGAACTTCAAACCCTACCGCGAGCAGTACCGCCAGATCATCCCGTCCGACCGGATGAAATACATCGAAACTTACAACGCCTCGGAAGGCTTTTTCGCCATCCAAGACGATCCGGCGACCGAGGACATGCTGCTGATGCTCGACTACGGCAATTTCTTCGAGTTCCGCAGCGGGGATACCGTCGTGCCGCTCGAAGGCGTGGAATGCGGCAAGGTCTACGCCATGCTCATCACGTCGAACAACGGCCTGTGGCGCTACGAGATTGGCGATACGGTGGAATTCACTTCGACGAATCCCTACCGCATTCGTTTCGCGGGGCGTACGAGACAGTATATCAATGTCTTCGGTGAGGAATTGATCGTCGACAACGCCGACCGCGCACTGCTGGCCGCCTGCAACGAAACGGGGGCCGTGGTCGGGGAATATACCGTGGCGCCGTGCTACATGTCGCTGCGCGAGCGGGGCGCCCACGAATGGATCCTGGAGTTCGAGCGCGAGCCCGACAGCCGCGAGCATTTCGCCGAGGCGCTCGACCGGGAGCTGCGGGCCGTGAATTCGGATTACGACGCCAAGCGCCGGACCACGCTCGAACGGCAGCGGCTGACGGTCGTGGACCGCGGGCTTTTCCTCGCATGGCTGCGCGCCCGCGGCAAGAACAAGGTGCCGCGGCTGGTCAACGACCGCCATGTGGCCGAGGAGATACTGGCGTTCGGCGGGGAGAAGAAGTGACGGCGGACGTTTTTGCGGCGCGACGCCATGATGACAGGGCGCCGGAACGCTCCGGCAGGACAAAAATGTAAAACCAATATCGTATAATATGTATATAGCAATTGCAGGCAACATCGGAAGCGGAAAGACGACGCTGACCCAGATTCTGACCAAGCGCTACAATGCCAAGTCGTATCTCGAAGAGTGCAACAACCCCTATATCGGCGACTTCTATGAAGATATGAACCGCTGGTCGTTCAATCTGCAGATGTACTTTCTGGGAAGCCGCATCCAGCAGACGATGGACATGCTTTCCGACGGCGGTTCGGGCGTGATTTTTCAGGACCGCACGGTTTACGAGGATGCGCATATCTTTGCCGGCAACCTCCATGAAATGGGGCTGATGCCTACGCGCGACATCGAAACCTACATGAAGATTTTCAGGCTGGTGACCGAGCTGATTCCCAAGCCCGACCTGCTGATTTATCTCAAGGCGAGCGTTCCGACGCTGATTTCGCAGATCCGCAAGCGCGGCCGCGAGTACGAGATGAATATCGACGAGCTGTACCTCAAGCGGCTGAACGACAAGTACAACAACTGGATAGACAACATATACGAAGGCGACGTGCTTGTGGTAGACAAGGACCATGAGGATTTCATTTCGGACCCTGCCGTGCTGGATAAAATCTGCGCGCGGCTGGATGCGCTTAATACCCGGAAGTAACGCATGACGCTGCCTGCGAAGTTTGCCGAGCGCGTTTTGCGCGATCTGGGCGATAGCGAGGGCGCGGCGCTCTGCGCGGCGCTCGACACCGAGCCGCCCGTGTCGGTGCGCCTGAACCCGGCCAAGTGCGGCGGTACGGAGAACGGCGGAGCCGGGCGGGAAGAGGACGCGGACAAGGCGGCCGGCCGTTCGGACGGAGTGCCGCCTGCCGTGCTGGCCGATGCCGACGGCCGGGTGCCGTGGTGCGGCGACGGATATTACCTCGCGGCGCGGCCGCAGTTCACCTTCGACAGCGATTTCCATGCGGGGGCCTACTATGTGCAGGAGGCCGCGTCGCAGTTCGTGGGACATTTGTTGCAGGGTGTCGAAGTCGCCGGCAGGCGGATTCTCGACCTTTGCGCTGCTCCGGGCGGCAAGACGACGCTCTATGCGTCGCTCGCGGGGCCTGACGGACTGGTCGTCGCCAACGAGATCGACCGCCGCCGCGCTCAGGTGCTGGCGGACAACGTCCGCAAGTGGGGCACGGGTAACGTTGCGGTGACGACGTGCGAAGCCCGGCAGCTGGGCGGTTTCGAAGCGTGGTTCGACGTGGTGGCGGTGGACGCTCCCTGCTCCGGCGAGGGGATGTTCCGCAAGGACCGCGACGCCCGCGGCGAATGGAGCGAAGGCAATGTAAAGCTTTGTGCCGCAAGGCAGGACGAGCTGTTGCGTGAAGCGTGGCGTGCGCTCAAACCCGGCGGAGTGCTGATATACAGCACCTGTACGTTCAACCGCGACGAGGACGAAGGCGCGCTCGAACGGATGCTCGGCTGGGCGGAGGACGAAGCGGCGCAGGCCGGGGAGGTCGCCGTCGATGCGTCGTGGGGGATTGTCTGCGGACGCGTGGGCGCGTTCCGGACCTTCCGGTTTTATCCCCACCGGGCACGCGGCGAAGGATTTTTCGCCGCTGTGGTCCGCAAGGCTTTCGATGCGGGCGGCCGCTGCCGCACGCCCAAGGCGAGGCGCACGGTCTTCGCTTCGGTGGACAGAGCCGCGGCAGCCGAACTGCGCCGCTGGGTGAACAGCCCCGAACGGATGTGCTTCGCGACGGTCGCCGACACCCGTTACGGCTATTACGTCGCGCAGGCGGAAGCCGTGAAGGCTTTGGCCGAAGCGCTCCCGGTGATATATTCGGGCGTGGCGATGGGGCAGCTTTTCAAGGGCCGCCTGCGTCCCGATCCCGCGCTGGCGTTCTTCTGCGGACTGAACCGGGATGCGGTTCCCGCCGCGGAGCTGGACGAAGAGCAGACGCTCCGCTTCCTGCGCAGGCAGGAGATCGGGGCCGGACCTTTTGCTGAAGGGATCAATCTGGTGTGCGCGCGGGGCCGTGCGCTCGGATTCGCAAAGCGCATAGGAAACCGGGTAAACAACATGTATCCCAATTCATTGCGAATTATTAAACAATAGATATGGCCGAGAAACTTTTTTATTCGATGGGCGAAGTGGCCGAGATGTTCGACGTCAATGCGTCGCTGATCCGTCACTGGGAGTCGCAGTTCAGCGTCATCCGCCCCAAGCGCAACAAGAAAGGAAACCGTCTCTTCTCGCCGCAGGATGTCGAGAATCTCAAACTGATCTATCATCTGGTCAAGGAGCGGGGAATGACCCTCGAAGGGGCGAAGAAAGCACTCCGGCAGCAGCCTGCCGAGGGCGGAATGGAGCGCGATGCGGAGTTGATGGAGCGTCTGCAGCGTATCCGCGCGCTGCTGGTCGAGGTGCGCGAGGACCTGAAGGCCGGCGAGGGGGAAATCCTTGCCGACGCTGACGCCGATAGTGACGCCGGTGCCGTGCCGGATGCGCCGGGCGCCGAAGCCGCCGCACCCCGCCGCAGGGGCAAACCCGTGGTGAAGATCGCTGCGGAAGGTGAGGAAGCCGCCGATGCGGGACACTCGGTGGCGAAGCGTATCCGCAAACCCCGCCGCAAGAAGGAGGAGGTCGAAAACAAGGAGCTGTTCGCCTTTTACGAGCAGTCGCTGTTTTAGGCGGGGCCTCTATTAATACAGTTAACGATATAAATTATGCTTATCCGGGAAATAACCGACGTCATCGAGCGTTTTGCGCCGCTGGCGTGGCAGGAGTCGTACGACAACGCCGGGCTGATCGTGGGCCGGCCCGACGACGAGGTGCGCAAGGCGCTGTTGGCCGTGGACGTCACCGACGAGGTGATGGCCGAAGCCGAGCGCGAGGGGTGCGATCTGATCATCACGCACCATCCGATCGTTTTCCATGCCCTCAAGCGGTTCAATTCGGCCGATCAGGTGCAGCGCTGCGTCGAGCGGGCCATCCGCAGCGGCATTGCGCTCTATGCCTGTCACACCAATCTCGACAGCGCGCCGGAGGGGATGAGCTGGCGGCTGGCCGAGATGCTGGGCGTGGCGGACCTGCGTGTGCTGCAGCCCTCCGCGGCCGACGCGAAGGTCGGGTTCGGCGTGGTGGGCGAACTGCCGGGAGCCGTGGCGACCGTGGAGTTCATGCGCCATATCCAGCGAACGCTCGGCGTGCGCGTCGTGCGTCATAGCGACATCGCTTCGCCGGAGGTGCGCCGCGTGGCGGTCTGCACGGGGGCCGGGGCTTCGATGATCGGCGAAGCCCGCCGCGCAGGGGCCGACATCTACATCACGGCGGACATGAAGTACAACGACTTCATGACGCCCGATAAAGCCCTCACCGTAGCAGATATAGGCCATTTTGAAAGCGAATATTGCGCAATTCAGATTTTATTTGATATTTTATCGAAAAATTTGATTACCTTTGCGGTTCGCAAGAGTGAGGACTCGCGCAATCCGGTGAACTATTTGGTTTAAGTCTAAACTATAGAAGACATTATATGGCAACACAAAAGAAAACTGCCGAAGTTGATTATTCGATGCAGGAGAAGATCATGGCGCTTTACGAGCTGCAGAAGATCGACAGCAAAATCGATGAAATCAACAAGGTAAAAGGTGAACTGCCTCTTGAGGTACAGGACCTCGAAGATGAGATGACCGGCCTGAGAACCCGTATCGACAACATCAATGCCGAAATCGAGGAGCTGAATACGCTCACCAAACAGCGCAAGCGCGAGGTGGATCAGGCCAAGATTCTTATCGGAAACTACAAGGAACAACAGAACAACGTGCGCAACAACCGCGAGTTCGACGCCATCACCAAGGAGATCGAGTATCAGGAGCTGGAGATCGAGCTGGCCGAGAAGCGTCTCAAGGAGTACAGCGCCGGCGTGAAGGCCAAGAAGCTCCAGCTGGAGGAGGCCGAAGCCGTAGCCGACGGACGCGCCGCAGACCTTGCCGCCAAGAAGAGCGAGCTGGAGGGCATCGAGGCCGAGACCGCACCGCTGGTCGCCGAGTTCGAAGTGCAGGCCGACCGCGCCAAAGCCAAGATCGACGAGCGCCTGCTGGCGGCCTACAGCCGTATCCGCCAGAACGTCCGCAACGGACTGGCCGTGGTGACCGTCAAGCGCGACGCCTGCGGCGGCTGCTTCAACCGCATTCCCCCGCAGCGTCAGGTGGAAATCCGTCAGGGCAAGAAGATCATTATCTGCGAGTACTGCGGACGTATTCTCGTGACCGATCCCGAAGAGGTTCAGGAGTAGCGGATCATTCAGTAAACAAGAGGGCCGGAGTCATTCAACTCCGGCCCTCTTCGTTTTCGCGGGCGGCTACCACACGACCCCGACGTCGAGAATCACCCCGTCGTCGGCGTCGGACGATGCGAACGAATCGGCTTTGTACTGGACGCAGATCATAATCATCGGCTCCGCGCCGGTGTTGCGCAGCGCGCGTCGGCCGTCGGGGGAGACCCGGATTACGCTGCCCTCGCCGACGGCGAAGATTTTGCCGTCCACCTGAAACTCTCCGTCGCCCCGGATGATGATGTAGAGCTCCTCGTGCGTCTTGTGGGTGTGGAGGAACCCGACGCCTGCGCCCGGCTCGATGCGCTGGAACGACAACTCCGCGCCCGTGGCGCCGAGGGCGCTGCCCGCAAATACTTTTCCGGGGATCTCGACGCCCGGAGCCAAGATCAGCGTGTGCTGGTTCAACTCGTCCATCTTTCCTACTGTCACGGCAGCGAAATTCGCGCCGCCGGCTGTTTTTTCGACTTTTTTCATCTTTGCTGTACGTTTGGTTTGCTGATACGTTTGTATTCGGTCAGGGCAAAGATAAGGAGAACGTCCGTCGGATGCAAGACGGTACGTGCGCGTATGTTACTTACATTGAGGAAACTAATGCTGGGCGTCAGGCGGAACGGAACGTGAAAAAACGGAACTTTTTTTTCGCGCCGTGCGGAATCTCCGGCTGCCGGCGGCGGTGCGGCGAGTGTTAATTTATTAACATCAAAATCCTTCCGACTTTTATAAATATTCCTTAACTTTGCAAAGTCGTAATTTTCGGACTAAAATTACTAACAAATGAAGATAGCTATTGCCCAGTTGAACTACACGATCGGGGATATCGACGGCAACGCCTCGAAAATCATCGATTCCATCAACAAAGCGAAAGCGCAGCGCGCCGACCTTGTCATCTTTGCCGAACAGGCCGTGAGCGGGACACCGGCTTTCGATCTGCTGCGTAAGACGACCTTCCTCGAATTGTGCGAGGACGCGCTGGTCGAAATAGCTTCGTGCTGCGACGGCATCGCCGCGATCGTGGGACTGCCGATCCTCACGCGCGAGGGAACCATCAGCGCCGCGGCGCTGATTCAGGACCGCAAGGTGCTGCGCTACGTGGGCAAGAAATATATCACGGCCCGCCGCGAAATGGGCTTTCTCGTCCCCTCGAAAGGGTTCGAATATGCGACGATCAAAGGTCACAAGTGCGCCATCATCGTGGGCGACGACCTGAGCCGCGAGCACGATTTCGACAAGTCGGTCGAAACCGTCATCTCGATCAACGCCCGCAAATACGGCAAGGGCACCATGACCTACCGTTACGATATGATGCGTCATCTGTCGTTCGTCGAAGCCAAGAATCTGGTGCTGGTCAATCAGGTCGGAGGCGCGACGGACATCGTCTACGACGGCACGTCGGGCGCGTTCAACAACCGCGGCGAGCTGGTGCTGATGATGAAGCAGTTCGAGGAGGATTTCCAGATTTTCGACACCAAGGCCCAGAATCCTCCCGTCGGGGTTCCTTCGACCTACAACGACCGCACGCGGATGGTCTATCAGGCGGCCCGCTGCGGACTCCGCGACTTCTTCCTCAAGAACGGTTACAAGAAGGCCTGCATCGGCCTTTCGGGCGGTATCGACTCGGCCGTGGTGGCCTGTCTGGCCGCCGACGCGCTGGGCGCCGGGAATGTCCGCGCCCTGCTGCTGCCTTCGCAGTTCTCGTCGGACCATTCGGTCGAAGACGCCAAGAAGCTGGCCGAGAACCTCGGCATCGAATACAACGTAATTCCCATTACCGAAATATATACCAGTGTGGTGAATACCCTCAAGCCGGTCATCGGCGGGCGGGAGTTCGACGCCACGGAGGAGAATATCCAGACCCGTATCCGCACGGTGCTGCTGATGGCCGTGCAGAACAAGACGGATTACATTCTGCTCAACTCGTCGAACAAGAGCGAGAATGCGCTGGGCCTTTGTACGCTTTACGGCGATACGGCGGGTGCGTTCAGCCCCACGGGCGACCTCTACAAGAGCGAGATGTACGACGTGGCGCGTTATATCAATCGCACGTTCGGCAATGTGATTCCCGAAAACATTCTGGACAAGGAGCCGTCGTCGGAGCTGCATCCGGGACAGAAGGACAGCGATATTCTGCCGCCCTACGAGGTGGTGGACGCCATTCTGCTGCGCATGATCGAGGAGGGCCAGCACCGCGAGGAGATCGTCAATGCGGGGTTCGATTCGGAAGTCGTGGAGAAGATCCACTGCATGATCATGCGCAACGAGAAGAAGCGTTACCAGTTTCCGCCCGTGCTGCGCCTGTCGATGTGCTCGTTCGGGCACGAACGGCTGATGCCCCTGACCAATAAATACGGCGACTGAGGCGTGGCATCCGGAATCATCGAACACGAAGGGATCGTGTCGCGCGTCGAAGGCGACCGGGTCTATGTGAAGATTACCTCACAGAGCGCCTGCGGCACCTGCAAGGCGCGCGAGGCGTGCGGCTTGGCCGAAGCGCGGGAAAAGATCGTCGAGGTGACGACCCCCGGAGCGCAGCAACACTACACCGCAGGCGAAAGCGTTACGGTCGGCGTCCGCCGCAGTGCGGGCGCTGTCGCCGTTATATTGGCCTATGTCGGCGCGCTGGCGGTGCTGTTGGCGGTGCTGGCCGCGGCGGTCGCCGCGCTGGGATGGAGCGAAGGCCGCAGCGCCTTGGCGGCATTGGCCGCAGTAGGCGTCTATTACTGCGTGTTATGGCTCTTCAGACATAAAATCGAACACACAATTCATTTCTCAATAACCAAAAACTACTGATGGAAGTATTACTTTACACAATCCTGACGCTGTGTGCGCTGGGAGTGCTTTCCGCGGTGATCCTCTATTTCGTGGCCCAGAAATTCCGGGTCGAGGAGGACCCCAGAATCGACGAGGTGGAGAAGATGCTGCCGGGCGCGAACTGCGGCGGCTGCGGTTTCGCCGGCTGCCGCGGCATGGCCGATGCGCTCGTGAAGCAGGACGACATTTCGTCGCTCTTCTGTCCCGTGGGCGGCGGCGACTGCATGAAGGCCGTCGCGGCTTACCTCGGCAAGTCCGCTCCCGAAAAGGAACCGCAGGTCGCTACCGTGCGCTGCGGCGGAACCTGCGAGAAGCGTCCCCGCACCAACGATTTCAACGGCGCCAAGTCGTGTGCCGTGGCTTCGTCGCTCTATGTGGGCGAAACGGGCTGTGCGTTCGGCTGTCTGGGATTCGGGGACTGCGTCGTCTCCTGTGCTTTCGACGCGATCCGCATGAATCCCGAAACGGGGCTTCCCGAAGTCGATCCCGATAAGTGTACAGCTTGCGGCGCCTGCGTGAAGGCATGTCCCAAAATGATTATCGAGCTGCGCAAGAAGTGGCCCAAGAACCGTGCGGTATACGTGTCGTGCGTGTCGAAGGACAAGGGCGCGGTGGTGATGAAAGCCTGCAAGGCCGGATGTATCGGCTGCGGCAAGTGCCAGAAGGTGTGCGCGTTCGACGCGATTACGATTGCGAACAACCTTGCCTATATCGACCCGCAGAAGTGTAAGCTCTGCCGCAAGTGCGTGAACGAGTGCCCGACGGGCGCGATCCGGCTGGTCGGCATGGAACCGCTGCCCAAGGCGCCGAAGACTCCGGCGGCTCCCGCTGCGCCGAAGGCGGCGCCGGTCGCTGAGAAAACGGCACCGGCCGCAGAGAAGGCTGTTGAATCCGCCAAGCCGGCCGCGGAGAAGGCCGCGCTTGCATCCGGGCAGGCCGCTCCGGCCGACGCTTCTAAGGCGGCCGCAGTCGAAAAGCCTGCCGGGAGTGCCGCTGCGCCTGAGAAGGCCGCGCCCAACGCTGAGAAGGCCGCTCCGGCGGAAACCGCTTCCAAAGCCGAATAAACGGATTTTTCCGCAGAGCCGGGGCGGGCGTGGACCTGCCGGGGCGGCGGAAGACGAAGGAAAGAATCCAACCGAAAAAACAGAGAAATTAAGATATGAAGACATTTCCAATAGGCGGAGTCCATCCGTCGGAAAATAAACTGAGCGGCGCCAAACCGATCGAGGTGCTTCCGCTGCCCGATGCGGTGGCGATTCCCCTCGCACAGCATATCGGCGCGCCCGCCGCGGCCAAGGTCGCCAAGGGCGACAAGGTGCTGACGGGACAGCTCATCGCAGAGGCGTCAAGCTTTATGTCGGCCAATATCCACTCCCCGATTTCGGGAACGGTGACGGCTGTCGACGCCGTTCCCAACGGTCAGGGGCTGCGCCAGGTGATGATTACGATCAAACGCGAGGGCGACGAGTGGGCCGAAGGCATCGACCGTTCGGAGACGCTTGTCCGCGAGTGCGCGCTTTCGTCCGCGGAGATCATCGCCCGGATCAAGGACGCCGGTATCGTCGGCATGGGCGGTGCGACGTTCCCCACGCATGTGAAACTCTCGGTTCCTCCCGGAAGAAAGGCCGAAGCCTTGATTATCAACGGCGTGGAGTGCGAGCCTTACCTGACCTCCGACCACCGTACGATGCTCGAACACGGCGAGGAACTGCTCGTGGGCGTGACGATCCTGATGAAGGCGATCGCCGTGGAGAAGGCTTACATCGGCATCGAAAACAACAAACCCGACGCCATAGCGCACCTGCGCAAACTGGCCGAATGGTATAAGGGGATCGAAGTGGTGCCCCTCAAGGTGAAATATCCGCAGGGCGGTGAGAAACAGCTGATCGCCGCCGTGACGGGCCGTGAGGTGCCGCCTCCGCCCGCGCTTCCGATCGACGTGGGCGCCGTGGTGTGCAACGCTTCGACGACGGTGGCCGTCTACGAGGCCGTGCAGAAGCGCAAGCCGCTCGTCGAGCGGATCGTGACGGTGACGGGCAAGGGCATGAAGACGCCGTCGAACTATCTGGTGCGCATGGGTACGCCGATCGCGTCGCTCGTCGAGGCGGCGGGCGGTCTGCCCGAAGGCGACGTGAAGGTGCTCAACGGCGGCCCGATGATGGGACGCGCGATGGTCGACCTGTCGTCGCCCGTCACGAAGGGCTGTTCGGGCATTACGGTGCTCGGCGGCGCCGAGGCGCAGCGCGGCGCGGAGAGCGCCTGCATCAAATGCGCCAAATGCGTGCAGGCCTGCCCGATGGGGCTGGAACCCTATCTGCTCTCGAAACTCTCGCGCAAACAGTTGTGGGAGCGTCTCGAAGGCGAGGAGGTCACCTCGTGCATCGAATGCGGATGCTGCCAGTTCACCTGTCCGGCCGACCTGCCGCTGCTGGACTACATCCGGTTGGGCAAGCAGCGGGTCATGGGGCTGATTCGCGCCCGTGCGGCGGCCAACGCTCCGAAAAAATAGAACGAAGAAAACAAAAACGGATAATCTATGGCAAATCAATTTTTTGTCGCGCCGTCGCCGCATGTCCACAGTGCGGAGTCCACGACGAAGATCATGCGCGACGTGGTGATCGCGCTGCTGCCCGCGCTGGTCGTCTCGGCGCTGCTCTTCGGTTGGAGCGTGCTGGGCGTTACGGCGCTGTCGGTGGTGTGCTGCGTCGTGTTCGAGTATCTGATCCAGCGGTTCATGCTGCGCGGCGCTCCGACTGTGGGAAACCTCTCGGCGGTGGTGACCGGCGTGCTGCTGGCCTTCAACCTTCCGGCGTCGATTCCGTGGTGGATCGTCGTGATCGGCGCTTTCGTGGCCATCGCCATCGGCAAGATGACCTTCGGCGGTCTGGGCAAGAACCCGTTCAACCCCGCGCTGGTCGGGCGTGTCTTCCTGCTGATCGCCTATCCTGCCCAGATGACGTCGTTCCCGCAGCCGGCCGGTGCCGTGGCCGATGCCTTTTCGGGTGCTACGCCGCTGGCGGCGGTCAAGTTCGGGGCGGTGTCGGCCTCGGCGATCGACTATCAGGACATGCTCTTCGGGTCGATTCCCGGCTCGCTGGGCGAAGTGGCTGCGCTGGCGCTACTGGCGGGTTTCGTCTATCTGCTGTGGCGTCGGGTCATCACGTGGCATGTTCCGGTGACGATTCTGGCCACCATGGCCCTGTTCGCCTTTTTCGTGGCTCTCGGCCG
>ERZ1106976.3561-NODE-3561-length-12118-cov-7.455028_pt1 | contig 12118 bp, 10 predicted proteins | sample MGYA00403687_ERZ1106976 | MGnify/ENA primary metagenome ERZ1106976 (study PRJEB35170, sample SAMEA104062446) | human gut metagenome | biome: human gut; feature: human-associated habitat; material: faeces | place: Denmark | collected 2013-02-22 ... | reverse complement strand
TTCTACATCGGCGGCAATGACTCGATGGACACCATTGCAAAGCTCTCCCGTTACGGTGCCCAGGTGGGCAGCAGCGTCCGGTTCATCGGTGTGCCCAAGACCATCGACAACGACCTTTGCCTGACCGACCACACCCCCGGCTACGGCTCTGCCGCCAAGTACATTGCCACCATCCTGAAGGAGGTCATCCGTGACTCCTCCGTTTACAACATCCGCAGCGTGACGGTGGCCGAGATCATGGGCCGCCACGCAGGCTGGCTGGCCGGTGCGGCCTGTCTGGCCGGCGGCGATGACTGCGAAGGCCCCGACCTCATTCTGCTGCCCGAAGTTCCCTTTGACCCGGACAGGTTCCTGACCCGGGTGGACGAGCTGCAGCGGGTCAAGCCCAATGTCATCATTGCAGCCAGCGAGGGCGTTAAGACAGCCGACGGCACCTATCTGTGCGATCTGGTCTCCACCGCCGGGCAGCTGGATGCCTTTGGCCACAAGGCCATCCTCAGCGGCACCAGCCGGTATCTTTCTGACCTCATCCACGACAACCTGAACTGCAAGAGCCGTGCCATCGAGTTTTCGACCCTGCAGCGCTGCGCCAGCCATTTGGCCAGCCGCACCGATGTGAACGAGGCCTATGCCGTGGGCGGCGCTGCCGCTTCCGCTGCCTTTGCGGGCGAGACCGGGCGGATGATCTCGCTCAAGCGCATTTCCGATTACCCCTACCAGTGCATCACCGAGTCGGTGGATGTCCAGCAGGTGGCAAACCTGGAGAAAAAGGTGCCGCTGGACTGGATCACCCCGGACGGAATGCAGGTGACGGCGGCATTTGAGGAGTATGCCCGTCCGCTCATCCTGGACGAAGTGACACCGGTCTATGTCAACGGTACCCCGCGCCATATCTGCCTGTAAGCTTCATTTGCGCGTTTCCTCCCCCCTCGTGGTCTGTTTTCGTGCTCCTGCACGATAATATAAAAGCCGAAACAGAAGAAAAGGAGAAATCATCATGGGTAAAAATGCAATCGTTGGTCAGTCTGGCGGCCCCACCTCCGTCATCAATGCCAGTCTGGCAGGCGTATTCGAGAGCTGCAAGAGCCGCGGCGCTGAGATCGTTTACGGCATGTGCAACGGCGTTGCCGGTCTGCTGGAGGAGCGCGTGGTGGATCTTTCCACCGTGCTGACCGATGACCTGGATATCGAGCTGCTCAAGCGCACCCCGTCCAGCTTCCTGGGCAGCTGCCGCTATAAGCTGCCCGATTGGCACGATGACGAGACTGTTTACAAGAAGCTGTTCGCAATCCTGGAAAAGCTGAACATTGGCTACTTCTTCTACATTGGCGGCAATGACTCCATGGATACCATCGGCAAGCTGGCCGAGTACGGCAACCGCATCCAGAGCGACATCCGCTTCATGGGCGTTCCCAAGACCATCGATAACGACCTGATGGTGACCGACCACACCCCCGGCTACGGCTCTGCGGCAAAGTACATCGGTGTGGTGATGAAGGAGATCATCCGCGATGCCACCGTTTACGGCACCAATTATGTCACCGTGGTCGAGATCATGGGCCGCAACGCCGGCTGGCTGACCGCTGCTGCCTCTCTGGCCAAGAGCGATGACTGCGAGGGCGTGGATATGATCTGCCTGCCCGAAGTCCCCTTCAACGTGGAGCACTTCATTGAGAAGGTCCGCACCATGCAGGAGAAGAAGCCCAGTATCGTGATCGCTGTTTCCGAGGGTGTCAAGCTCGAGGACGGCCGCTACGTCTGTGAGCTGGCCGATGATGTGCACGCAGTGGACGCTTTCGGCCACAAGGCACTGACTGGTACCGCACGCTATCTGGCGAATGTGGTCGCCCGCAATCTGGATACCAAGACCCGCTGTATCGAGCTGTCTACCCTGCAGCGCTGTGCTGGTCACCTGACCAGCCGCACCGATATCACCGAGGCTTACCAGGTGGGCGGCGCTGCTGCCAAGGCTGCCTTTGAGGGTGCCACCGGTCAGATGGTCGCCCTGAAGCGCATCTCCAACAGCCCCTATCAGTACATCACCGAGCTGCACCCCATCAGTGAAGTTGCAAACCTCGAGAAGAAGGTTCCCCTGAGCTGGATGAACGAGAATCACACCCAGATGACCGAGGAATTCCTCGAGTATGCCCGCCCGCTGATCCAGGCTGAGCTGACTCCGCTGTACATTGCAGGTCTGCCCCACCACATCTACATGAAAAAGTAATTTCTCCTTTGAATCCTTCTAAGGCATAGCAAAACTCCCGCCCGGATACGCTCCGGGCGGGAGTTTTTTGCCATATGGCTTATGAATTACTGTTTGCCCAGCTGCCAGAACGCCACGGCGCTGGCGGCGGCAACATTCAGGGAATCGACCCCGTGGGACATGGGGATCTTGACTGTGTAATCGCAGGATGCGATGGTGGTATGGGAAAGGCCGTCTCCCTCCGTGCCCAGCACAATGGCAAGCTTCGGTTCCCGGGCAAGAGCCTCGTCATCGATGCTGACCGAACGGTCACTCAAGGCCATGGCAGCCGTCTTGAAGCCCAGGGCATTCAGCTGAGCAAGCCCCTTTTCGGGCCAATCAGCAGGAGTTTCACCGATCTGCGCCCAGGGTACCTGAAACACCGTGCCCATACTCACGCGCACGGCCCGGCGGCAGAGCGGATCACAGCAGGAGGGGTTGATAAGAACTGCGTCCATGTTCAGCGCTGCCGCGCTGCGGAAGATGGCACCCACGTTGGTGGAATCCACAATGCCCTCCAGCACGGCCACCCGCCGGGCGTTCCGGCAAAGCTCCTCCACGGTGCGGGGCTTCGGACGTTGAAAGGCGCAGAGCACGCCCCGGGTCAGCTCGTAGCCTGTCAGTGCAGCCAGCAGCTCCCGGTCAGCAGTATAAATGGGTGCATCCCCGCAGCGGGTCAGGATCTCCGCCGCTGGGCCGGTGATCTGCCTGCGCTCCATCAGCAGGGAGACCGGTACAAAGCCTGCATCCAGTGCCCGGGAGATTACCTTGGGGCTCTCGGCAATGAAGATGCCTTTTTCGGGTTCCAGCCGACTGCGCAGCTGGTTCTGCGTCAGGCGGGCGTAGGGGTCCAGCTCCGGCGCGTGAAAATCCGTGATCTCGATGATATTGGGCATGGGGAGATTCTCCTTTTTCTGTATGAATGGTCTTATTGTAGCACAACCCGGATGCAATTGCAAAAAACATGGCAGGCATATTCGTTTTACATAGTCAAAACCGCCAAAAATCACCTTTTGTTTTTGACAAATCCGTCAACCCGCGTTATAGTATAGAGGTAAAAAATCAGAGGGGGAATTTGCATGAATTCCAAGAAAAAGCGCCGCGGCCAGATGTCGGAAGCCTTCTGCACGGCAATGTTCCTTTCACTGTCCGGCGGCCTGCAGGACGTATACACCTATCTGTTCCGGGGCAAGGTGTTTGCCAACGCCCAGACCGGCAACATCGTGCTGATGGCTGTCCATGCCTTTGCCGGGGAGTGGGGGCGTGTGCTGCATTATCTTGTGCCCCTGTGCTTCTTTGCGCTGGGCGTGTTCGCGGCAGAGCTGATGCACCAGAAGCTGCAGAATCTGCAGCGGCTCCACTGGCGGCAGCTGGTGGTGCTATGTGAGATCGTGATGCTGTTCGTGGTGGGCTTTTTCCCGCAGGAGTGGAATCTTATGGCCAATGCGCTGGTCTCGTTTGCCTGTGCGATGCAGGTGCAGACCTTCCGCAAGGTGAACGGTTATGCCTTTGCCAGCACCATGTGCATCGGCAACATGCGCAGCGGCATGGACTCCCTCTGCAGCTGGGTGCTCAACCGCAATCCTGCCGCCCTGAAAAAATCCTTCTATTACTGGGGCATCATCCTCCTGTTTGCGCTGGGCGCGGGCCTGGGCAGCCTGACGCTGGACCTCTGCGGCGCAAAGGCCATCTGGTTCTCCTGCCTGCTGCTGGCCGTCAGCTTCTGCCTGATGTTCCTGAAAGAAGATGTGGAAGAGATCAAAGAAGATCTCGAAGCACTGGAAGCAAAACATTAAATCAAGGAGTTTCCCTCAGTTTCACGCTGTTTACCGTCATGCCAAAGGCTCCCCTGGTAGGGGAGCTGGCGAGCGCCAGCGAGACTGAGGGTTTATTTTTTTCCGGATCTATCCAACACTTCCCCGGTTTCCTTCGTCTTACAGGCAGAACGACGCAATGAAAGGAGGAAGCCCCATGTGGGAGCTGCTGTACGAGACCTTCTGGGACAGGCTGGAACACTTCTGTTTCAATCTCTGCCGGGACGAAGCCCGGGCGGAGGATCTGACCCAGGAAGTCTTTCTGCGGGCACTGCAGAACCGGAGCCTTATCAACAGCTTTACAGAGCGGCAGTGCAAGGCCTGGCTGTTTACCACAGCGCGGAATCTCTACTGCGACCAACTCCGCCGGGCGGCAAAGGAGGAGCAACTGCTCAGCGCCTTTTTCCCGGAAGAGGACAATGCTGAACCGGATTCCGCACTGGACACAGTGGAAGCTGCCAGTCTGCTGGCTCTGCTCACCCCAGAAGAACGGCGGCTGTTCACCCTGCGCTATACAGCGGGCTACAATGCCAGCGAGATCGGTCAGCTGCTCAGTCTCCCGCCCGGCACGGTCCGCAGCCGCCTTGCCCAGATACGCCATCGCCTCAAAACCGAACTTACGGAGGATTAAATGATGAAAAAGAACCTGAATGTGGACGCTATGATCCTGGACCTGCGCAATGTGCAGGAGGATTTTCTTGACCGCTATGAGCAGATCAAGCTGGACTGCATGATCGCGCTGACCTCGCCCCGGGTGCAGACGCTCCTGAGCCAGCACAACATTTCTCTGGATTCGATGCTCTGCAAAAATGTCCCGGAGGAGGTCTCGGTGGGTGTGGTCAATGGCAAGGTCACGCTGAGCTCTGCCAGCCAGACCGCCGCCGGGCAGGTACTGGTGGTCAACGGCAAGCTGATGATCACACCGGATGCTGCGGAGGTTTTACAGAAGTACGCCTGCATTCTGGTCAACGGTATGATCTACTGCCCGCAGTGCCTCTCGGCAGTGGTATCCGCCCGCTGCATCCTGAACGGAAAGCTGGCGGTCTACCCCGATGATGCAGTGCTCCTGCCGGGAAGCTCCATCAAGCTGGACAACACCTTCCTGCTGCGGGCACAAAGCCGCCTGTACTGGAATGAACATCGCTTCCTGGCGGTTGACCCCAGGCTCGACACTGCCGCACTGGCCGCAAAGGGCTGCAGCTTTTCCGCTCCAAAGGCCATCCTGTGCGCAAGCCTTGCGCCCGTTCTGGCCCCGCTCTTCCCGGATTCCACCGAGCTGATCATCGTGCCGGACGGCACCGCCGTGGTGGAGGACGACCTGGAGCTGACCGCCTCTTCCCTGCGCCGGTATGGCACCCGTCTCTATGTGCTGGGCGATGCTGTCATCCCCGCAGAGAGCGCAGACCTGCTGGCTCAGATCGAATTCCTGCATGTTACCGGTGAAGTAGAGCTGTCTGATGCTCTGGAAGCGGCCTTCTTTGCCATCCCTGAGCTGGAATGCGGCAAAGTAGTCCACGAGGACGCTCTGCCCAAGCAGACCCGCGCCAAAGCAAAGGATGAGGAGCCCGATCCGGATACCGTGACCCTCAGCGGCATCCAGCTGACCCTGTAATCCGCACTGTTCCTCCCTGCCCCGCTCTTTCCGGCAAAAGCTCTCTGCCGGAAGGAGCGGGACTTTTGTTGATTTTTTATTGCACCCGCTCCTCTGATATGATATACTATTTTTTGTATTGTGTAATTCCCCGGGCACACTTCCGCTGTGGAACCCGCTGCCCGGGCAGGATATGGGAACCGAAATCAGGAAGAGGAGCAACGAATGAAAAAAGGATTTGACAACGACAAATACCTGCAGATGCAGTCGGAGCACATCCGGGAGCGGATCGCGCAGTTCGACAACAAGCTGTATCTGGAATTCGGCGGCAAGCTGTTCGATGACTACCACGCCTCCCGCGTGCTGCCCGGCTTCCAGCCCGATTCCAAGCTGCAGATGCTGCTGCAGCTGAAGAATCAGGCCGAGGTCGTTATCGTCATCAACGCTGAGGACATCGTCAGCAGCAAGGTGCGCGGTGACTATGGCATCACCTATGATCTGGACGTTCTGCGTCTCATCGATGCATTCCAGGAGCGCGGCCTGTTTGTGGGCAGTGTATGCGTGACCATGTACACTGCTGCCCCCGAGGTGGAAGCCTTTGAGAAGCGGCTGAACAGCCTGGGCATCCGCACCTTCCGGCACTATAAGATCCCCGGCTACCCCAACGACGTTGCCCGCATCGTGAGCGACGAGGGCTATGGCCGCAACGAGTACATTGAGACCCAGCGCCCGCTGGTGGTCATCACGGCTCCCGGCCCCGGCAGCGGCAAGATGGCTACCTGCCTGTCCCAGCTGTACCACGAATACAAGCGGGGCGTGAAGGCCGGTTATGCCAAGTTTGAGACCTTCCCCATCTGGAACATCCCCCTGAAGCACCCGGTCAACCTGGCTTACGAGGCTGCCACTGCCGACCTGAACGATGTGAACATGATCGACCCGTTCCATCTGGAGGCCTATGGCAAGACCGCGGTCAACTACAACCGCGACATTGAGATCTTCCCCGTGGTCAACGCCATGTTTGAGCTGATCGCAGGCAAGAGCCCCTACCACTCCCCCACCGACATGGGCGTGAACATGGCTGGCAACTGCATCGTGGATGATGCGGCCTGCTGCGAAGCTTCCCGCAACGAGATCGTCCGCCGCTACTTCAAGGCCCTGTGCGACCTCAAGAACGGCGCACAGATCCAGAGCGAGGTCTACAAGCTGGAGCTGCTGATGAATCAGGCCGGACTGACCCAGGGCAGCCGCCCGGTGGAGCAGGCCGCCCATGCAGTCTCTGAAAAGACCGGCGGTGCCCCCGCTGCCGCCATTGAGCTGCCGGACGGCACCGTTGTCACCGGCAAGACCGGCCCCCTGCTGGGTGCCGCTTCCTCCGCTCTGCTCAACGCGCTGAAAAAGCTGGCCGGTATCGACCAGGAGCTTGACCTCGTTTCTGCCGCCGCCATCGAGCCCATCCAGACCCTCAAGACCAACTATCTGGGCAGCAAGAACCCCCGTCTGCACACCGACGAGATCCTGATCGCCCTGTCCAGCTCAGCCGCGCAGAATCCCACTGCAGCAGCCGCCCTCAAGCAGCTCTCCCACCTGAAGGGCTGCGATATGCACTCCACCGTCATCCTGTCCAGCGTGGATATGGATACCGTGAAGAAGCTGGGCATGTATCTGACCTGCGAGCCCACCTATGAGGAAGCAGACCGGATGTATCATAAGAAATAATTTTCTATCGTTTGCAACGATAATTTGCAGTTTCATAAGGATTCACAAAACGGGAGGATTTTAAATGGCTGTTGTACCAGGCCTTTTTGGTATTACACATTCCAACCGAGATTTTTCTTTGAAAGATACCTGGGGAAAGAATCAGTTTAACTCGTCTTTTCCAGCAGCCTTAGCCTGTTATCTTTATTCGAAAGAGTTAAAAGCAGTTTATTATAAAACTGATTCCTCCATGCAAACGGTTATTGAGCATATTGGTATTGAGGATCTCTACAAAGCCGACCCTTTGGGGGACGATACATATTTTGCTTTTGAAACTCAATTCACGCCCTTTCAAAAATATGTCCTTGGCTCTATTCCTCGAAACGATCTTGTAATCATGAATGGCACCCAAAGTGTCAGTTCTTTGGAAATCAAGCTTACTGCGTTGCCTGACAATCCAACCTGTGATTTTTCTGAAGATGCATATGGTTCTGAAATTGTAATTCGTCCGGATACCATCATCTATCTCGCCTGTGCTTTTATTTATGCTTGCAACGATGATCGTAATGTTCTACAAAGCATTCTTCAGGATGCTGGTAACGCTATTATCGACTGGACTTCTGCAAGTTGCGTTCTTCCGCATTTATATGATATCTATCAGGCCATCAAACGACTTGTTTCTATAAGTGCGTCATTCCAATCTCCTGTTGTAATGGAACCTGTATGGAAGACTCGAGGAAAGTCACCTCAGCTTGCTAACGACTGCCTTGATGTTTTTGTTTGGAGCAATTGTGGTCTTCTGAATTTATTTATGCCATCCGAACAGGACTTTATTTCTGTAGGTACAGTAAAAACATTAGATAAAATAAGTCGTCATACTCGCACAATGATTTGGCTCTTCAAAATGCTGAAAGATTATGCTGATACTGGTCATTTCAACGGCTCTAAAATCATTGATGAACTCTCTTACAATACCAAAAATGATAAAGCTTTTTCTTCAAATGGATTACGCACTCATCCCATTATGGCTTGTCCAGAACTCACCCATCCAAGAATCACCAAGGGAGAAATCAAAAATATCATCTTGGGTGGTGGACAAAATTTGTTAAGCCCAGAGCGGAGATTTGATGCCATCATATATAACTCACCTGATTTGTTCAAGGAGGATTTCCTCTAAATGCCTACTGCTATTGATTTATTCTGTGGCTGTGGTGGTCTTTCGCTCGGTTTTCAAAATGCAGGTTTTACAATTTTGCGTGCTTTTGATATCTGGGATAAAGCCATAAATAATTACAACCTCAATTTTTCTCATCCTGCAGAATTGCAAGATATCAATCAGCTATCTCCAGATTACTTGAAGTCATTCTCACCTGACGTAATCATTGGTGGCCCACCATGTCAGGACTATTCTTCTGCCGGAAAACAAGATGAAACGCTTGGACGAGCCAATTTAACTTTACGATATGCCGAGTTGGTCTGTTCTGTACGTTCTCGCTGGTTCGTCATGGAGAATGTCGATCGAATCTTAAAGTCATCCACATTGCCAAAAGCTTTGGCATTGTTTCGTAACGCTGGCTATGGATTATCTCAAGTTGTTCTGGATGCTTCCAGATGTGGTGTTCCACAAAAAAGAAAACGTTTTTTTCTGATTGGTGAACTAAACGGTGAAGATTGTGCTTTAGAATTCGCTTTGCAAAATGACCAATCTTCCCATTGCATGACGATTCGTGACTACCTCCAAAATGAATTTGGGGTTGAGTATTATTATCGCCATCCCCGTTCTTACGCCAGACGTGGTATTTTCAGTATTGACGAGCCAAGCCCAACGGTTCGGGGGGTCAATCGTCCTCTTCCCCAAAATTACAAAGTGCATCCGGGAGATGCTACACAGAATTTGGATGGTCTGCGCTGTCTAACAACCTTGGAACGAGCACGAATCCAAACTTTTCCTGCCGACTTTCATTTTCAGGGTACCAAAACCGATTTGGAGCAAATGATTGGAAACGCCGTTCCTGTTGATCTCGCTTCCTATGTAGCGAAACACCTTCTCTCCTATATGGAGCATGGCGCATCATATACCCAGCTCCATTTTTGATTAAACAAAAAGCAAGTGCAACGCATTTTTCAGGACAGTTTCCTGTAACAATGGGTTTGCACTTGCTTTTTTGCTTTTCTCTTCTTAGGCTCTTGTCTGTTCCCAGTAGGCTCCCATGCTCTGGCCGGGCTGGTCGGTGACATCATCGTTCAGATAGTCTGCAAGACCAAAGGCTTCCGGCTTCCAGCTGCGGGCGGCATCCACGGTGGGGTATTCCACCTCGGCGTACCAGAACGCAGTGGGCTGGCCCTCATCCACGTGGTTCACCTCCAGCACAAGGCCATCGGGCAGGGCGTAGCTTCTGCGGATCTTCCCGATCAGGGGCTTGCCGATGATCTTTGTTTCCAGTTCATCAAACAGTTTCTTGTCGATGGGGCGCTCGATCTCCTCCCGTGCAAGCCCGCTTCCGGACTTGAAGCAGAGGATATAGGCCGTCTCGCCGCCCTTGAGCGCCTCCTCCCGGATGCGCACGGTGGGCCGCACGCTGATATATCCCTGCCGCATGGCAAACTCTTCCTTGAGCGGCAAAGCCGGGAGGTTTTCACCCTCCGGCCAGCCGTTCACCATCCATTTGCGTTCGATCTCCATGACGTTTTCCTCGTTTCTGTGTTTTTGTATTTATTCTAGCACGTTTTTATGTTAGAATAAATATCAGTATGAAATTTTAGCATCCTCACCCTCTCAGTCAATGCCTGACGGCATTGCCAGCTCCCCCAAAGGGGGAGCCAAGAGCCGCTCTGTATTCAAGCTTGATGAGACTGAATCGAAAATCGCCAAAGGCTCTCCCTTTGGGAGAGCTGGCGAGCGGAGCGAGACTGAGAGGGCGAGCCAGTTATAACAGGAGCAACTATGAAATCTTCTCGCAATTACCCCGTTTACACCGTCAACAAACACGCCGAGGGCCTGCTGGTGGGCGGCCACCCCTGGGTGTACGAAAACGACATCCTGGGTTCCCCGGAAGCAGAGCCTGAAAACGGCACGCTGGTCGATGTGGTCAGCACAAAGGGTGCCTATCTCGGCACCGGTTTTCTCTCGCTGAAAAGCAAGATCCGGGTGCGGCTCATCTCCCGCAACGCCAACGACACCTTCGATGCCGCTTTCTGGAAGCGCCGTGTCGAATACGCATGGGCCTACCGCAAGACCGTGCTGGAGCCCGCCGACCTGACCGCCTGCCGTATCATCTTTGGCGAGGCTGACCAGTTCCCGGGCCTGACTGTGGACCGGTTCAACAATATCCTTGTCACCCAGACCCTGAGCGTGGGCATGGAAAAGCTCAAGCCCATCCTCTTCCCCCTGCTGGCAGAAGTCCTGCGTGCTGACGGCCAGACCATTGAGAGCATCTACGAGCGCAACGACGAGGCTCTGCGGGCCAAGGAGGGCCTGGCACAGAACAAGGGCTGGTTTGACCTGCCCGGCGAGACGCACCCCGACAGCACCCAGACTGAGATCTGCGAGAACGGCGTGTTCTACCACGTCGATTTTGAGAACGGCCAGAAGACCGGCTTTTTCCTCGACCAGAAATACAACCGCCGGGCTGTGGCCCGCATTGCTGCCGGGCACACCGTGCTGGACTGCTTTACCCACACCGGCAGCTTTGCGCTGAACGCCGCCAAGGGCGGGGCTGCCCGGGTCACGGCCGCTGACATCAGCGCTGAGGCCATTGCCATGGCCCAGCGGAACGCCCAGCGCAACAACCTGACCAACATGGATTTTCTCTGCGAGGACACCTTTGAGCTGCTGCCCCGGCTGGAGAAAGAGGGCCACCCCTACGACTTTATCATCCTTGACCCGCCGGCCTTTACCAAGGCCCGCCGCACGGTGGAAAACGCCATGCGCGGCTATAAGGAGATCAACTACCGCGCCATGAAGCTGCTGCCCCGGGGCGGCTATCTGGCCACGGCCAGCTGCTCTCACTTTGCCACGGAGGAGCTGTTCATCAAGATGCTGCACGCCGCCGCAAAGGATGCCCACCGGCAGCTGCGGCAGATCGAGGTGAAGCAGCAAGCACCGGATCACCCCATCCTGTGGGGCGTGCCCGAGACCAATTACCTGAAGTTCTTCCTGTTCCAGGTGATCTAAAAGTAATACCAAATACGATATCTCCCAAAAAAACGAGAACGTGTTTGTGCAGAATCGTCAGTTTTGTCAATTGCCTTTTGAGCCGTTCCGGGATATAATCAAACCATAGACAGCAACGGCGCTGTGGGTCACCTCCTGACTCGCAGCGCCGTTTTTGTTAAGATGCTTTCGTACTTCTGGGTGCGGCATTGCGGCAGACCAGAATGCAGACGAAAGGGTAAGAAAAATAAGATCAAGTAAGGAGTAGGATTTATGGCAGCAAATGTTATGGAAATCTACGGCAGCAAGGTCTTTAACGAGCATGTAATGAAGGAGCGCCTGCCGAGCGCTACTTACAAGAGCCTGGAGCGCACCCTGCACAAGGGCGCACCCCTGGATATCGAGGTGGCAAACGTTGTGGCCAGCGTGATGAAGCGCTGGGCCATGGAGCTGGGTGCCACCCACTACACCCACTGGTTCCAGCCGCTGACCGGCATCACCAGTGAGAAGCACGACGGCTTTGTGAGCCCCGTGGGCGACGGCACCGCCATCATGGAGTTCTCCGGCAAGGAGCTGGTGCGCGGCGAGCCCGATGCTTCCTCCTTCCCCTCCGGCGGCCTGCG
>ERZ1106976.3558-NODE-3558-length-12123-cov-6.447796_pt1 | contig 12123 bp, 11 predicted proteins | sample MGYA00403687_ERZ1106976 | MGnify/ENA primary metagenome ERZ1106976 (study PRJEB35170, sample SAMEA104062446) | human gut metagenome | biome: human gut; feature: human-associated habitat; material: faeces | place: Denmark | collected 2013-02-22 ... | reverse complement strand
TCACGGTCATTATGAGTATTCGATTTATGGTCCTGATGGTTTCGAATCGGCTGCTGAGCGTGGTGAACCTGAAGCTGCGTGATTTTTACAAAAACCTCGATGCTCTGTGCGAAGACATGGATGCCGACAAGGCAGATCTGTGCGCAAAGCTCCGGGCCGTGGGCTACGAGTACGATGCCCAGCGCAACCAGTTCGTGTGATATTTCCAGAGAAAGCTTTCTTTTGATCGCCAACGACCGGCACCAACGTGCAGCGACTGCGCCCGGGCCGGTGAATATAGAAACAAGGAGTGCTTGATTTATGATCCAGGGTACCTATTACAAAGAGTGGAGCAGCGTGCTGAACCGCGAGATGGAGTTCAAGGTATACGGCAGCGCCGGTGTGCCGGTGCTGGCCCTGCCTGCCCGCGGCGGCCGCTTTTATGATTGGGAGAACAACGGTATGCCCGATGCCATTGCCCCGCTGCTGAACGAGGGCAAGGTGCAGCTGTTCTGCGCCGACAGCATTGACGGCGAGGCCGTACTGAACGACGACATCCCGGTGCGCCGCCGCGCCGAGATGGAGGAAAAGTACTTCGTCTACCTTACCGCCGAGCTGGCTCCCCGGGTGCTGGCCCTGAACGGTGCCGCAAAGGATGCCAAGCTGTGGTGTGTGGGCATCGACCTTGGCGCTGTGCACGCCGTCAACTGCCGCCTGCGCCGTCCCAAGCTCTTTGCCGGTGCCATCGGCCTTTCCGGCATCTACGATCTGGCCCGCTTCTGGGGCAGTGAAGCCGACGATCTGGTGCTGCGCTGCTCTCCCCTGCAGTATCTGGCCGAGAACGGCATCGCCGACAAGCTGGCTCTGGCCAAGGCCAAGGAGAACAGCCTGATGCTCTGCGCCGGTCAGGGTGCCTACGAGGACGATGCCAAAGCCGACACGCAGGCACTGGCCGATGTGCTGGCCGCACAGGGCCTGCCCGCCCACCTCGAGGTCTGGGGCGGCGATGTCTCCCACGAGTGGTACTGGTGGGGCAAGATGCTGGGCCTGTTTGTGCCGCGGATTCTGGAGAAGTAAAAGTGATTTGATAGAGGGAAGGCATTTGCAGTGCCTTCCCTCTTTTTGTTTGTATTTTTCAATTCCCTACTTGATTTATCGGGTTTGCTGTGCTATACTCATGCTGTAAGACGTATACCCCCTATGGGTAAAGGAGATATTTTATGGACAACGAGAAAAAGCCCTGCTGCTGTTGCGGCACGCCCGCCCAGCCCGAAGCTGCCACGGCTCCGGCCGTTGACGCATCCGCTGTGCCCACCGAAAGCGTCACCCCCTCCTGCTGCCGCCACAAGGACCGCACCCCTGAGGAACACAAGGCCCTGCTGAACCGGCTCAGCCGCATCGAGGGGCAGGTGCGCGGCATCCGCGGCATGCTGGAAAAGGATGCCTACTGCGTGGACATCCTTGTGCAGGTGGCGGCGGCGAACTCGGCGCTGAACAGCTTTTCCAAGGAGCTGCTGGCACAGCACATTTCCACCTGCGTGGCGGACGACCTGCGCGCGGGCAGCGAGGCAAAGCTGGACGAGCTGGTGAATCTGCTGCCCAAGCTCATGAAATAAGAAGCCCTTCCCCGTGCATACTCAACGTAGGAGTGATATTTTATGGAACAATACAACGTTACCGGCATGAGCTGCGCAGCCTGCTCCGCCCGGGTGGAGAAGGCCGTGAGCAAGGTGCCCGGCGTTGCCAGCTGTTCGGTGAGCCTGCTGACCAACTCCATGGGCGTGGAGGGCACCGCCAGCTCTGCCGAGATCATCAAGGCCGTGCAAGATGCCGGTTACGGTGCCAGCCCCAAGCGTGCGGGCGCGGCGGCCGCCAGCTCCACCAGCGCCGACCTTGACGCGCTGGCCGACCACGAGACCCCCAAGCTCAAGCGGCGGCTCATTGCGTCGCTGGGCTTTCTGCTGGTGCTGATGTACTTCTCCATGGGCCACATGATGTGGGGCTGGCCCCTGCCCCGCTGGTTCGACGGCAACCACATCGCCATGGGCCTTGTGCAGCTGCTGTTGGCGGGCATCGTCATGGTCATCAATCAGAAATTCTTCATCAGCGGCTTCCGCAGTCTCTGGCACCGCGCGCCGAATATGGACACGCTGGTTGCGCTCGGCTCCATGGCGTCCTTTGTCTGGAGCGTGGTTGCGCTCTTTCTCATGACCGACGCCCAACTGCGCGGCGACAGCGAGGCGGTCATGACTTATATGCACGAATTTTACTTTGAATCCGCCGCCATGATTCTGACCCTGATTACGGTGGGCAAGATGCTGGAGGCGCACTCCAAGGGAAAGACCACCGACGCGCTGCGCAGCCTGATGCGTCTGGCACCCAAGACCGCAACCGTTCTTCGGGACGGTGCGGAGGTGTCCGTGCCGGTCGGTGAGGTGCGCAAGGACGACATTTTCCTGGTTCGCCCCGGCGAGAGCATCCCGGTGGACGGCGAGGTGATCGAGGGCAGCAGTGCGGTCAACGAGTCGGCGCTGACGGGGGAGAGCATCCCGGCGGACAAAGCGGCAGGCGACCGTGTGAGTGCCGCGACCGTCAACCAGTCGGGATTCCTCAAGTGCCGTGCCACCCGCGTCGGGGAGGACACCACCCTGTCGCAGATCATCCGCATGGTCAGTGACGCCGCGGCAACCAAGGCGCCGATCGCCAAGGTCGCGGACCGCGTTTCCGGCGTGTTTGTACCGGCGGTCATGGGCATTGCCGCGCTGACGCTGGCGGTCTGGCTGCTCATCGGCAAGGAGTTTGCCTATGCGCTTGCACGCGGCATTTCGGTGCTGGTGATCAGCTGTCCGTGCGCGTTGGGACTTGCCACACCGGTGGCAATCATGGTCGGCAACGGCGTGGGCGCGCGCAACGGCATTCTGTTCAAAACCGCCGCGTCCCTGGAGCAGACCGGCAAGATCAACATTGTGGTGCTGGACAAGACCGGCACCATTACCAACGGCACCCCTGTGCTGACCGATCTGCTGCCCGCCCCCGGCGTCGAGGCGGAGACGCTGTTGCATTTTGCGCTCTCCCTTGAGGCAAAGAGCGAACATCCGCTGGCAAAGGCGATTGTTGCCTACGGTGCCGAGGTGTCCGCCGCCCCGGCGGAGGCAACCGATTTCCGCGCACTGCCCGGCAACGGCGTAAGCGCAACGGTGGAGGGCAAGCGCCTGGTCGGCGGCAGTCTGACCTTCCTTTCGGAACAGGTGCAGATTCCGCAATCGGTGCGTGAGAACGCCGAAACCCTGGCAATGGCAGGAAAAACCCCGCTGTTGTTTGCCGCGGACGGGGAACTTCTCGGTGTGGTCGCGGTGGCGGATACCGTCAAATCCGACAGCCCGGAGGCGGTGCGACAGCTCCGGAACATGGGCGTGCGCGTGATTATGCTGACCGGCGACAACGAGCGCACGGCACGGGCAATCGGCGCGCAGGCAGGCGTGGACGAGGTGATCGCAGGCGTTCTGCCGGACGGCAAGGAAGCGGCCATCCGCGACCTGCAACGGCAGGGCAAGGTGGCAATGGTCGGTGACGGCATCAACGACGCGCCGGCACTTTCGCGGGCGGATATGGGCATTGCCATCGGCGCAGGCGCTGACGTTGCGATTGACGCGGCGGACGTGGTGCTGATGAAGAGCAGTCTTGCCGACGTGCCCGCCGCCATCCGCCTGAGCCGCGCAACGCTCCGGAATATCCATGAAAACCTGTTCTGGGCGTTTATTTACAATACGATCGGCATCCCGCTTGCCGCCGGCTGTTTTGTGGCGTTCGGGCTGACGCTCAATCCCATGTTCGGCGCCGCAGCCATGAGCCTTTCCAGCTTCTGCGTCGTGACCAACGCCCTGCGCCTGAATTTCTGCCGCGTTCATGACACCCGCCACGACCATCGCAGAGGCGGATGCGCAGGGAAATCTGCCGGACAGGGCAGCACCTGCGTGGTGCACGTGACCGGGATGATGTGCGCACATTGTGAAAAGCGGGTGCGCGAGGCGCTGGAGGCACTGCCGGGTGTGGAGAGCGCCGCGGTCAGCCACACGGACGGAACCGCCGTCCTGACCCTGCGCGAACCGGTCAGCGCCAAGGAAATCCGCAACTGCGTCAAAGCGGCAGGCTACCGCGTGACCGGCGTGAAAATGACGAATACTTCCAATAATGACAAAAATTGACAATTAACGTCATTCGAAAGTGAATCGGAAATGACAGTATTTTCCATTTAGCGTCCAAAAATGACAAAAATTTACAAATAACATCGTCGCATGGGAACACAGGTACGCGCTTGTGTTCCCATCGGCGGGTGGAATATATCGGGTTGGACTGACATTATTTTCCATTTACATCCCAAAAATTACAAAAATTGACAATCATTGCCAGTATTGTGCATGGCAGAGTGACAATAATTTCCATCAATCATCCAAAAATGACAAAAATTTACATTTTCAAAGAAAACAACCCACAGAACCGGACAGAGAAGAAGGAGAGAAGGCATGCAGACAGAACCGATTGAAATGACACCCGCACAGGTGATGCAGGCAGGGCAGGGATGCCTGATCTGCGACATCCGCACCGACGGGGAACGTACATACGGCGCCATTCCGGGTGCGCTTGCCATGGATGCCGAAGCGCTGCTTGCCGCGCCGCCTGCACTGGCGGCAGGACAGGTGCTGGTGATCTGCTGTGCGCGCGGCGTTTACAGCCGGGACGTTGCGGAGGAGCTGCGCCGGGCGGGGATTCCCGCATACAGCCTGCGAGGCGGCTATCCCGCATGGGTGTGCGAGCGGATGCGCGCGGAGCAAAACGACGGGACAGAGACGCTCTGCGCCCGTGTGGAGCACTCCCTGCGCAAAAAATACCGCCGGACGCTGATGACCCCCTTTATCCGCGCCCTCAAGGAATACCGGTTGGTCAACGAGGGGGATCGCGTGGCGGTCTGCATGTCGGGCGGCAAGGATTCCATGCTGATGGCAAAGCTGTTTCAGGAGCTCAAGCGGTACAGCCCTGTGCACTTTGAGGTGCAGTACGTGGTCATGGACCCCGGCTACCATCCGGACAACCGGCGCATCATCGAGGAAAACGCGCGCCTGTTGGAAATTCCGGTCACGATTTTTGAGAGCAACATTTTCGAGTCGGTTTACCATGTGGAAAAATCCCCCTGCTACCTCTGCGCGCGGATGCGGCGCGGGTATCTGTACAGTTTCGCGCAGAAGCTGGGGTGCAACAAGATTGCGCTCGGGCACCACTATGACGACGTGATCGAAACCATTCTGATGGGGATGCTGTACGGCGGACAGGTGCAGACCATGATGCCTAAGCTGCACAGCACCAATTTCCCCGGTATGGAGCTGATCCGCCCGCTCTATCTGATCCGCGAGGACGACATCAAGGCGTGGCGGGATGACAACGGGCTGCACTTTATCCAGTGCGCCTGCCGCTTTACGGACACCTGCACCACCTGCAACAACGGGCAGAACCACTCCAAACGCCAGGAGATCAAGGAGCTGATCCGCACCCTGAAGCAGACCAACCCGCAGGTGGAGCAGCTCATTTTCCGCAGCGTGGAGAACGTCAATCTGGACACCGTGATCGCCTACAAAGCCGGCGGGGTGCGGCACAGCTTCCTTGACGGTTACGAGGAAAAGGGAAGCGCACCGAAGGGAGAAGCGGGGACAGAAGAACAGAAGGAACAGAGAGAAGAGAGAGAAGAGAAAGAACAACAGGAGAAAAACGGATGATGATGACCGGGGAAGAAGCGTGGAAATTGCTGTGCCGCTACAACGAGGAGCCGTTCCATCAAAAGCACGCGCTGACCGTGGAGGGCGTGACGCGGTATTTTGCCGCCGGGGATGCTCCCGCGAGGTGATTGAGCGGGGCGCAGAGATGCTGGGATGGACGCTGGATGACCTGATCAGCCGCACCGTCCTCGCCATGCGTACCGTCCCCGAGCGCTCTGCCGGAGTTTGAATGATTAATATTTTTCCAATGAACAGGAAATCCCCCGCCGCGGCGAGGGATGTTTTTAGATTGCAGATAAGAAGGGCGCATTTGTGCAAACAGATCGCTGCTTTTTCTTTGACCATGAAGGCGCAAAGAAAAAGCCTGGCAAAAAGAAAGCGCCGATGGGGGATTTCGCCGTCTGCGGACGGCGTGCCGCCTTTTTGGAAAAGACGGACGAAAACTTTTGAAAACGGCGAGACAGCGGGAGGGATCAGACGCGTCGGAAGCCTCTGCCGACGATTTCGTTGGTATTCGTGATGACGACAAACGCCTGCGGATCAATGCGGTTAATCTCCTGTTTGAGATGATATGCCTGAATCCGGCTGCAAACCGTAATCAGCGCCTTTTTGGGTCCGTGCGTGTAGCCGCCCTCCGCGTCAATCTCGGTCACGCCCCGCCCGATGTTGGACATGATGTAATCCGCAATCTCGTTTGCGTGCCCGTCGCTGATGATCATGACGCATTTGCATTGGTTGATGGTCTCGATGACGCTGTCTACCAAAAATGCCTTGGCAAACAGCCCGAGCAGGGAAAACAGCCCGATCTTCCATCCGAAGAAGTACACGGACGAGGCGGCAATGAGAAAATCGGTCAGAAGCAGTGCCTTCCCGGTGTCAAGGGAGGTGTACTTTTTGAGAATCAGCGCCACAATGTCGGTGCCGCCCGACGTGGCGCCGCAGTGGAAGAGCAGAGAGGAGCCGATGGCGGTCAGCAGAATTGCCCACACCAACTCCAGAAACGGCTCGTCCGTCAGCGGGTGCCCGTAGGAAATCGCCGGGCAGATGCGCTCCAGAAGCCAGGTTTCCAAAGAGAACATCACCGAACCGTACACCGTCTTGATGCCGGTCGAGGTTCCTAAGAAGATAAAACCGATCAGCAGCAGTACCATGTTGATGATGGCAATCAGGACGGACGGGGAAAGCAGCCCCAGTCCGCCGCCGAGGATGGTCGCAATGCCGCTGACGCCGCCGGTGGAGAACCCGTAGGGAATCTTGAAAAAGAATACCCCAAAGGACATGAGAATCAGCCCGAGATTGATGATGAGAAACTCCTTGACCCGCCCGGCAAAAGGCTTTTTGTCTGCCGTCTGTGTCATATGGAAACCGCTCCTTCCTCGGTCACAAGGGAAATGTGCTCGTCGCCCAGCGCCTTGATCTCGCGCGGCAACTCAAAACGCACAAACCATCCCTCGGGAACCTGTACGCGCATGCAGAAGTCGGTGTCGCTGCACTGCCAGCTGACCGAACAGATCTGACCGTCCAGCTCGATTGTGCCCCTTGCCCAACGCAGCCCCTGCGGGTGCGGGCTGACGGTCAGGATGTGCTCGCATGCGTCCGGCATGCCGATGCCCAGAATGTCGCGCATCAGGTGTACGCCGGCGTGCGCGTTGAAGCCGTGACAGCGGGAAGAGGTCGAAACAACGGGATTTTCCCAGAGCGTGCCGGGACCCTCCTTCAGCTGCGGCTCGTAGATGGCTTTGAGATCCTCCAGCATTTTGCCGTACTCGAAGCGCCGCGCCAGCATGTCCAGGCGGATGCACAGACCGATGAACAGTCCGCTTCTGCCCAGCACGGGGTAGGGGGCAAAGTGCGGTGCCGGTCCCATCCGGTCGCGCACGGCGGCATCCAGCGCGGGATTCTCACCCTTTTCCCAAAGTCCGCTCCAAAGGGCGGTGTAAAGCGCCGCCTCGGTGTATTTGTCGGTCTGGCAAAGGTTGCCGTCCCGGTCGGGCACCAGGTTGTCCGAAAACAGATCGATCTCGCCGTCCCGGAAGGTCGCGGTCGCCCCGCGCATTTTCTCCCGCAGGCGCGTGCCGGTTTCTTTCCATTCCGCATTGCCGTACAGCTCGCCCAGCCCGCACAGCATGTAGGCGTACAGCGCGTTGACCGCCACCGAAATGGGACCCAGGTATTCGCCGCGGTTGGAAAGCGACCAGTCGATAAAGACCGCCGGAACGTTCTCCAAGCACCCGTGCCCGCCGAACAGCGTCATGGACCCTGCCACAAAGCGCTCAATCCGCGCCCGGTAAGCGTCCCGGAAAGCAACGTCCCCGGTGCGGCGGACGTATTCGCACAGCTCGCACATCAGCCAAAAGCTCCAGGTGGTCAGACCCGCAAGCGGCAGATAGGAGTCCTTGTTTGCCGGATAGACCTCCGGGAAAAAGGCGTTCCACATCCGGTCGGGGTCGGTGAGCAGAAAGTTTTCAATGTGCTCTTTCTCCACGCGGGTGTCGGACAGCATCAGCGCCGCCGCGCGGGCAGTCCAAAGCGAATCGCACAGCCAGCCGCCTCTCTCCCGGTCGGGGCAGTCCATAAACACGTCCAGGGTGTTGAGCAGCAGCGTGCGCTTTGCCGCGGCATACAGCCGGTTCAGATCCTCGTCCGCGCAGAAGAAGGTGCTCCGGTGCTCGTCCGGATAGGAATCGTCCAGCATCGAGAGCGCGTGCACGGTCACGTCCCCCGGCGTGCGCATGTAAAGCTTGAGGTAGCGCCCAAGCCCCGGCTCCATTGCCGTAAAGGTGTGGCGCCCGGCGGACAGGTGCAGGCGCATGACCGGGCAGAAGGGATAAAAGACCGTGCCGTCCGCCCTGAGCAGTTCGGTATGTACCAGATCCAGAATGCCGTCCGCCGCAAAGGTCACGTCCACCCGGACAAAACCGACGTGGCTCTCCCCAAGGTCGTAAAGCGCGTATTTGTCGCATTCGCCGGCAAAGACGGTGCCCGCCGGGGTGCGGCGCGCGGAAACGTCAAACGAGGCAAATTCCACCGTCCGGCGGCAGTCGTCCAGCGGGTACTCCTTGCCGGTGTGCGCACCGTGCTCGTAAAAGAGGGGGCGCAGCACAAGACTTTCGTCAATCCGGCAGCCGCCGTATTCCGCCAGCCGCTCCGCTCTCTTTTCGGCAAGCGTGGGAAGCAGGGCGTCGTGCGGCAGAAAGACCGGGCAGAAACCGGCGGGGACCGCCGCGCAAAAGCTGTCGCAGACGCCGGTCCGCCATGCTTCGTAGGCGGCGTCCGGGGTGTAGATTTCCATAAATTCCCGGCAGTGGGAGATGCGTTCCGTGTCCGGGTGGCGCTGGGTCAGGCGCACGCAGCTCCATTCATCTCTGCCGGTCGCGCAGAGAACCTCTGTGCCGCGCCGGATCTCCAGGCACAGAAAGGCGGGATCCAGGGTGCAGTCGTTGGAATAGGGGCCGAACCCGTGCCCGTAGGCGATCAGTTCGACGGCAATGTGGTTGATGCCGACGTGCAGATCGCGCGTGAGATCCAGCGTGTCCACCCGCGCGTAGCCGTGCGCGGTGCGCGCGGGACCGTGCATCCGGATATTGCCGTTGATATAAAGCCGGCAGACGTTGTTTGCGGCAAGGCTGAGCGTCACGCCCGCCGGGTCGCCCTGCAGCATGAGGGCGCGGTAAAAGCCGAACTGCCGGTTTTCCGAGGCGTCCGCGCCGTCCGCAAAGACCGGCTGAGCCTGTCTGAAAAATTCCATACAAACCTCCGTATTGTTGATGTCGTTCGGGGTAGCACCATTGTACCACGAACGCGCAGGGATTGCAACAGGATTTTCGCATTTTCACAAATTTGTCAACGGACGTCATTTTTTTGCCGTGCGGACGGCAAATTTCAAAAAAAATCGCTTACCCCCCTTGAAATCCGCGCGGAAATGTAGTATAATGATATGTGATAGTATGGTTGTCCCTCACAGGAGTGCGGCGACCGGCAAAATCTTACTTTTCGGAGGTATCGCAATGGTAGTAGCCGGCGATTTTAAGAACGGAATCACATTTGATATGGACGGGAACGTTTATCAGGTTATCGAGTTCCAGCATGTGAAACCGGGCAAGGGCGCGGCATTCGTCCGTACAAAAATCAAGAATGTCATTACCGGTGCCGTGACGGAGAGAACCTTCTCCCCCACGGACAAGTTTGAGAACGCTTATATCGAGAGAAAGGATCTCCAGTACTCCTACGACGACGGAGATCTGTATCACTTCATGGATACCGAAACCTGGGAAGAGACCCTGGTCGCACACGACAAGGTCGGAGATGCGTTCAAGTTCGTCAAAGAAGAGATGATGTGCAAAATCTCCTCCTACAAGGGCAATATCTTCCAGGTCGAGCCGCCCACATTCGTGGAGCTTGCCGTTACCGACACCGATCCCGGTTTTGCCGGCAACACCGCAACCAACACGCTCAAGCCCGCAACGCTGGAGACCGGCGCCGTTATCAAGGTGCCGCTGTTCATCAACGTCGGCGACGTGCTGAAGATCGACACCCGGACAGGCGAATATCTGTCCAGAGCATAAAGCAATCAATCGGACGGGGGCTTCTTTTATCGGAAAAGAGTCCCCGCTTCTGTCAGAATTTCCGTAAAGAATCCGTCAAAACGGAGAAATGTCAAAGGGAAAATGTCAAAGGAGGATGGAATCATGACACTCAACGAAAAAAACGCATACGTCAAAGGTCTTGCGGAAGGCGCGGGACTGAACGCCGAAACGCCGGAGGGCAAGGTGCTGCGCGCACTGCTGGATCTGACCGGAGAGATGGCGCGCCGGATTGAAGAACTGGAAGACGACAGCGCATATATGCAGGATTACCTGGACGAGATCGACCACGATTTGGGGAACGTCGAGCAGTATCTTCTGGACGCTACCGACGATTTTGAAATCGGCATGTACGATGATGAAGACGATGATGACGATGAAGACGAGGACGAGGATGAAGATGACGCGTGCGACGGCAACTGCGCGTGCTGCGAGCAGGACTGCGACGGGGAGGACGACGAAGAGGATGAGGACGACGAGGACGAAGACGACGATTTCGAGTATTACGAGATCGAATGCCCGTCCTGCGGCGAGGTCATCAGCGTCGACAGCGACATGGCGCTGGACAATCTGATCTGCCCTGCGTGCGGCGAGAAGTTTGCCTGCATCGTCGAAGAAGACGATCCCGTCAAGAACGACGCGACCGGCAAGAAGGACTGAGTCCTTTCCGATTGCGTTTTTGCAGCTTTTGTGATTGCAAAGGAGGAAAACGACCTTGCATGATGAACTGACCGCGATTGATATCCGGAAAATGCGGGAGGAGATTGCCGAGCGCCAGAAGCGGATTCCCGCACTGCGGGAAGAGGTCAAGCGGACGCGTGAATTCGGCGATCTGAGCGAGAACGACGAGTACCGCCAGGCAAAGCGGGAATACAACGCCAACAACAGCCGGATCCGCTATCTCGAGCGCATGATCGAAACCGCCGTGGTGATCGACACCAAGTCGGCAGACAACGTCGTCGGACTGTTTGACAGCGTGGTGGTTTACTACCCGGAGGACGACGAGGAGCGCACCGTGCGCATCGTCACCACCCTGCGCAACGACGTGCTGATCGACTGTATCTCCAAGGAGTCCCCCTTCGGGCAGGCAGTGCTCGGCAAACGCATCGGCGACCGTGTGACCGTGCGCGTGAACGAACATGTCAGCTACCCGATCGAGATCCGCTCCATCAAAAAAGGGGAGGACGATCCCGACCTCCCGATTTCCAGTTACTGATGACCAAACGTTTGTCCCCCGCCGTCCTGCCGGCTCTTTCCGGTGCGTGACAGAGCGGCGCGGAACATCTCTTCCGCGTCAAACGTAGGGGTAAAACCGCCCGTCTGCGGCGTTTTTGCAGTACCGGCCGTCCCGCTTTTTGCGGGGCGGCTTTTTGCCGGCTGGGACTGGATGCCAGCCATAGGCTGGCTGCCCACCACAGATTGGCGATCCGATGCGTCGGTCAGGGGCGTAATCAGAAAGGTGTGGGGGGCGCACTTTTCGCGGCGGATCAACCCCTCGCATTCCAGGTGCCGGAGCAAATCCCGAACGTAACGCTCCGGGTATTGCAGCTCCGCCGCAAGCTTTTCCGTCGTGGTCAACAGCGTTCCGGTCTCCAGAAGCAGTGTCTCCCGCCCCATCCGTATCCTGCGCGGCGCGTGCGAAGCAAGAATCAAAAGATACGTCCATGCACCCAAAGCCCGCCCGCCTGCCAGAAACGGATGCGCCGTCCGGATCCCTTTGTCCACCTTGACAAACCCGTTTTCGTACACCTCATTCCCCCCTTTCCCCTATATCATACCCCTAACACCCCCCA
>ERZ1106976.3556-NODE-3556-length-12124-cov-4.056094_pt1 | contig 12124 bp, 8 predicted proteins | sample MGYA00403687_ERZ1106976 | MGnify/ENA primary metagenome ERZ1106976 (study PRJEB35170, sample SAMEA104062446) | human gut metagenome | biome: human gut; feature: human-associated habitat; material: faeces | place: Denmark | collected 2013-02-22 ... | reverse complement strand
GCAAAGTCCTCTTCTTCCGCAGCGGTTTCGGTTTCCGGCTCCGTCTCAGGCTTGGCCTCGGGTTCGGCTTCGTCCTCAGGCTGCTCGCCGGCAAGCTTGGTCTTCGCGGCTTCCAGCTCCTGACGCAGGCGGTTGATGCGGCGGAACGACTGGGAGATGCGCTCACACAGCGGGTCGTACTCGGCGTCATCCGGCTCTTCATCCGTGACGTAGTCCTTGTAGTAGACCTTACCAAGCTGCGTGTAGCAGCGGCGGATCTTGTCCTGTTCCGCCAGAATGGCAAACTTCTTCTTGGAGATCAGCGCGACGAGACGCGCGGTCTGGGCTGCGCCGGCCGCAACGTGGACGGCCTTGCATTTCAGGGTTTCCATGGTTTCCTTCATAAAAGATCACTCCTTTGATTCATCTGGTCCAATGGATTCTTCGGATTCTTCGGATGCCTCGTCCTCCTGCTCAGACGCTTCCCCGGACGGCTCGGCGCCTTCCTCGGGCTGCGTCTCTGCGGCCTCGGCAGCCGCCATGCGGTTGACCTGCATCTTCGCGGGATCGTGTCTGACAAAGATGGCCTGATACAGCAGGATGCCGAGCGACAGCAGCATGGTCACGGCTGCGAGCAGCTGGCTGACACGGACCGGGCCGAGCCACAGGCTGTCCGTGCGCAGGCCCTCGATGACCATGCGCCCTGCGCCGTACCATGCGAGATATGCAAGGAACATCTGACCGTCGAATTTGCGCTTCTTTGACAGGAAGTGCAGCACGACAAAGCCGGTCAGGTTCCAGACGGACTCATAGAGGAACGTCGGGTGGAAATACTGCAGCTCACCGTTCTCAACCAGGCCCATGCGAAGGAAGCAGGTCGTCACGCCGCCGTGGGCCTCTCGGTTGAAGAAGTTGCCCCAGCGGCCGATGGCCTGCCCGAGCAGCAGACCGATGCCGGTCAGGTCGAGGAAGGGAAAAATTTTGAGCTTCCGAACACGGGTATAGATCAGCATGCCGAGCACCGCGCCAATGACGCCGCCATAGATGGCAAGGCCGCCGCTGCGGATATCGAGGAAGCGGTACCACGGAATGCCGGGGCCAAAGAACTGGTTCCATTCGAACACGACATAGTACAGACGCGCGCCGACGATGGCGGACGGCAGGCAGATGAGCACGAGATTGAGAATGTCGTCCTGCGTGACGCCGAACTGCTTGGCCCGGCGCAGGCAGTACGTCACGGCGAGCAGCACGCCGATGGCAATGATGACACCGTAGAATTTGATCTCGAAGTTTGTTCCCGGGATGCAGAAGCCGTCGGGCGGATCAATGCCCTCGATGCCGAGCCCGGGGAAGCTGATGGGACTGGTTAAGAAGATGTTCATGCGGATTCCTCACTTTCATTGGGAAGAATGATGCTGAGCGCGGCGCGCTCCGGGCGGATGACCTGCCGGATGAATTGCAGCACGTCCTCGGGCGTGACGGAAGCGTAGGCCTCCGGGAAGGAGAAGTAATCCACGCCGTCGAAGTGGTAGGCACACATACGGTAGCACACACTTTCAAAGCTGTCAAGGTCGCGGGTGCGGCGGCCGAGCGACGAGCGGATGAGCCGGTCAAACAGCGCGCGGTCAAAGCCCTCGCGGGACAGGCGCTGCGCCTCGTCCAGAATGGCGCGGAGCACGGCGTCCGGGTCGCGGCTGTCGCCGCCCGCGCTGAACAGGCAGGCATCGCGCACGCTCTCATATCCGGCGGAAAAGTCCGAATTGATGAGGCCCTCGTCATACAGGCGCGTGTAGAGCGCCGAGGACTCGCCCACGAGAATTTCGGCAGCCAGATCGCCAATGATCTCGCGGCGCATGGACTCCAGACCGCGGGCGGGCGGCTCACATTTGAAGCCGAGGCAGAACGTCGGCATGGCGATCTCCATATGCCGGACCGTGCGCTTTGTCGGGCAGGTCATGGCCTCGGCCGGACCGTAGTCCCGCACGGGGACCGGCTCTGCATGGGCGTTTGCGGACTCCGCACGGGCGATCTCCTCCACCAGCGCAGGGTCGACATCGCCCGTTACGCAGAGCATGAGATTTGCGGGCGCGTAGAATGCCGCATGGCAGTCCCGCAGGACCTGCGGGGTGATCTCACCGATGGATTCGACCGTTCCGGCGATCGGAACGCGGATGGGGTGATGCGCGAACATCGCGCCGAACAGGTCCTCATAGGCGCGGGAGTCAGCGCTGTCCTCATACATGCGGATCTCCTGCGCGATGATGCCGCGCTCCTTTTCTACGCTCTCGGCCGGGAACCACGGCGTGAGCACCATGCGCAGCAGGATGCGGAGGTTTTCGGCGAACTGTTCGGTGCAGTCGAAATAATAGGCCGTCATGGCATAGCCTGTGAAGGCGTTCGGATAGCCGCCGTGGGCCGCGAAGAGGTTCATCGCGTTGTCCTCCGGCAGATCGAACATCTTGTGCTCCAGATAGTGCGCCACGCCATCCGGCGTGCGGCAGGGGATGCCGCCGCGCGTGAAGGACGTGTCGACGGAGCCGTAGTCCACGCCGAGGAAGGCGTAGCTGCGGGCAAAGCCGGGCTTCGGGACAACGCGGAGGAGCAGGCCGTTTTCAAGCCGCTGCTCCCAGTAGCGCTCGCCGAGGCGCGGGAATTCATGCAGTGTCATGCTTCGTCTCCCTTCAGGAAATAGATCGTGTCCGTGGTGATGCGCTGGGCTGCGCGCACGACATCCCCGACCGTCAGGGCGGGGAGCTTCTGCAGCATGGTCTCGGGGTCGTCGCACGGCTCGATGGACACCATGTGCAGCACTGGGCCGGGGCCTTCGTACACGTCCGGCAGAGTGCGGATGTCGATGCGGGCGGTGAGCTTGTACCAGGCAAGGTTTTTGATCTCTTCCGTATCCGCGGCTTCCGCGGCGAGCGGGATGAAGCGGATATCATTCGCGCAGCAGGTCATCACGTCGCGCCCGAAGTAGAAGTATCCCTTCTTCAGACTGCGGGATTTCGTGATCGCCTTGCCCTTGAGAGAGACGGTCTTGTTCCGGTATTTCTCCGGCTGGTCCATAATATCCTGGAGAAAGATCGCGTAGTCCGCGTCGCCGATCTCGCAGACGGGGGCGTTGAGATCGTAGGGGAGGGGGAGCTCAATGTCGTCGTAGCTGATCTTGCCGTCCGGCGTTTCAAAGGCAATGTCGCACCGGCGGTTGATGGCGCGGATGATCTTGTGCGCCTGCATTTTGAGATCCTCGTTGCCCTCGGGGAAGCGGTTGAGCACCGCCAGCTCGCAGCTCTGGAGCTTGTCCACCATGAGCTGGCGCATGTTGTTGTTGTAGTTGAGGAACGTGCGCGCGTCGATGAACAGAAATTCCTGCGCCACGATCCACTCCTTCGGCATGTTCGTATAGAGCGTGTCGAGCGTCCACATGCCGTTGTACTCCACCATGACGTAGGAGCAGCGGTGCTTTTTCAAAAGCGCCGCGAGATTTTCGGTCGTAAGATCGCTCTCGCTCTCGATCGTCTCGGTGAACACGGTCGGCGCGGCGAACGTTGAGGGATCGTATTCCTCCACGCCCTCCTCGCACACAAGAAGGAGGATGCGGTCGCCGTTATTAAAGCTCGCGTCCTCGAGCGTCTGCTGGGCGAACTTCGTCTTGCCGGACTCCAGAAAGCCGGTGAAGAGATATACGGGGACTTGTTTTGCCATGGCTTATTCTCCCTTTCAGCGGAAGAGCTCGGCAACGGCGTCCTCGTGCAGCTCGTGGCCGATGACGCACAGCCGCCCCGTCACACCGGCGCTGCCGCGGCGGATGTTGATCTCGCCCGGCGTGTAGTCAAAGTGGATCCACTCGCCCTCGCTCGCGGCGACGATGCCCTTCGCGCGCAGCACGGCGCCGTATTTGGCCTCGTCCTCGAGCGCGGCGAGCGCAGCGCGCAGGCCGTCCTCGGTGAACTTCTTCGCCGTTTCCATGCCCCAGGACGTGAACACCTCGTCCGCGTCGTGGCCGTGGTGATGGTGATGATGGCCGCAGCCGCACCCGTGATCGTGGTCGTGCTCGTCGTGATCGTGATGGTGGTGCTCATGGTCGTGGCCGCAGCCGCACTCGTGCTCGTGGTCGTGCTCATCGTGGTCGTGGTGATGATGCTCGTGCTCATGCCCGTCGTCGTCATCGTCATCGTCGTGATGGCAGCCGCAGGAGCAGTTGCCGTTTTCATCGAAATGATGATGGTGCTCGTGCTCTTCGTGCTCGTGGTCGTGATGATGGTGATGCTCGTCCTCGTCCTCGTCCTCTTCGTGCTCGCGCTCAATGCTTTCAAGCGCGGCGGTGAGCGTGTCGCGCTTTTCCATCGCGTCGAGGATCTGCGCGCCGGAGAGCTCGTCCCACGGCGTCGTGATGATGACGGCGCCGGGATTCTTCTCGCGCAGCAGCGCGACGCACTCGGCGAGCTTTTCCTCCTTGATGCCCGCGGTGCGGGAGAGGATGATGCACCCGGCGGATTCGACCTGGTTGTTGAAAAATTCGCCGAAGTTGCGCATATACATTTTGCATTTGCCCGCGTCTACGACGGTGCAGAGCGCGTTGATTGTAAGCTCGCCGTCCGACGCCTGCTCCACGGCGGTCACGATGTCGGAGAGCTTGCCGACGCCCGAGGGCTCGATGAGGATGCGGTCGGGGGCGTAGCGCTCGCAGACCTCGTGCAGAGCGGCACGGAAATCACCCGTAAGGCTGCAGCAGATGCAGCCGGAGTTCATCTCCGTCACCTCAATGCCGGCGTCCTTCATGAAGCCGCCGTCCACGCCGATCTCGCCGAACTCGTTCTCGATGAGGACGAGCTTTTCGCCCGCGTAGGCTTCCGCGATCAGCTTTTTGATGAGCGTGGTCTTGCCCGCGCCGAGGAAACCGGAAAATACATCAACTTTTGTCATACATATAACCTCTTTCTGCTGGAAGCAGCCTGTTTTTCCAATAAAATATTATAACACGTTCGTCAAGGGGGTATTTCTGCCGTTGCCTGACTTTTTACGGAAAAATGAATTGTAATAATATAAATGTATGCTATAATGAATAAATGTCCGTTTTACTCCATTCCACTCTTCTATTTATTTCCGATCCACTCAGCAAATTTTTGAGAGGTAGACAAATTGGAACAGAAAAAGAAGTCCGCCCGCACGATGCGCGTGCTCGGCACGCTGCTTGAGGGCAGCGGAAAATACTTTGCCGTGTGCATCCTTCTGGGACTGCTGCTCACGGTGGTTGAAATGATCGCGCCGCAGGTCATCCGCGTAACGGTGGACTCGGTGATCAACTCGCAGCCGATGGATCTGCCCGCGTGGGCGCTCCGGTGGGTGGAGTCGCTCGGCGGCGTGGCGTTTCTGCGCGCGAACATGTGGTTCATCGCGCTCATTCTTGCGCTTGCGGGTCTCGTCGCGGCGCTGCTGCGCTATGGCGCGAACATGTTCAACGCCAAAGCGGGCGAAACGCTCGTCAAGACCGCGCGTGACCGGCTCTTCCACCACATTGAATGCCTGCCGTGGAAGTGGCACGCCGAGCATCCGACCGGCGACATCATCCAGCGCTGCACGAGCGACGTCGAGCGCATTAAAAACTTTTTCCAGGAGCAGTTCATCTCCGTTTTCCAGATCATCGTGCGCATTATCCTTGCGCTGACGCTTATGACGCTGATGAACGCGAAGCTCTCCATCGTCGCGTGGGTCATCGCGCCGATCATCGTGCTCTACTCCGTGCTCTTCCATAACAAGATCCGCGCGCGCTTCACCGAGTGCGACGAGAACGAGGGCGTTCTCTCCACGATCGCGCAGGAAAACCTCACGGGCGTGCGCGTCGTGCGCGCGTTTGGGCGCGAAAAGTTTGAGCGCGACCGGTTCGAGGCGCAGAACAACAAGTATACCGAGTGCTGGATCAGCCTGACCCGGACGCTCTCGGATTTCTGGGCGGTGGGCGATTTTACGAGCTGCCTGCAGATCCTGCTCGTGGTCGTGCTCGGCACGGTCTCGTGCGTGAACGGCAATCTGACGGCGGGCGAATTTGTGTCGTTCTCGCTTTATAACACGATGCTCATCGGCCCCGTGCGCCGTCTCGGCCGCATCATTTCCGAAATGAGCAAGGCGGGCGTCTCCATCGATCGTCTCGGCGAGGTTTTGGAAGCCGAGACCGAGCAGGACGCGCCCAACGCCGCCGAAGCGCCGATGGACAAGGACATCACCTTTGAAAACGTCAGCTTCCATTACGGCGAGGACGGCCCGGACGTGCTCGAAAACGTCAGCTTCACCGTACCTGCCGGAAAGAGCTTCGGTATTCTCGGCGGCACCGGCTCCGGCAAGAGCAGCCTGCTGCTTCTGCTCTGCCGTCTGTACGCGCCCACGGAGGGCAAGATCACCGTCGGCGGCGTGGACATTGCCGATATGCCCGCGCGTTATGTGCGCGAGAACGTCGGCGTGGTGCTGCAGGAGCCGTTCCTCTTCTCCCGCTCGGTGCAGGAGAACATCGGCATCTGCGGCGCGAGCGACGCGGAGATCCGTGCCGCCGCCGTCACCGCCTGCGTGGACGGGGATATCACCCGTTTTTCGCAGGGCTACGACACCATGGTCGGCGAGCGCGGCGTGTCGCTCTCCGGCGGACAGAAGCAGCGCGTGGCCATCGCCCGCATGCTGACAAAGAAAACGCCGGTCATCGTTTTTGACGATTCGCTCTCCGCCGTCGATACGGAGACGGACGAGAAGATCCGCTCGGCGCTCGACCGTGATCTCGGCGGCGCGACGACGATCATCATCTCCCACCGCATCACAACGCTGCTCGACTGCGACAACATTCTCGTGCTCGAAAAGGGCCGCGTAAGTCAGCTCGGCTCCCCGAAGGAGCTGCTGGCCCAGCCGGGCATTTTCCGCAAGATCTACGACATGCAGATGTCCATCGGAGAGGAGGAAGGAGCATGAACGAGCAGAAAAAGACCAAAGGCGCAAAATGGTTCGGCATCCCCAACCTCGTCCCGTATATGAGACCCTACGGCAAGCTCATCTTCTGGATGGTACTCATGGCGTTTTACGGTAGTGCCATGGACGCGGTCATCCCGCTCTTCCAGCAGTACGCCATCGATCATTACATCGCCGACTCGACCCTTGCGGGGCTCGGCTGGTTCATCGGCGCGTATGTCGTCGTCATCCTCACGCAGACGGCCTCCAACTACATCTCCGCCTTCGGCGCGTGCAAGCTGGAGCTGTCCGTCGGCCGCGATCTCAAGCGCGAGAGCTTCAACCATCTGCAGACGCTCTCGTTCTCCTACTTCAACCAGAACAGCGTCGGCTATGTCCACGCGCGCGTCATGTCCGATACCGACCGCATCGCGAGCACGCTCGCCTGGAGCATGGCCGAGGGCGTGTGGCATTCGGCGTATCTCGTGTGCGCCATCGTTATGATGCTCATCCTCAACTGGAAAATGGCGCTGTGCGTGCTCGTGATCGTGCCGATCGTGGCGATCTCGTCCATGTACTTCCAGAAGAAGCTCGTGTTCTTCCACCGGCAGGTGCGCGAGAAAAACTCCCGCATCACCGGCGCCTTCAACGAGGGCATCACCGGCGCGACGACGACGAAAACGCTCGTCGTTGAGGATAAGATGGAGAAGGAATTCGATGAGCTGACCGCCGACATGAAAAAGGTCAGCGTCCGCGCGATGCACTTCCGCGCGATTTTCATTTCCACAACAACGCTCGCGGCCTCTCTCGCGCTCGCGCTCGTCCTCTGGCGCGGCGGCATCGTCACGCGCGAGGGCGTGATGCTCATCGGCACGCTCACCGTGTTTATGAACTATGCGCAGGGCATGATGGAGCCGATCCAGTGGCTTGTGCAGGCGCTCTCCAGCCTTGTGAACGTGCAGGTCAACGTCGAGCGCTTCACCACGCTCATGGAGACGAAGTCCGATGTGCAGGATACGCCGGAGGTCGTGGAGAAATACGGCGACACGTTCAGCCCCAAAAAGGAAAACTGGGAGGAGCTGCACGGCGATATCGAGTTCAAAGACGTGACCTTCCGCTACCCCGACGGCGACGAGAACATTCTCGAGCACTTCAACCTGAAAGTGCCGCAGGGAACGAATGTCGCCATCGTCGGCGAGACCGGCGCGGGCAAATCCACGCTCGTGAATCTCGTCTGCCGGTTCTATGAGCCGACGGAGGGACAGGTGCTCATCGACGGGCGCGACGCGCGGGAGCGCAGCCAGCTCTGGCTCCACTCGAACATCGGCTATGTGCTCCAGACGCCGCACCTCTTCTCCGGCACGGTGCTCGAAAACCTCCGCTACGGCCGCGAGAACGCGACCATGGGGGAGATCGAAGCGGCGGTCAGAGCCGTCTCCGCCGAAGGGATCATTGAGAGACTGCCGGACGGCTATCAGAGCGACGTCGGCGAGGGCGGCAACAGCCTTTCGACCGGCGAGAAGCAGCTTCTGTCCTTCGCCCGCGCGCTGCTTGCCGATCCGCGCATCTTCGTACTCGACGAGGCGACGTCCTCCGTCGATACGGTCACGGAGCGGCTCATCCAGGACGCCATCGAGAAGGTCATGGACGGGCGTACGTCGTTTGTGATTGCGCACCGTCTCTCCACGATCCGCCGCGCGGACGTCATCCTCGTGGTGAACGCCGGCCGGATCGTCGAGCGCGGCAGCCACGCCGACCTGCTGGAGCAGCATGGCAAGTACTATCAGCTCTATACGAACATGATCGAGCTAGCCTGAAAGGAGCGCGCCCATGATCCCTGTTGCCGCAGACGCCGAGCAGGCGCTTGCCATGATCCGCTCGCATCCCGACGGCACGGTCGTGGATGTCCGCGACGAAGAGGAATACATCACCGGCCATCTGGCAGACGCCGTGCTGCTGCCGGTCGACGAGATCAGCGCCGAGACGGCTGCAGAGGCCCTGCCCGATCAGAGTAGCCCGGTCCTCGTCTACTGCAAGACCGGTAAGCGCAGCCGCGCTGCAGCCGAAAAGCTCGCAGCGCTCGGATACTCCGAGCTCTACGACCTTGGCGGCCTTGGCGGTTGGCCATACGGTCTCGAATAAGCAGATCCATAAAACGGAGCCGATCCCTTTTCCGGGGACCGGCTCCATGTTATATCAGGATTCAGTTTGCGTCATACTCGCTCGGACCGAGGCCCCATTCGTCCGCCTCTGCCGGGCGTGCCCCGATGCCGACATAATAGGCGTCGATCGGCGTGAAATCACTGTCAATCGTCTCGCCCGCATTCACGGTGAACATGATGTCATTGCAGCCCGTCTGACTGCAGTAATCGACAAACTCCTTTGGAATGACCGTGCTCTCATAATAGAGGTCCGGCGCACCGAAGGCATGCAGGATCTCGTGGGCATAGGTCGAAGGCGGCGCGTCAAATATGTCTCCGAAGCGGATATACAGATTGACGTATTCGATGTCATAATCCGTGCTGGACGAGAAGCCGAGGGACCAGGGATTCGGCGTATGCTCATAGGGCGTATTGAACAGGAAAAAGTAGATCACATTGTCCGCGTGGTATTTCTGCCGCAGAGATTCGGTGTCAATGTTCTCCCGCACATAATCGGCCTGCACCTCATACATGCCCCCATCCTCGCGGACGAGAAGCTCCGAAAACGAGGCATCATAGCGCAGGTCCGGATCAGCGGTCCAGTCATAGAGGAACGAAGCGTCCGAGCCATATGCAGCCGCCTGCTCCGTGAGCCACTGCGCGGCCGTGTCCATGCGGTTGAGCGTCAGGAGCATCTCCTCGCGGTCGGCCTCGTCGTCCCATGCGGTCTGCGCATCATTCGTAAAGATGGAGATGAGCAGGGTCGTGCCGCGCAGGCTCCCGGCAGAGCCGAGCGCGCCGTCATACTCCGGCTCCCATTCCGGCTCCGTCGGAGCCTCCGTAGGGGGCTCGGTAGAAGACTCCGCAGGGGCCTCCGTCGGTGCCTCCGTGGGCTGCTCTGTCGGCTCCGTGACCGCCGTTTCCGTCGGTGTCACCGTCGGAGCCATCATATCTCGGCGGCAGGCCGTCAGCGCTGCAAGCAAAAGCAGCGCAGGCAGCACGCGAAGCAGGTATTTACGCATTTGTCTTCTCGTAGAACCGCACGGCGATCGTCGCAAATTCCGCGCGGGTCGTCGTGGACTGCGGGCGGATGGTGCCGTCCTCTGCATAACCGAGGATCAGGCCGTTCTCCACGGCCCATTCCATAGCCTGCCGGGCATAGTCCGAGATGCTTGCATTGTCGCGCAACTCCGCAAGCTTCCTGCCGCTCGTCTTCGGGGAGCCTGCATAGCGATACAGCAGCGTGATCATATCCTCGCGGCTCACCCCGCGGTCCGGACGGAACAGGCCGTCGTCATAGCCGAGAACGATCTTCTCGCGCTGCGCCCACAGGACGGCGGGTGCATACCAGCTGCCCTCCGCAACATCCGGGAACACGTCGGAATAGGCAATGCTGCCGGGCGCGGCAATATTATAAATGACCTGCGCCGTCTGTGCGCGCGTCGTAATGCCGGACGGATCAAAGATGCCGGCACCTTTGCCGTGCAGCAGGCCAAGCGCCGTGGCGCGGGTGATCGTGTCATAGTACCAGTCGCTCTCGAATACATCCATATAATCGCCGAGCGGGTCTGCATGGTCAGCGCTCCACTTGCCGATGACGCCGTCCAGCCACTGCACACGCTTGACAACGAAATTCTGCAGGGAGGCAAAGTTCTCCGCAAAGCCGTTTCCGCCGGGGCGGACGTCCATATGAGACGATTTCCACAGCAGCTCGTCATAGCCTGCAGCCGCAGCGACCTGCTCACGGTACCACGCGAACGAATGCACGCTGCCGTCCGCACTGACCGCGTCCGCATTACCGGCAAGGACATCTGCCAGCGGCGTGATGTACTTCGTATACTGTCGCTGTGCCTCGGCACGGAACTCCGGAAGGGCATACAGCGCGCGGCCGAGCGAGCCGTATACCGTGTAGAGCAGCTCCGGCTGCGGCAGAAGGTCCTCATAATTATTGTTGCCGAAGCCAAGGTCGTAGTCCCACAGCGGGCCCATCTTCATCGGCTCCGAGCCGGTTTCCTTATAGAGGTAGGCGGACGTGTTGAAGCCGTCGCCGTTCTTGCTCAGCTCGTTGACAAGATAGCACTGCACCATGCTCTCGACCGTGACATAGTCCGTGAACGGCTTGCCAGTCTTCGAGCTCGTGCCGCCCTCAAACACGGCGTCCTCATAGTCCTGATACCAGCTGGCGATATAGTCCATCTCCGCCTTCGAGCAGGCCTCCGGCGACTTTACAACGACATAGAAGCCACGCGTCGTGACGAAATAGCACTTTTCCTCCATGGCACGGTCGGCGAAGTCCATCTCAAGCAGGTAGCCGCCCGTGATGTCCGCCGGGTCGTTCATGCCGTCACAATAAAGATAGGTCGCGCCGTTGGCGGTCGTGCCGGTCTTCGACTCGAGCTTCGTCAGGTCGTCGACGTCGGGGTTGGCCTTCTCGTTCGCCTTTTCGAGGTCCGTCACGTTCACACGGCCCTCGTTGACCTCTACCTTCTCCGTCAGGAGGTACAGGCCGCGGAACTCGCCGTCATAGAACAGGCACACCGGGCGATAGCCCATGTTGCACTCCATCTGCAGCGCGCGGCCGAGGTCGAGCGCAAGCATGTTGCGGACAGCGGACGGATCATAGAAATTTGCCAGCAGGACCCACGTCTTGGCCTTATCGGCGCTGTCGCCGGTCTGGAGCAGGTCGGTCTTTTTGTCCAGCTTGATCTGATAGGGGCGCTTGGCTCCCTTCCAGGTCGAATTGCCGCGGCCCTTGATCTGCGTCAGCTTGCCGTCGTAGACGGATTCGCCGTCCGCTGCGAGCAGAGCCATGCTGCCCTTGGCCCTGTTGGATTTGTCCTCGCTGGACTCGACCCACTCACGGCCCTCGTTCACGGGATCGTCGCTCACGAGGAACATCGTCGACACATTGTCATACCGCAGGAATGTCACGCGCTTCTCTGCCTGCATACTCCCGGAGCGGGCACGCAGCGTGATCGTATCGTCCGTGCCCTCGCACAGGGGATGCACCTTCATCATCGGCTGACCGGCGTAATATTCCGCCAGCGCGGACGCGACCTGCGGCGCGGAAACCC
>ERZ1106976.3549-NODE-3549-length-12141-cov-11.283799_pt1 | contig 12141 bp, 8 predicted proteins | sample MGYA00403687_ERZ1106976 | MGnify/ENA primary metagenome ERZ1106976 (study PRJEB35170, sample SAMEA104062446) | human gut metagenome | biome: human gut; feature: human-associated habitat; material: faeces | place: Denmark | collected 2013-02-22 ... | reverse complement strand
GGGCGCGGGGCTATTTGCCCGCGCCCCTAAAGGTGAGCCTGTTTACTTTTCGATGATTTGCAGCGCTTCTTCCTCACGCCGCCGCCTGATCTGCCATGTGGTCAGCGCAAGGCATCCGGCAAGAGATGTACAGAGGGAGAACCCCCACAAGCCTAACACGCTGCTGTCGCCAGTCTTTGGAATTTGCAGCCGCTTCGGGTCGATCCAGCCCATCAGGCCGCCGGGAGCCTTGCCCTGCACCAGCTCATACTTCTCAATGAAGCGGTGGAGCATGGCGGCGATCTCAGCGCGGGTCGCCGTGCCCTGCGGGTCAAGCAGATTGCCGGATTTTCCCTTCACAAGACCGCTGCCGACCGCCCATTGCATCGCCGTCTTTGCGTAATCCGTGATCTTGTCCGCGTCCTTGAACTTATCCAGATTTCCCTTGACGGTCAGATCGTAGCCCTTGTAGTCCGCGTAGCGGTAGAAGATGGCTGCAAGCTGTTCGCGGGTGATGGGATCGTCCGGGCCAAATTTGTCTTTGCCGTAGCCCGCGAAAATGCCGTTCTCCGCCGTCCATGTGATCGCGTCAGCGTACCACTTTCCGGCCTCCACATCGGTAAAGCTGTTTTTGCCCTTCGGCGCGGGGCTGCCCTCCATGCGCCAGAGAATGGTCGCCATCATGCCGCGCGTCGCCGTCCCATGCGGACTGAACAGGGTCTTGCTCGTGCCGAGCATCAGTCCGTTTTCGTAGACGAACATCACATCGCCGTAGAACCAGTCCTTTTCAGAAACATCGGTAAAGGGATTCGCGCCTGTGCCCGGATTTTCGTCCACGCGCCAGAGTGCATACACGGTCATATCCTTCGTCAGATAAACACCGGAAACCTTGTTTGTCAGGCTGCGTTCGGTGTACCAGCCGATAAAGGTATGCCCGCGCCAGGTCGGGACGTACTTTGTCAGGTCAATATAGGTATTGTACGCTTCCCGCACGCTGGGAATATCACTGCCGCCGCCTGTTTCAAAGCGCAGCGTGTAGTAGGTGACGGGCGGATTGTAGCCGCCACCGCCGCCGATGTAGGTCCAGTGGGCGTAGACGGTGGTATTTGCAGAAAATACGGTATCCGTCGTGATCTTTGTGCCGCCGCTCTTATCGGTGTACCAGCCGTCGAAGCTGTAACTGCCGCTTCGGGAGGCGCTGGGCAGAGAGGGCAGCTTCTGATTGGTGGTGGTCATGCTGCCGACAGAGGGCGTACCGCCGTTGCCGTCAAAGGTGACGATGAACTCGGTGGGCGCAGGCACGTCCTCCTCGAAGATTGCCTTGACCTCCACGTTGGCGCTCGGCATGATGAACTTATTGTTCTTGATGGTCACGCCGCCGCTGATGACCTGCCACTCCTTGAAGTGGTAGCCCTCGTTGGGCGTGGCGGTCAGGGAGATCATCGTACCGGCCGCAGCGGTGGAAGGAGTTGCGGTGCCGGTGCCGTTTCCGTCATTGCTGACGGTGACGGTGTAGGTGGTGGGGGTAATAACGCTGTTTTCCCACAGTGCCTTGATATCGGTACCCCCATATATTTTCGGAAATTTCAAAAATTTTCGCAGCAATGGCAGGCGTTTCGGGAATCGGCACGAAAAAATGGGTAGACGGAAGGGTAGACGGCAGCCTCCTTGGAAAACCAGCAAACCCTTGCGCCCCAGGCGTTTCGGCGGGTAGACATCAGGTAGACATGGGCGGTTTTGGGGCAGGCTGTCCGTCAAATGCAACAAAATCCGACGATTTTAGCACTCTTGTAGCGAGAGTGCTAAAATTCATAGTCCGTTCACACAAATGCGTATCTTTGGACACAATTCCGGGGTAGACTCTGAGTCAAGAAAAGCAAAGGAAGGCAAGCTCCCGAGGCTTTCCAAATCTCGAATTTTCGGAGGTATTCATTATGTTTGAACTGAGACCTTACCGCAACAATAACCACATGACCACCTATGACCCGTTCCGCGACATGGAGGCGCTGGAGCGCGCGTTCTTCGGCAACCGCGACTTCCTCGGCGATGTCGGCACGTTCAAGACCGACATCCAGGACAAGGGTGACCATTACCTGCTCGAGGCCGATCTGCCCGGCATGAAGAAGGAGGACATCGCCATCGACATCGACGGCGACAACCTGACCATCAAGGCCGAGCGCAGGAACGAGCACGAGGAGAAGGACAAGAGCTACGTCCGCTGCGAGCGTAGCTACGGCAGCTACGCGAGGAGCTTCGATATCTCCGGCATCAAGGCCGAGGGCATCAAGGCCAGCTACAACGACGGCGTGCTGAGCCTGACGATGCCGAAGAAGGACGTCGAGGTCTCCGGCAGCCGGAGACTGGCGATCGAGTGAGATCTGCCGCCTGAGGGCGGCGCGACATTTGCCGCCTGACGGCGGTGCGACCAAAGGGGCCATTCTCTACCGTAGAGAATGGCCCCTTTGAAACCCCAAGAGAGCGCAAGGGGCAAGCCCCTTGACCCCGCATTGTCAACCCCTGCGAAAACGGTACTGCACGCGCTGCGCAAAGGAGTGCGTGCAGTTTCTTATTGCGGCTTTCGATTTGATCTGCTTCTTGCGGCCGCTGCCGCTCTGCGGCGGGGTCACGGGGAGTGCCCAGGCGAAATGCGCCCGGGGTTGCACGGCGGCGGACAACAAAAGCCCGCCGTGCGCCCTACCTATAAATAGGTCCGCCGAGAGATGCCGCTCTGCCGCGCGGGGACGGTCCCTCCGCGCGTGACGCTGCGGTGTAACAAAAATATGGGAATGTTACAGGTGAGTTACAAATCGGCCAAAGCGGTTGACGGGCAGAAAAGCCGGGTGTAATATGAGTATGCAATTGATGGTGGGCTAAGGTGAGTTCCCGGTTCAGTTACGGGAACGGCATGCCACGGTAAGTGGATCGAGAAACACCCGAAAACACCTGATTTTGCAACACAAATCCGCGAATGGGGATACGATATCGCCTATTTGACCCGTTTTTGCAACATTTTATCCGTTTTGTACAAAGGCAGGATTTTGACGGACGCCCTCCTCAACGAGCTGACGTGCATAAACAAAAGGAAATCGAGCAAAAACGTGGGAAAATATACGATGCCGCAGAACCGGAAACGGAAATTTCAGAAAGGAGAGTAACATTATATGAAAAAGTTACTCGCTCTGGTGCTGGCGCTGGTCATGTCCATGTCCCTCGTCACCATCAGCAACGCAGCTTTCAAAGATGCCGACAAGATCGACTACGATGAAGCTGTGGAAGTCATGAACGCCATCGGCGTTCTCGTTGGCGATGAGAAGGGCAACTTCAACGCCAAGGACAACCTGACCCGCGCGCAGGCTGCTAAGATCATCAGCTACCTGCTGCTCGGCAACAAGACCGCTGAGGCCCTTGCCGGTTCCGGTAAGTTCACCGACGTGGCCAAGACCAGCTGGTTCGCCGGCTTCGTCGATTACTGCGCCTCCACCGGCGTCGTCAACGGCGTGGGCGACGGCAAGTTCGACCCCAACGGTCAGCTGACCGGCTATCAGTTTGCCAAGATGCTCCTCGTCGCGCTCGGCTATGACGCCAAGATCGAGGGCTTCACCGGCGCCGACTGGCAGATCAACGTCTCCAAGCGCGCTGACCAGGCCGATCTGTTCGACGGCCTCGACATCAGCGGCAACGCTGCCCTCACCCGTGAGCAGGCTGCCCAGATGTGCCTGAACACCCTCAAGAGCCCCCTGGTCGAGTACAGCAACAAGGGCGGCAACCTGACCATCAATGGTGCGACCATCAATATCGGCGCCTCCAACGCGGAGTATAAGACCTCCTCCACCAAGATCGCCGATCAGACCATCTATGCCAACAAGCTCAACAGCTCCGCCGGTGAGTACATCGTCGAGTTCGCCGAGCAGTACTATCCCAAGCTGGTCCTCTCCAAGAAGTTCGACGATTTTGAGCGTCCCTGCTACACCTGGTCTTACGACAAGAAGGACCTCGGCACCTTCGCTATGAAGGATATGCTTGAGAAGACCTTCGTCGGCGAAGTCACCGGCAAGGATCTCTATGACCTCCTCGGCAAGACCGTCGTTGAGGATTACAAGACCTTCGTCGCCATCGACGGTGTGGAGGACAAGGCTGTCAACGCGAAGATCTTCACCGATGCCGCGATGAACAAGAACAACAAGACCGCTGTCGGCGGCACCGGCGACGGTGTTGTCACCGAGGTCTATGTCAACAACGACGCGAAGGAAGTCTACATCGTTATCATCAACGAGTACCTCGCCATCGCTGCCAAGGACTATGACACCAAGAAGGAAACCGTTAAGTTCAACGTCTACGGCATTGACGCTGTCAGCAAGGAATACGTCAAGAAGACCGACGGTGCGAAGAACGTTGAAGACATGACCGTCTCCAGCGACGATTTCGCTCTCGTTGCCGACGCCAAGGAAAATGACGCTTACGTCGTCACCGTCGCCAAGGGCGAGATCCAGACCGTCGTCAAGGCTGACGTCGTTGAGGATACCGCCATCACCTCCTTCAAGCTGGGCAGCAACGTCAAGGCCGACGGCACCACCTACAAGTACTCCAGCGCTGCTGAGTACGATGTTGAGGTCCTCGACAACTACACCGGCATCAGCGCCAATGGCGTTAACCTGAAGGACATCACCTACAACATCTATCTCGACACCCACGGCAATCTGCTCGGTGTTGACAAGGTCACCGCGGCTGACAACTACGTCTTCATCGCCGGTGTCGACAAGAAGGCTTCCAACCTGTCCGCCAAGAACTACGATGCTTCCGCCATCTTCACCGACGGCACCATGAAGACCATCACCTTCAAGGCTGACAAGTCCTCCCCCATCACCGGTGCTCTGGCCAACACCTGGTGCACCTACACCGTCGATAAGGACGGCGTCTACACCCTGACCGAGGTCAAGGACACCATCAATGAGGCCAAGAACATCAAGGTCGCGCAGAAGCACGATGCTTCCTTCTCCGATAACATCGACAAGAAGAACATCGCTCTCCAGGGCGGCAGCGGCTATGCCGGCGTTTACGGCAACGACAACACCGTTTACCTGCTTGCCGAGCTGAAGGCTATCAATACTACTGCCGATACTGATAAATACACCGGTATCATCTCCGGCGTGCAGTCTGTCACCACCGGCGTGAAGAACGCCAGCCTGACCGGTTGGAACGTCACCGAGGCTACCAGTGAGCTTACTACCGACACGATCAAAAAGCTTGAGGGCGGCGTTGCTTCCGGCGTTTACACCCTCTACAAGTCCAACGGCTACGTCATCGCGGCTGTGGTCGTCGGCGAGGACAACGAGGCTTCCAAGAATCTCGTTTATGTCTCCAGCAGCTCCGTGAACTACGAGGCTTATGATAAGGCCAACGACGAGTGGACCTGGACCCGCGAAGTCATCATCGACGGTGAGAAGGCCGAGCTGACCGAGGTCGGCGATAGCCTGACCTACCTCGGCAAGATGAACAAGGGCGAGTGGTATCAGGTGAAGTACAACGCCAAGGGCGAGGTCATTGACGTTCTGGACGGCGACACCACCTCCGAGGACAAGGGCAATTACGATGATTGGTCTCTCAAGGTTGGCACGGATTACCAGACCGACATCACCAAGCTGTATCAGACCATCAAGGATGGCAAGGACAGCATCCTCTACACCCAGTCCTTCATCGACAAGACTCCCACCATGAAGGGCAGCACCCTCTATGTCAACAGGGAAGTTTCTCAGGGCTTCTATGTTGACGAGGATGCCAAGGTCGTCTTCATCCAGACCAACGACGGTAAGGAGACCACCGAGTATGAGACCGGTTCCGACGAGGTCCAGAGCTTCATTGAGAGCCTGAACAAGAACAAGAACGGCTCCTATGACTACACCATCAGCGCGATCCTGCAGAATGGTGCGGCCAAGGTCGTCATCATCAAGGACGATGCCGACTCCACCGTGAATAAGGGCGACGTTGAGTCCAGCGCCATCAAGGGCGTTGATCTGCGCACTCCCGCGGCCGTTAAGGTCCGCTACTATGGCGAGCTGCCCAAGATCGATGCTACGCTGAACGCGATCGAGAAGGCGATCCTCGAGAACGGCGACGTTACCATTATCGATAAGACCAAGACCGGTACCGTGTATGCGTGGACCGTTCAGGATTCCCACGGCTTCGAGACCACCTACAAGTTCAAGGCCGAGGCCGACAGCTTTGTTGAGGTCTTCAAGGTGACCTTCACCTACAATGACGCCACTGCCGTTACTCCCGCTGTTGAGTATCTGACTAATGGTGATATCGTTACGCTGACGATCTCCAACAAGGATGGCTCTGCGTTCTCGGGCAGCTACAGTGGTGCTACCGTTGGTGGTGAAGCGGCTACCTCCTGTAAGGTGGCTGCGGACGGCAAGTCTGCCACCGTCAAGTGGACGGCTACTGGCCTGTCTGCTGATACCAAACTGACGGTTTCCCTTACCTAAGGCAACCCGATACTGGCAGGTTTCATTTGAAACTTAGATAAAAAAATCGCTCCCCTCGGGGAGCGATTTTTTTATTCACTTGTCCTGTGCGTAAAACGCGATGACCTGATAGACCTTGCCGGAAATGTTTGCCTGATTGGTGGCGTTGGCGGTATTGTAGAATTTCAGCTTACCGCCGGTCCAAGTGACTTGAACGCTGTCCCAAAAGGCGATGTTCGCTCCTTGGGAGTAGACGATGGAGTCCGTTCTGCCGCTGTTATGGTCGGTGATGATCAGCAGAGCGTCATAGCCGAACACGATGACGAGCGACGGTTTTTTCGGAAAGGTCAGCGTCACGGGGTTTGCGCTGCCGTAGGTCCCCGTGCCGGTGTAGGTCGAGGTCTCGATTTTGCAGTTGCCGCAGAGGGCGACGGCGGCGGACGCCGCCGCGGCCGTGTCGGCGTTGGCCTTGAGCGCGGCGTCGATTTTGGCGTTGTCGGCGTTGAAGTCGTCCATCATCACGCGGTCGGACTTCGCCCATTGGTTGAGCTGGTAGTTGGTGGTTTTTGTCATGCTTCCTCCTGTGTTTTACGTTCAGCAATTAGAACAAATTTTGCTTCGGAAGCTGCTCTCTCCGCCAACGCCTGCCGCCCGACCGCTTCGCTTTTTGCCCGCGCCGCGCTGCTTATATCCATATTCAGTTTTTTCGTTCGCTTTTTTCGTGTCGAGCCATGCCCATTGATCTCGCGCGTCTGCGCTGCGCACCGCTGTCTTTTCCTGCACCCCGCGCCCGTCCTCCCCGCCGCATCTGCGCTTATATCTATATTCAGTTTTTTGTTCGCTTTTTCCGTGTCGAGCCGCGTCCATTGATCTCTGATCTCGCGCATCTGCGCTGCGCGCCCGACGCACTTATATCAATATTCAGTTTTTGTCAGCCATTTCCATTTCAGGCCGCGCCCCCTTTGGCTCCGCGTTCGTCATATTCTGTTTTCTCGTTTTTCCTTTTTCCTTCGACCCGTATTTCCGCCGGTTTTATGATTTTTTCTTACGGCGAAAATATCTCGAATCACTTGTAAGAGTGATTCGCCGGTTTGGTGTCCATATGTGTGCAACGAAGGCAAAAAAATTTTCCGGCTTGACATTTTCGCCCGCCGGATTATAATGAAGATAGCAAGGGACGCTGCGACAAGCGGTCGGCCCAGTTCAGGTTTTTGCTAAAGAATCTTTAGAAAACCGTCACTTGGCAGAGTGGCGGTTTTCGCGTTTCTTTATCATAATCGTTACCGTAAAGGAACCGATATGTAAAGTGATCCGCATGGTCTCACCCCCTTTCGGGTGGTGTGGCCGACCGCCTGCCGTCTGTGCAGCGTCCCTCAAAACGATTGTACCATACCACGCACAAAAGTCAAGCCCTCCCGACCGGGAGGGCTTGCTTCATATTCCGCGCGGGATACGCAGGCAGCGGTAGGTGCTGCTGTGCGCGTTGAGCGCCGGCTCGTCCGCCGGACGGGGCCACGCTCTTCCGAGCTGCTTCATGATGCGGCAGGTCTTGGCGTGCGCCATGTCCATCAAGTCCAGCACGCGCTCGTGGGGCGTGCGGTCATCCGACTGGTACGGCACAAAGGGTACCTGCGGCTCAGCCTTTTTCATGTCCTCACCTCCTCCCCTTTTGCGCCGACGGACCGGCGCGGGGCACACATCCGTGCAACCGAAACGAAAAAATTCAAAAATAGATAACAAACCCTTGCGGTTCTGTGCTATAATCAGCACAAATATATCACCAAAGGAGATGCCCCTATTATGGCAAAGAAACAATTCAAGGCAGAATCCAAGCGCCTGCTGGACCTGATGATCAACTCCATCTACACCCACAAGGAGATCTTCCTGCGCGAGATCATCTCCAACGCGAGCGACGCCATCGACAAGCTCTGCTACCTTTCGCTGACCGACGACAAGGTCGGCCTTGACCGCGGCGATTTCAAAATTGAGATCACCGTGGATAAGGACGTGCGCACGCTGACCGTGAGCGATAACGGCATCGGCATGGACAAGGACGAGCTGGAGAACAACCTCGGCGTCATCGCCTCGTCCGGCTCGTACAAATTCCGTCAGGAGGCCGAGCAGAAAGAGGACATCGACATCATCGGTCAGTTCGGCGTGGGCTTCTACTCCGCGTTCATGGTCGCGGACGAGATTACGGTCGTCACGAAGAAATACGGCGCGGAGACCGCCTACCGCTGGCAGTCCTCCGGTGCGGACGGCTACACCGTCGCCGAATGTGAGAAGGACAGCGTCGGCACCGACGTCATCATGCACCTCAAGGCGGACACGGACGAGGAGAAATATTCCGAGTACCTCGACGGCTATCGGCTCTATGAGCTGGTGAAAAAATATTCCGACTACATCCGCTACCCCATCCGTATGCTGCGCCCGACGCGCAGGGTCAAGGAGGGCAGTGACCCCGAAAAGCCCGAGTACGAGTATGTGGACGAGATGACGACGGTCAACTCCATGGTGCCGCTCTGGCAGCGTCCGCGCGGCGAGGTGACGGACGAGGAGTACGAGAAGTTCTACCAGTCCATCGCCCATGCCTTCGACAAGCCGCAGCGCGTCATCACCGCGAGCGTCGAGGGCGCCGTGACCTATAAGGCGCTGCTGTTCATTCCCTCACAGCGGCCGATGGACTTCTACAGCGAGGGCTATGAAAAGGGCTTGCAGCTCTACTCCGCGGGCGTGATGATCATGGATCACTGCGACGCGCTGCTGCCGGATTATCTGCGCTTCGTGCGCGGCGTGGTGGACTCCCCCGACCTGAGCCTGAACATCTCGCGTGAGCTGCTGCAGCACGACCGTCAGCTCAAGGTCATCGGAAACAGTCTGGAGAAGAAGCTCCGCGCCGACCTCGAAAAGCTGCTGCGCGACGACCGCGAGGGCTACGAAAAATTCTACGAGAACTTCGGCCGCGCCATCGGCTTCGGCATTGCCGGGCCGGACGGGCTGAGCCGCAAGGAGGCGCTGCAGGATCTGCTGCTCTTCTACTCCTCGACGGAGAAGAAGCTCGTCACCCTGCGCGAGTACGTCGACCGGATGCCGGAGAGCCAGAAGTACATCTACTACGCCGCGGGCGAGAACGTCTCCGCCATCGACCACCTGCCGCAGACCGAGCTGCTGAAGGACAAGAACTACGAGATCCTCTACCTCACCGGTGAAACGGACGAATTCGTTCTGCAAATGCTGGGCAAGTATGCCGACAAGGAGTTCCGCTCCATCGTCGACGGCGAGCTGGACCTCGGCGACGAGGAGGAAAAGGTCCTCGACGAAAAGCCGGAGCTGATGCAGTTCGTCAAAGAGACGCTCGGCGATAAGATCAAGGAGGCTCGCGCTTCCCGCCGTCTCAAGACGCATCCCGTGTGCATGACTGCGGGCGAGGGCCTGAGCTTCGAGATGGAGAAATACTTCAAGAACTTCCAGATGCCCACGCCCGTCAAGGCCGACCGCATTCTGGAGCTGAACACCGAACATCCAGCCGTGCAGGCGATGGAGGCCGCCATGACCTCCGACCGCGCCAAGGCGGAGCTGTACGCGAAGATCCTCTACGACCAGGCGCTGCTCATCGCGGGCCTGCCACTTGAGGCCCCGAGCGAATACACCGATCTGGTCGCCCAGCTGATGAAGTAAGGACCGCCCCGCAAATCTGTTTTGGAGGACGCCGCCATGAAAAAGCTGTCCGCGCTGCTCCTGTCCCTGCTGCTCCTGCTCACCGCCTGCGGCACGCCCGCTACGCCGGGCGACGCCGTGACACTGCCGACGCCGAACGACGAGATCCTGGTCGAGGATGGGCTGCGCGCCGAGGATCTGCCCGAGGTCTGCCGCCTGTGGTTCGACCTCGCCGAGACCTCGGGCGCGGCGGATAAGAGCAGCTCTCTCCCGCTTGCCTCCCGCGCCGACGAGGGCGTATGCGATTACCTCACCGTCCGCCTGCCGGACGGAACGTACACCGATCTCATTCAGGAGGGCAAGCTTGCCGATGAGGGCGTCACGCTTGCCGATTTCTCCGGTGGCAGGGCGAAGCAGGAGGGCTCCTACGGTCAGCTCGCGTGGAACGGCGAGCTGTACCATGCCTTCACCGTCTCCGCAGCAGACTGCACCCTCCCGAACCTCACCGCGCCGGACGGCGGCATCCTCCGTCTGAACATCTCCGGCGACTGCACCGTGGACGGCGGCGGCACGGAGTACGCCTGCTTCGAGGGCTTTGACTGCGTGCTTGTCACCGGCGGCGGTACGCTGACGGTCTTAAATGCCGCAGCCCTCGACTGCGGCGGCGGGGGCCTCCCCATTCCCTCGCTGGTGCTTGACGGCGATGTGACCCTGCGCTGCGACGACATTCGCCTCGCCGCTCCGAACACGGTCGACGTGCCCGCGCTCGCCGTGCTCGGCGGCACGCTCTGCACCGATATGCTCTGGCTCAGCAACGGTATGCTCGTCAACGCCGGCGGCACGCTCAGCGTGCAGGGCTCCGTGCAGGAGCTGAAGCGCGCGGTGTTCCGCGGCGGTACGACGCTCCTCGGCGCAGCCGAGCAGAAGGCGGAATTCATCCTCTCCGGCGGCACGGCGCACCTTGCGGGCGGCCTTGCCGAGGGCTCGACCGTCGAGGGCGGCGCGGGCGTTTTTTCCGCACAGAGCTTTTCCGGCGCGGCGGTCAACGACTATGGCGCCGTCCTGTGGGACGGCGCAGATGGCTCCGCCTATCGCGGCGTTTATGGCGCGGGCTATTACCCGACGGACTACAGCCCGGATTGGGCGGGCACAGTCTCTGGCGCGGTGTGGGATGCGCTGAACGCCGAAAACCCTTATGAAAACGACTGGTTCGCCGGTACGCTGACGCTGGAGAACGCTCACGCGCCGGAGCTGCTGCCGTGGGGCGGAGCGCACCTGCGCGTCCTCGGAGAGAATGCGGTCGATGGGACTCTCGGCGGCACGGGTCTGCTCTTCACGGGCGGCGGTTCGCTCGCCGCGGGCGATTTAAACGTGTGGAGCTGGGGCAGCGTCCGTGCGCCCCTCCTCGCCGTGCAGGACGGCACGAACGTCCGCTGCGGCGCGCTGCACATGGGCAGCAATGCCGAGGAGAAAGGCACGCTGCTCGTGGAGAACGGAAGCCTTACGGCGGACGGTGAATTCTGGCTGCAAAATGCCGCGCTCACCGTCACCGGCGGCGAGCTGACGCTTGCGGGCGACGCGAGCATCGACCGCGGCGAGGTGCATATCTCCGGCGGCACCGTCTCGTTTGAGCACGGGCTGTGGCTCGGTGAGGGTGACATCGTCATCACCGGCGGCACCGTTATCGTTCCCGGCGGAGAAGCGGGTCTGACCGCCGAAAACGGCAAGGTCACCATCTCCGGCGGCACCGTTCGTGAGCCGTGACCGCATAAGAAAAAAGAGGCGCGAGCCGATGCCGGGTGGTCGTAAAATAGTTAAGTCAAAATTTACGGCACTTGTCAGACGGAGTTGGCTAAACAAAGTTAGCGATACTTGGTTTGAGAACCAAGTATCGCTTCTCTTTGGCACGCCAGAGCGGATTCGAACCGCTGGCCCAAAACCTCACGAAAACCGTCCTCATTCACGGCGATCGCCACCAAAATCGCCACATTTTCGTACTCTCCGCCCCAGTTGCGGCGCAGGTAGATACCGTCCACGTAGA
>ERZ1106976.3548-NODE-3548-length-12144-cov-5.969063_pt1 | contig 12144 bp, 10 predicted proteins | sample MGYA00403687_ERZ1106976 | MGnify/ENA primary metagenome ERZ1106976 (study PRJEB35170, sample SAMEA104062446) | human gut metagenome | biome: human gut; feature: human-associated habitat; material: faeces | place: Denmark | collected 2013-02-22 ... | reverse complement strand
TCTGGACGAACCTGCTGTTCGTGCTGCTGGCCTGTGCCCGCGGCTGGGCGGCACTGACCCTGTATAAATTGCAGGAGGAAGAGCTGTGACCCGGCGCAGCCGGAAAAAGACAGGACGCAAAAACCGCCGCATGGGGCGGCGTACCTTTCTGCTGGGGGCCGGGGCGGCTGTGTGTGCCGCGGCAGGGCTGGCCCTGCGCCGGGGCACTTCCCCTGCGGCCGCCGACAGCACCCCGGAGCCCTCTGCAGACCCCAACCCGGCGCTGCCGGCCGGAGAGTGGCGGGCCGTGTGGGTGAGCTATCTGGAATGGGCAGCAATGGATTTTTCCTCGGCGGATAGCTTCCGCGCCGGGTGCGTGCAAATGCTGGAAAACTGCGCGGGCCTTGGGCTGAACACGGTGCTTGCGCAGGTGCGGCCCTTCGGGGATGCACTTTACAAAAGCCAGCTGTTCCCGTGGAGCCACCTGTGCACCGGCGTGCAGGGGCAGGACCCCGGTTTTGACCCGCTGGACATCCTTTTGCAGGAGGCCCACGGGCGCGGCCTTTCGGTGGAAGCGTGGCTGAACCCCTACCGGCTGCGGTCCTCTGCAGCCATGCCGCCGAATCTGGCAGAGAACAACCTTGCCAACACCCACCCGGAATGGGTGTGTGCAGTGGGCGACGGGCTGTATCTGAACCCGGCCGAGCCTGCAGCGGCGGACTATGTGGTGCAGGGCGTGGCCGAGCTTTTGCAGAACTACGCGGTGGACGGCATCCACTTTGACGATTATTTTTACCCTGCGACCGAAGAAAGCATCGATGCGGCGCAGTTTGCGGCCAGCGGTGCGGCAGACCTTGCAGCATGGCGGCGGCAGAACGTGACCGCTCTGGTCAAGAAGGTGCACGACGCGGTGAAGACTGCAGACCCGACGCTGCGCTTTGGCATCAGTCCGCAGGGGAATCCCGACAACGACCTCAACAGCCAGTACAGCGATGTGACGGCGTGGCTGGCTGCAGGCGGGGAAGAACAGGTGGTGGATTATCTCTGCCCGCAGATCTACTGGGGCTATGGCTACACGCTGCAGAGCGGCAGCACCCGCTTTGCCTTTGAGAACATCGTGCCCGCGTGGCTGGCGTACCCGCGCGCAGAGGGCGTGGCGCTCTATTTTGGCTTGGGCGCGTACCGCGTGGGCGCAGGTGACGGCGGCGCGAACCCGGACAGCGTGAGCGGCTGGAGCACCGGCGATGTGCTGGCCCGGCAGGTGCAGGACCTGCGCAGCCAGAACGCGGGCGGCTGGGCGCTGTACCGGTACGGCAGTCTGTTTGGTGCGGGCGCACCGGAGCAGGCCGCTGCCGAGTGTGCTGCCCTGCGGGCGGTCACTGGCAAAGAAACGTAAAATCAGGCGGCAAACCGCACTGCAAGAAAAGCCCCGGCGGGGCTTTTCTTGCAGTACGGCACAGGACAAATGTCTTGTACAGCGCCGGAAAATGCGGTATACTATATCTGTATCTGCTCTGTACAAGAACAGGGCGGAGGGATGAAAAACAAAGAGAAGCGCATTGCTTCGTGAGGAAACGTATGAAGATGAAAAAAAGGATCGTTGTGCTGCTGATGGCGCTGGTGCTTGCAGTGGGCCTGATCGGCTGCAAGGACACCCTGAAGAGCATCGTGCACAAGGCATCGGGCACTTCGGACGAAGTGCAGGAAGAGGACACTACCCGCTGGGCCGACCAGACCAGTGATCCGCTGATCATTCAGGGCATTGCAGACTCCTCGGCCAAGTTTGCCACGGCCACGGCGGATGGCTGCCTGTATGCAGTGTTCAACGGCATCTGGAGCCGCCAGACCAGCTACTTTACCGTGCCCTCCGGCACGCTGAGCATTATGGGCTGCGGCACGGCTGAGGGCACCCAGCGGTTCAAGGTGGCCGTGTGGAAAAAGGTGGACGGCGGCGCAGAGTATGTAGCCGACAGCACCTATTATATCCATACCGACGGCACCGACTACCGCTGCACCATCTCCGGGCTGGACCCGGCGGCGCAGTACCGTGTGACCATCTCCTATGACTCCAGCAAGTACTACCTGTACGGCCTGCTGAAGGTGGAGGGCATTGGCTGATGAACACACAAACCAAGAACTCTCTGCTTTTGCTGCTGTGCTCCCTTATTTGGGGCACAGCCTTTGTGGCCCAGAGCGCCGGTTCCGGCATGGGAGCCTACAGCTTTCTGGCCGGGCGCAGCTGGCTGGCTGTACTGGTGCTGATCCCCACGGTGATGGTGTTTGATGCCATCCGCCGCAAAAGCGGCACCGATGCAAAGCCCAAAACTGCTGCCGAGAAGAAAAAGCTGCTGGCGGCAGGCTTTGTGTGCGGCACCCTTCTGTTTGCTGCTTCCGCTGCACAGCAGATCGGCATTACCATCAATCCGTCCACGGCAAAGGCTGGCTTCCTGACCGCCATGTACGTGGTGCTGGTGCCGGTGTTCGGCCTGTTTCTGGGCCGGAAGGGCAGCGCGCAGCTGTGGGTGAGCATGGTGGTGGCCGTGCTGGGCCTGTACCTGCTGTGCATGAAAAACGGCTTTGGCAGCATCGAGTCCAGCGACTGGCTCCTGCTGAGCTGTGCGGTGCTGTTCAGCTTCCAGATCATTGCGGTGGACCACTTTTCCCCGCAGGTGGACGGCGTGCGGCTGAGCCTTGCCGAGTTTCTGGTGGTGTCGGTGGAAAGCACCGCTGCGGCTCTGCTGTTCGAGACACCTTCCGCAGCGCAGTTCGCGGAGAATGCGCTGCCGATCCTCTACTGCGGCATCATGTCCAGCGGCGTGGCCTACACCCTGCAAATTCTGGGCCAGCGGGACCTGAACCCTGCCATTGCCAGCCTGATCATGTGTCTGGAAAGCGTGTTCAGTGCGCTGGGCGGCTGGATGCTGCTGCACCAGAACCTTTCTGCCCGGGAAGTCTTTGGCTGCGTGCTGATCTTTGCTGCTGTGGTGCTGGCCCAGCTGCCGCTGGAAATGCTGCACCGGGCAAAAAAGACTACCTGACCTCATGGCGGGCAGAAAGCAGGAAACACAGCTGCGCACGGCAGGCGGCATCCAATACGAGCTGACCCGCAAACGGGTCAAGAACCTGAACATCCGTGTGCGGGAGGATGGCACCGTGGCGGTGAGCATCCCCCTGCGGACGAGCGCAGAAGCGGCAGACCGCTTTGTGGCCGCACGCGCCGACTGGGTGCAGCAGGCCCGGGAACGTGCCATGCGGCGCGCAGCGCAGGAAGCGCGGCCTCTGCCGGATAAGGAAACAGCGCTGGCCTATTTTACGGCCATGAGCGATAAGGTCTACCCGGCCTTTGCCGGAGTGCTGGGCGGGCACAAGCCTGTTATCAAAGTGCGCAGCATGACCAGCCGGTGGGGCGTGTGCTTTATGGCAAAGCGGCAGATCACCTTTGCGCTGCAGCTGTATCATATGCCCCCGGCGGCGCAGATTTATGTGGTAGTGCATGAGTACTGCCACTTTTTGCAGCCCAACCACAGCCCGGCGTTCTGGGCCGAGGTGGCAAAGCTGCTGCCGGACTGGAAAGCCCGGCGGGCGCTTTTAAAGTGACTAAATAGTGGGAAAGCGGATGCGGGCGGTCACAGACCGGCCCGCATCCGAATTGTAAAACAGGAGGGAAGTTCCCTTGGAAAACGAAAAAAAGTCCGGCGATAAATATTCAAAGCTGGCCGGCAACACATTGATCTTTGCAATTTCCAGCTTTTCGTCAAAGCTGCTCACCCTGATCGTCCAGCCGTTCCTGACCTATGCAATGGCGGAGATCTCCGATCTGGGCCTTTCCAAGATCCTGAGCCAGTACGCGAACCTGCTCATCCCGTTCGTGTCCATGGGCATGTCCAACGCCATCATCCGCTTTGGTCTGGACAAGGGCAACAGCGAAAAACAGGTGTTCACCAACGGCCTGCTGACCATTCTGGGCGGCTTTGGCATTCTGGTGCTGTGCTGGCCCATTGCGCAGTTCCTGCCCGATATGGCACAGTACGGCCTTCTCATTTACATCTATGTGCTCATGAGCTGCCTGCGCACCCTGTGCACCCAGTTTGTGCGCAGCCGCCAGTGGAACAAGCTGGTGGCCGTGGACGGCGTGCTGTGCACCGTGGCCACCATGGCTTTCTACGTGCTGTATCTGGTGGGCTTCAAGTGGGGTGCCAACGGCTACCTGCTGGCCATCATCAGCGGCGACCTTGCCAGTGTGCTGTTCCTGATGTTCACCGGCAAGCTGTGGAACTATGTGGAGCTGAAGGGCATCAACAAGGATCTGTGGAAGCAGATGCTGCGCTTCTCGCTGCCCATGATCCCGGCACAGATCAGCTTCTGGATCATCAACGCATCCGACCTGTTCTTTGTGCGTGAGATGTGCAACGGTCTGGACGGCCGCGACGGCAATGCATGGAGCGGCCTGCTTTCCACCGGCTATTTCTTGCCCACCATCCTTACTACGCTGGGCCTGATCTTCTACGATGCATGGCAGCTTTCCGCTGTGACCGAGGAAGAGGGCCGCGCAAAGTTCTTTACCAAAATTTTCCGCACCTATTCCAGTGTGCTGTTCTGCTGCGCAGCCGGTATCATCTGGCTGTGCCGCCCGGTGATGCACGTGATGAAGTCCAACTACTACTATGCATGGCACTTTGTGCCGTTCCTTGTGCTGGCTTCCACCTGCAGCTGCTTCAACCAGTTCATGAACAGCGTGTATGTGGTGAATAAAAAGTCCACCCGCAGCATGATCACCATGATGGCGGGTGCTGTGAGCAACTGCATCATGAACTACTTCTTCATCAAGTGGTGGGGGCCTGTGGGCGCTACCTATGCGTCCTTCCTTGGCCTTGCGCTGGTGTTCACCCTGCGCGCCATCGATGCCCACCGCATGATCGGGATGCAGGTACATCCGGGCCGCGTGCTGGTGAACGCCGCCGCGCTGGTGATCGAAGCCTTTGTGCTGCTGGCCGAAACGCCGCTCTATGGCCTGTGGACCGGAATCATCACGGCGCTGATCATCCTGTACAACTTTGCCGGTGTGTGGGCCATGGCCCGTGTCCTGCTGCCCAAGCTTCTGGGCCGCCGCGGCAAGGCACTGGTAAATGTGATCGACGGCTGGATCGCACCCAAGAAAGCATAACAGCATAACTGAAAATAAACGCAGAAAGTCCCCAGAACGCTGGTTCCGGGGACTTTTTCAGCAATCGGGAAAACGTTCAGTGCCGGGCATTTTTGCCGGTCAGGCTGGCAAAAGTGCCGCCAGCCATTAGGGCAAAAAGTACCGCCATTCCTCAGAATGACGGTAAAACGGATGCAGCAGATCAGGCAAGATGCTTTTCCAGCCAGCTGCCGATATCTTCAAACACTTCCTGATGGTTCGTTTCCACCAGCAGTTCATGCCGGGCACCGGGGTACAGCTTGCATTCAATGTTCTGCACACCGGCATCTTTCAGGCTCTGGATGGCACGCTGCACGCCCTTGCCCTGTTCGCCCACCGGGTCGGCATCGCCAGCCAAGAACAGCAGCGGCAGGTCTTTGGGCATTTTTGCAAGGAACGCCGGGTCGTGCAGGCGCAGGATGCCGCTGAACATGCTGTAGTAGGCGTTCAGCGTAAAGGTAAAGGTGCAGCGTTCGTCGGCCAGATATTTGTCCACCTCGGCCTGATCGCGGTTGAGCCAGTCGTGGGTGGTGCGGCCCTCCAGCCCTTTGTTGTAGCCCATAAAGGACATGTTGGCCACGAACTTGCTGCGGTACTGCCAGCCATGAAAGACCGCCAGCACCCGGCAGAGGGTCTTGGCAAACTGCACCAGTGCCTTGGGCTGGAAGCCGGTGCCCATGATGATGGCTCCGTCCAGCTCATGGCCGTATTCGCACAAATACTGCCGGGCATAGAACGAACCCATGCTGTGCCCCAGCAGAAAATAAGGCACGCCCGGGTACAGCTCTTTGGTGCGCACGGTCATGGCGTGCAGGTCGGCCAGAACGGCGCGGTTGCCGTCCGGCTCGGCAAAGTAGCCGTAGTCCGCTTTGGTGCGGATGGAGCCGCCGTGGCCCAAATGGTCGTGGCCGGTAACAAGAATGCCCCGCCCGGCCAGATATTCCGCCAGCGGCTTGTAGCGGTCAATAAATTCCACCATGCCGTGGGACAGCTGCAGAACCGCCTTTACTTCACCTTCCGGCACACAGCGGAAGGCATGCAAAGTCCGCCCCGGCACAGTGGACGGGACGGTGAAATCGATCATCTGGCTCATAGCAGAGCCTCCTTTTTTGTGTTTTACAGTGCACCGATCTTGCGGCGGCAGGCCGGGCAGATGCAGTAGCCCGCAAACTGCACCGAAGACTCATCCACCTCGCCGCAAAAATCGCAGCTGCCGGCGGGCCGATGCTTTTTGAGCACGATGGAGTCGCCATCCACAAAGATCTCCAGCTTGGTGTCAGTGTCCAGATGCATACTGGTGCGCAGCTCCTTGGGCAGAACGATGCGGCCCAGCGCATCGATGCCGCGGACGATACCGGTACTTTTCATAGTATTCCATTCTCCTTTATCCTTTTCCTGTGATAGCCAGTCTGTGACACAATAGGAAAATTGTTCCAGTGGCACTATGCTCAGTATACAAAAAATAACAGCGTTCGTCAATGATTGCGTGACATTTCGACAAAAAACAACCTTTTATACAACTTCTTCCGGCTTGTTCTCCACACGGGCGCTGGTGCGTCCCTCGGGACGGATCTCTCCAGCGGCAGTCAGTGGCGATCTTGGTCAGCGTGGGGCCTGCCAGCTCATACACCAGCACCGAGAACAGCACCACGTTGCGCACCATGTGGCCGTCCGAGAGCTGGGCGGCTGTGGCAGCCATGCCCAGTGCCACACCGGCCTGCGGCAGCAGGGTGATGCCGAGGTACTTCTGGATAGCATCACTGCAGCGGGCCCGCGATCAGCGAAAGGAAAGAACGAAAAGGGAAAACGCAGCGCAGCCAGAAAAGACGCATATACGTCCAATATACTATCCGCCCAGACAAAAAGCAACCGGAATATGGAGCCCCGGCAAAGAGCTCCGGTCGGGCAAATAAAAGAAACTCCTTCCGTCATCGCTGCGCGATGCCACCCATTCCCCTTCTGGCACTTTCGTGCCACCTCCCCCGGCCGGGGGAGTCTTTCTCACGGAGGGAGGCTCTGGCGAGAAGGAGAAGTGTTCCATTCTGCCAAAGGCTCCCTCTTTGAGGGAGCTGGCACGGCGTAAGACGTGACGGAAGGAGTAAATTCCAAAGAATCAGTTGAACTTGAAGACCTTGCGCAGCTGGCGGTAGACGCCCAGCGTGAGCTTGTCGCCGCCGGGGAACTTCAGGTCGGTCAGACCGCCCAGATTGTAGCGCACGGCGCGGTAAACACCGGTGCTTACGTGGTCCTTGAGGTACTGCCACAGCCCGGTGCGCTTGGCCTTTGCCTCGTCGCTGCCGTCCAGCAGCAGGAAGATGTCGCTCACGGCCATCATCACGGACAGATAGTGCACCATGTAAGCGTGCAGACGTTTCTGATCCTTCAGCTCATCCAGATCCTGACAGTCGATCATGTGCCGGGTGACCCGCAGCTGCTGATCCACCCGCTTTACCATGATGCTCTCGTTCACGCTTTGGTCGGCACGGCCAATGAAGTAGCGGTACAGATCCAGATCCATGTAGTACATGCTCTTGACATAGGGCAGGGGCTGGTAGACAAAAATGTTGTCCACATAGAAGGTGTGCTTGGGCAGCACCATGCCGCACTTGCGCAGCACCTCGGTGCGGTACATCACCGAGTGCATCAGGATGTTCTGGTCCGGGCGGAAGCGGCCCACATGGGTCCAGTTGAACAGGCGGTTCTGCGGGAACACGTTGGTGTAGCGCACGGTCAGGGTGGTGTTGTCCTCCATATGCTCGTACACATAGTTGCAGATCATCATGTCAGGCGCGGTGCCGCGGGCCACCAGAGTGGTCAGGCGGGCCAGAACCTTTTTCAGGGCGTCGGTGTCCAGCCAGTCGTCACTGTCCACTACCTTATAGTACAGGCCGGTGGCGTTGCGGATGCCCTGATTCACACCCTCGCCGTGGCCGCCGTTTTCCTGATGGATGGCCTTGACGATGGTGGGATATTTGGCGGCGTACTCGTCGCAGATGGCGGGGGTATCGTCCTTCACGGAACCGTCGTCCACAAGGATGATCTCGGCCTGCTCTCCGGCAGAAAGCAGGGTCTCGATGCAATGGCGCATATATGCCGCCGAGTTGTAGCACGGAACGGCAAAGGTGATGAGTTTCTGCTGCATAAGATGATTGCTCCTTTTTCTATCAACAGTCGGCGCACAAAAAAACGCCGGACATGGAGTTATGTGCTCCTATTATATCATTTTCGCGCCTGAAAAGCTATCATTTGCAAAAAAATTACCTTTGACATTTCGTGCTTTTTGCCGAAAAAACGGCTCTGCACCTGCGCAAAAGCCCGGCTTTTGTGGTATACTGATATGGTTTTGAAGACATTGCGCAGAAAAAAACCTATTCTATGATACGGAGGAACCCATGGAAAACCCGCACTCGATCTTAAAAAAGGTATTCGGCTACGACAGTTTCCGCCCCGGGCAGGAGGACATCGTCCGGCGGCTGCTGGACGGACAGGATGTACTGGCGGTGATGCCCACCGGTGCGGGTAAATCCATCTGCTATCAGGTGCCGGCGCTGCTGCTGCCGGGCATCACCATCGTGGTGTCGCCGCTGGTCAGCCTGATGAAGGATCAGGTGGGGGCACTGGTGCAGGCCGGTGTGGCGGCGGCGTTTCTGAACAACAGCCTGAACGATAACCAGAAGGCCCTGATGCTGCGCCGCGCCCGGGAAGGCTGGTACAAGATCATCTATGTGGCACCGGAACGGCTGGAGATGCCGGGCTTCCAGCGGTTTGCACAGGAGCGGGAGATCAGCATGGTGACGGTGGACGAGGCCCACTGCATCAGCCAGTGGGGACAGGACTTCCGGCCCAGCTACCTGCGTATCAAAGCCTTTGTGGACAGCCTGCCCAGCCGTCCGGTGGTGGGCGCATTCACGGCCACGGCCACCGCCCATGTGCGGGACGACATCCGGGAACAGCTGGCCTTGCAGAAGCCCTACGAGGTGACCACCAGCTTTGACCGGCCCAACCTCTATTTTGAGACCCGGCGCGCCCTGCCCAGCCAGAAGCCGAAGGAGCTGCTGGATCTTGTGCTGAAAGAGGGTGACAACGCGGGCATCGTCTACTGCAGCACCACAAAGCAGGTGGATGAGACTGCCCGCCTGCTGCAGAGCCGCGGTATCCGGGCTGCGGCCTACCATGCCAAGCTGGACGCGGATACCCGGCGGAAGAATCAGGACGATTTCCTCTACGACCGGGTGCAGGTCATGGTAGCCACCAATGCCTTCGGCATGGGCATCGACAAGCCCAACGTGCGGTTCGTGATCCACTACAATATGCCCAAGGATCTGGAAAGTTATTATCAGGAAGCAGGCCGTGCAGGCCGCGATGGACAGCCCGCCCGGTGCACGCTGCTCTATTCCGGCACCGATGTGCGCACCATCCGCTTCTTTATTGAAAAGGAGATGGAGGCAGACAACGGCCTGCCCGCCGATGTGAAAGCCGAAGCTGCCCGCAAGGCCGAGGAGCGGCTCAAGTACATGACATTTTATTCCACCACGCAGGACTGTCTGCGGGGATTTCTGCTGCATTACTTCGGCGAAGCTGCACCAAAGAAATGCGGCAACTGCTCCTGCTGTCTGGCCGCAGAGCAGGAAGCGCAGCTGCAGGTGGAGTATTCCCGGCGGCGCGCGGCGGATAATGCCCGCCGCCTGGCCGAGAAGCCGCGCCGCACAAAGGCGGTGGCAGGCGAGCTGAGCGAGTTTGACGAAAAGCTGCTGAATGCCCTCTATGCTCAGCGCAAGCGGCTGGCCGGAAAGCAGAATATCCCGGCCTTTATGGTGTTCAGCGATGCCACCCTGCGGGAAATGGTGGAGAAGAAGCCACTGAGCACCGATGAACTGCTGAATATCAGCGGTGTGGGCGAGAAGAAAGCCGCCCGCTACGGCAATGCCTTCCTGCGCATCATCGAGGATGCCGTGGGCAGCAGAGAGTAAAACAAAAAAGAAAGCGTCCAGTTTTCCACACGTTCCGTTCAGGAAGTGGAAAACCGGACGCTCTTTTCTGTTTATTTTTCCATGGTATGGGTGGCGAATACCTTTTCGTCCTCCCACCACACGGGCTGACCGGCGGCAAGGGTCTTTTTCACATCCAGAAGACGCTGGTTGCTGCTGCCGCGGAACCGCAGGGAGATATCGTGCTTTGCCTGCACGAACTCGCCGTCCACCAGCACATCCAGCAGGCTCAGCAGCTCGTCGGTGGCTTCACACCGGGCAAGGCTTGGCTCTTTGCCGGTCAGCTGTTCCCAAGTGTAGCCGGAATAGCACCATACCGTTTTGTTCGGGTACAAGGCCTTGAAGTTGCGCACGAAGGGCAGCAGCTCCCGCTGATTTTCCGGCTCCATGGGTTCGCCGCCCAGCAGCGATAGGCCCGCGATATAGTCCGGCTGGCAGGATGCAAACACCTCGTTGCGGGTGGGTTTGTCGAAGGGCTGGCCATAGTCAAAGTCCCACGCCACGGCGTTGAAGCACCCCGGGCAGTGGTGGCGGCAGCCGGACACGAACACGCTGGTGCGCACCCCCGGGCCGTTGGCAATGTCATAGTATTTGATGGTTGCGTAGTTCATAATATGATTCCTGTACTTTACAAAGAAATGGAAGCCTGCCGTTGCGGCCCTTCCGGTGAAAATACGTTTGGAGCGGCCCGCAGGCCGCTCCAAACGTGAAATAGAAAAAATTTTCCGCTGTTATGCCCAGAACGAAGTGGAGGGCATTTGAATCGTAATTACAGATGCAGCACGCGGTCCTTGATCTCCTGCGTGCGGCCCTGATTCCAGAACTGGGTGCCGATATAGCCACAGGTGCGGCGGGCAACGTTCAGCTTGTTCTGGTCGCGGTTGCCGCACTTGGGGCACTCCCACACCAACTTGCCGTCATCCTCCACGATCTTGATCTCGCCGTCATAGCCGCACACCTGACAGTAATCGGATTTGGTGTTCAGCTCCGCATACATGATGTTGTCATAGATGAACTGCAGCACACTTATGACGGCTTCCAGATTGTCCTGCATGTTGGGCACTTCCACATAACTGATGGCACCGCCCGGGGACAGGCGCTGGAAGTCGCTCTCGAACTTCAGCTTGGTGAAGGCATCAATCTGCTCCGACACATGCACATGGTAGCTGTTGGTGATATAGTTCTTGTCGGTAATGCCGGGCACGATGCCAAACCGCTTCTGCAGGCACTTGGCGAACTTGTAGGTGGTGGATTCCAGCGGGGTGCCATAGAGAGAGTAGTCGATGTTCTCGGCCTTTTTCCAGGCGTTGCACTTGTCGTTCATGTGCTGCATCACGCTCAGAGCAAAGGGCTTTGCACCGGCATCGGTGTGGCTCTTGCCGGTCATATACTTCACGCACTCATACAGACCGGCATAGCCCAGACTGATGGTGGAGTAGCCGCCGAACAGCAGCTTGTCGATCTTTTCTCCCTTTTTCAGGCGAGCCAGTGCACCATACTGCCACAGAATGGGAGCGGCATCGCTGGGAGTGCCCAGCAGCCGCTTGTGCCGTGCCTGCAGTGCGCGGTGGCACAGGGCCAGACGCTCGTCGAAGATCTTCCAGAATTTCTCAAAGTTGCCCTTGGAGGAGAGTGCCACATCCACCAGATTGATGGTGACAACGCCCTGATTGAACCGACCGTAGTATTTGGGCTTGCCGGTCTCGGGGTCCACATAGGGGGTCAGGAAGCTGCGGCAGCCCATGCAGGTGTAGCAGTGGCCTTCGCCGTTTTTGTCCACCTTGAGCTCCAGCATCTTCTTTTCGGAGATATAGTCGGGCACCATGCGCTTTGCGGTACACTTTGCGGCCAGCTCGGTCAGATAATAGTAGGGAGTGCCGGGGCGGATGTTGTCCTCTTCCAGCACATAGATCAGCTTGGGAAAAGCGGGGGTGATCCACACACCGGCCTCGTTCTTCACGCCCTGATAGCGCTGGCGGATGGTCTCTTCGATGA
>ERZ1106976.3544-NODE-3544-length-12155-cov-5.966694_pt1 | contig 12155 bp, 18 predicted proteins | sample MGYA00403687_ERZ1106976 | MGnify/ENA primary metagenome ERZ1106976 (study PRJEB35170, sample SAMEA104062446) | human gut metagenome | biome: human gut; feature: human-associated habitat; material: faeces | place: Denmark | collected 2013-02-22 ... | reverse complement strand
GCGTGCCGCGTCCCACCATCTGGCTGTACAGGCTGCGCACCTTGGTGGGCCGCAGCACCACCACGCAGTCCACGCTGGGGCAGTCCCAGCCCTCAGTGAGCAGCATGGAGTTACACAGCACGTTGTATTTGCCTGCATCGAAATCCGCCAGCACTTCCTTGCGGTCGGTGCTCTGGCCGTTGACCTCGGCGGCACGGAATCCATGGGAGTTCAGCAGGTCGCGGAACTTCTGGCTGGTCTTGATGAGGGGCAGGAACACTACCGTTTTGCGGCCTTTGCAGCGCTGGGCCATCTCGGCGGCGATCTGTTCCAGATAGGGGTCAAGCGCAGTGCCGAGGTCTCCCACGGCGTAGTCCCCGCCGCTCATGGTGACAGAAGAAATGTCCAGCTTCAGCGGAATGGTCTGGGCCATGATCCTGCACAGATAACCCTCTTTGATGGCATCGGTCAGCTTATACTCAAAGGCAAGGCTGTCGAACACCTCGCCCAGATTGCGCATGTCGCCGCGATCCGGCGTGGCGGTGACGCCCAGCACTCTGGCGCTGCCGAAGTAGTCGAGGATGCGGCGGTAGCCGTCGGTGATGGCGTGGTGGGCCTCGTCAATGATGATGGTGCCGAAGTAGTCCCGGGGAAAGCGTTCCAGCCGGGCGGTGCGCTGCAGGGTCTGCACGCTGCCCACCACCACACGGAACCATGTATTCAGACAGGTGGCATCGGCCTTTTCCACCGCGCTGACAAGGCCGGTGGAGCGCTGCAGCTTGTCCGCTGCCTGTTCCAGCAGCTCACCGCGATGCGCCAGAATGAGCACCCGGTGGCCCGCCCGCACCTGATCGGCAGCTACCGATGCAAACACGATGGTCTTGCCGGTGCCGGTAGGCAGCACCAACAGGGTGCGGGTGTGGCCGTTCTCCCACTCGGCGTGGATGCGTTCACGGGCCTTCTGCTGGTAGGGTCTCAGTTCCTGCCCCATCAGAACGCCCCCTGTGTCCAGCCCTGAGAGGGTGCGGCCTTGGGTTCAGGCGGCGGCAGGAAGCGCTGCACCTCATTGCTCTGGCCGGTCTCGCCTGCATGAGGGCCGCTCTGCTTGGTGTACTCCCGGATGCCCAGCTTGCACCAGCCCCGGGCACCCACAATCTCGTTCCAGCGGGGGCGGAAGGTCTCGCCCCGCTTGCACTGACCGATGCTCTCGAAGAAAGCGCCCAGCAGGCCCTGTGTTTTGGTGTGGAGGTACAGGCGGTGGGTCACGGTGGTATCGCCCTTGGTCCCGCCGAAGATCTTCAGGGTCAGCTTTGCCATGGAGCAGGGCGGGAGCTTTGCGCTGCCCTCAAAGCGGGCACGCTCCATGCCGGTGACCTCAAAGGCATACTCGCCCTCGGGCAGGAGCACGAACTCCTGCTGCTCGTTGGTAAATTCGTCGTCCCAGCTCAGGGCGCGGTCGGTGGTGTTCATGTCGTTCATAATATATCTCCTTTATAATGATTCCTTGATTCTTGGCTCCCCCTTCGGGGGAGCTCCGGGGCTGCGCCGCCGCAGGGCGGACGGGCCCGGTGAGAGGGTCAAAACGGGATATCACGGTTATCCAGCACCATCTGGAACACCTGCGGCCATGCGGCGATCAGACAGCCCTCTACAAAGTCAGCGGGGTAGTCCTTGATGGGCATATCCTCCGGGAAATAGCCCCGTTTGCCCACAACGCCCTGCAGTTCTTCACAGCTGACCTTGTTGGCGCTCATCAGAGCGACCAGCTTTTCCGGCACGCCCAGACTGAGCAGAACATTTTTCTCAGAGCTTTCCTGCAGCGGTGCGGGCTGCGGCTGAGCCACCGGCTTTGCTTCCTGCTGCGGGCTGGGCAGGATGTCGGCTTCCGGCTGGGAACGCGGCTGCGGTTCCGGTTTCGGTGCCTGTGCAGACATAGCGCCGGGGATGCAGGCGGCAATGCTGGCATAGTCAAAGGGTACTTCCTCCGGCAGGTCAAAGCGGTTTTTGGCATCCCAGCAGGGGTGATGCGCGGTGTACAGTACACGCCTGCCGCCGCTGGCCTTGCTCTTGGCGTTCTTGCCGTCGCCCACCTTTTCCACAACGGTCTTATAGTTGGCAAACAGCAGCATATCGCACCACTCGCGCAGCAGCGGGGCCACCTGTTTGGAAGTTTTCATACTCCAGCGGTCGTAGTTGCCCACAGCGTCCGGCTGCTCAAATTTGGTAATAGCGGCATGGGCCAGCACCACCACGTTGTGCCCGGCCTGCAGCACCTCTTCCAGCGCGTCCAGCAGCTTGCCGAACTCTTCCTTAACATAGGTGTAGCCCTTGCCGTAGCCGAAATCTTCGATGCCGTTCACCTTGGCTTTGGCACACACGGCCTGAATGCACAGGCGTTCAGCCCAGTCGGCGGTATCAATGACCAGCGTGCTGCAGGGGACACTGCCCTTGCGTACCTCGGCCACCTCATCCAGCAGCATGGCCCAGCTGGTGGGTTGGGGCAGGCGCTTGACGTTCAGCCGCTTGGTGCCGCCCTCGGTGTCGATGAAAACAGGATTCGGGAAATGGGATGCAAAGGTGCTTTTGCCGATGCCCTCGGGCCCGTACAGCACGGTCTTGACCGGCGAATTCTGGATGCCGGTGGTAACTGCATATTTGCTCATTTAGAACGCTCCTTTCGTCCAGCTTTTCTGCTGGGGCTTTTCGGTGACGGGCGGCAGGGAAGTTTCGGCATCCTTCACCATGCCGTCCTCAATGATGATCTGGCATTCACTGCCAGTGGAGACCCGGGTGGCAATGGCCTGCAGGTGTTCTGCTTCCAGCCATGCGGAAAACTCCTGCAGGGTGGTCATGTCCATCTGTTCCAGCTTGTCCAGCAGCACGAAACCGCAGTCCGGGTTCAGGCGGCGGACGATGGCAGCGGCCACCCGCAGCTGGTCGCTGCCGGACATATCCCGCCAGTGCTTGCCTTTATAGGTAAGGGCACCGTCCTCTACGCCAAGGCCCGGCAGGGGCAGGTCAGCACCGTTCAGCAGGGCCATACGGTCGGCACGCTTCTGCGTGATAACTTCGGTCAGGCGCTTATATTCACTGTCATACTGGGCGGCTTCGTCCTCGGCCCGGGATTTTTCCAGATTGGCCCGCACCTTCTGGTTGATCTCCTCAATATCCCGGATGGATGCTTCCAGTTCGGCAGTGGATTCGTCCTGCAGCTGTTCCGCCGTTTTACTGGCATCCATGGCCTGCGTGAACAGCAGTGTGTGCTTCTTGCTTACTTCTTCCCTCTGTGCAGTCAATTCGGCGATGCGCTCATCCAGACGGTGCATTTCTTCCAGTGCTTCGTCCCTCTGACGGGCCAGCTCATGGAACTGCTGGCGCTTGCGCTGGTTCTCGCCGTTGCGGGCCAGAATTTCCTGCTGCTGGCGGATGAGGTCGGACGCGCTGACCGGCTCATCCGGCGCATCCGAGTAGGAGATCAGCTCCTCGGCAAAGTGCTTTTTCTGCTGGGCCAGCTGGCCGGTGAAGGTGCGCTTGTCGTACAGGGCCTTGATCTCCATGTCACGGGTGTGCAGCTCAGTGCCGATGCCGATGATCCGCAGCAGGATATCGGCCTTTTCCTTGTCGGTGGCTTCCATGAAGCGGGGCAAGTCCAGCGCCAGCGGCTCCACAAAGGCGTTCAGCAACTGCTGCCCGCTGCGCCGCCCGGTGGGGTCAGTGACGGTCAGACTGGCATTTTTGCCCTTGCGTTCCACCACCACACCGTTGGAAAGCTTGACCTTCAGATGCGCCGGAGCCACTGCGCCGTCCCGCTGGGCAGCGTCCGGGCGGAAACGGTCGCCGCCGAGGGCCCACGCCAGAGCGTCCAGCACGCTGGTCTTGCCCTGATTGTTGTTGCCGCCCACGATGGTCAGGCCAGTGGGCGACGGCGTGAGTGCAACGGCCTTGATGCGTTTGACGTTTTCGGCTTCCAGAGCCGTGATCTTTACAGACATGCGGATACCTCCCCTTGAGCGGATGCGAGTGTGTGAACGAACTGGTTGATCGCGGTCTCCCGCTGGTCATCCGGCAATTTGCGGAACTGCATTTTAGCGGACTGGACGATGCTTGTGATGGAGCGCCCGGCCAGAATGATGCTGTCGTAGGCATCGCGGGCATCCTGTTCCTGCTGTGCCTTATAGTCCGCAGTCATTCCGGCCGCAATCTCGTAAGCTTTTTCGCCTGCCCGCCGGTCTACCTCTTCCTCATCCACCACAGCGGCGATGGGCTGCTTTTTCAGGGCCGCATTTTCTTCCTGCAGCTTATCCGCCCGGAGCTTTGCCGCTTCGGCCACCTGCCGGGAGCCGGAAAGCTGGCCCTCGGCGTTCTTGGCCCGGGCTTCGGCCTTGTCGCGTTCCGCTTCGGCTTTCTGGCGCTGGAGGTTGGCCGCAATGCGGCTCTCGTCTGCATCGTGGTAGCTCTGCTGGAGCTGGGCGTTCTGCTCTTTCAGACCGCTGATGTCGGCAAGAGCGGATTCATAGCGGCTTTCTGCTTCTCCCCGCTTTTCCGCGTCCTTATGGGTCTGGGCTTCGGCGCTTTTCACCAGCTCCTTGAAATAGGCATTTTCCTTGCGGGCGTTCTGAGCGGACTTCTCGGCAGCGTCGGCACGGTCTTTCTCGGCCTTGAGCTGGGCCATAAGCTCCTGATACTCTTTGTAAGTAGTGATGTCACCGGTAAAAACGGCTTGCTTGACCACCTCCGGGGTGCTGGGCTTGGCCGCAGCATACAGCAGTTTCAGGGGCTGCACGTCCAGAATGGACTTGCCTTCCAGCTGGATGTTGCCGCACTGTGCGGCAACGCTCACCATGCGGTCACCGGTGTCCCGGCTGATGCCGACGGCGGCACACCACTTGCCCCAGCTGCCCTGATAGTGGTTTGCGGTTAGGTCGTGAGCGTGCTTTGCGGCCATGATACGGGCCATGTTGCCGGTGATGAAGGTCTGCGCATCCTGCAACAACAGGGCGTTGGTCTGGTCGTCTGCACCAAAGTCAAAAGTGGGAGCGGTACTCGAGGGCACAGGCGCGTTTTCGTCTGCACTGACCGGAACACCGGGTGCGTCGGCAGCAGTCGCCAGTTCCGTCGTAGGGCTTGACCCCTCCGGTGCTGCCGGGGATGCCGCAGTTTGGTTTTCCGCAGCAGTGGCAGCATCCGAACACTGCGCGGATGGGGTAGGGTGTTCTTCCACCGGTTCAATGGGGGCGTTCTTGCAGGGCTTGGCCTCCCTGAGGGCCGTCAGCATCTGCTCCGGGAGCTCGTACTCATCCAACGGGGCGAACTCCGCGCCGTTGGTCAGGAATGCCTGCGGAGTCAGCTTCTTGTCTGCTGCCTTGGCCCGCTCGAATTTCTGCGTCATGAGGTGGCTTTCTTTCCAAATGCTGCCGTCCCAGCGCCAGAACCGGCCACGGTAACAGGCATAAACCGTTTCGTTGGAAAGCTTGCAGCTGATGGTGTAGTCCGTCATACCCGCACCTCCGTGTCCTTGAGGCGGTCCAGCATCTCGGCCTGCACATCCTTGCTCATGGGCTGGATGTTGTTGCCCTTCCAGCCATAGCAGAGGATAGGGCCGTAGATATGCTGGCCGCGATAGATACGGTTCAGGTCTCTGCCCATGATGCCGTACACCAGCACTGCCGGGGTGCGTGGCAGGACTTTCTGCTCACAGGGGCACCGCAGCAGTGCTTCGATGCCCTGCAGCGTGTCCGGCAGGGTGGTGACTACGGGCTCTTTGCCCGGTTCGATCAAAATTCCTTTCATTGTAAAACCTCCGATTTTGTGATATCATCGGGGTGATGAAGTCGTTCAAACTCATCATCCCTTGCAGCTCGTCGGTGTTGGCGCACCGGCGGGCTTTTTTCGTATAGTGCGTACCGGCGGCAGGCTGTCCACCTCGCTGCGGTCGATACGTTCCCGCGCAAATGTGTACTTGTAAGTTCGATGGCTGCCGCTGAGCCCATGGCTGACGGCAGACGCAAAGCTGTTCGCGCTCTTGTAGCCCAGCCGCCTGGCACACATCTCGGACGTGCCGGATGCCAGCAGATCGCCGGTCTTTGCGTCCCAGACGGTGTACCACATGACGCGGGCAGGTTTTTCATTATGCGCCCTGTAATCCCTGCAATATTGGTTGTGGCGCTCTCTGCGGCAGGAAGCGCAAAAGCGCAGGTTTCCAGCAACTTTTTCCATCACCTTGCCGCAGTCCAAACAAACGCGGGTGAAGTGCTTTCCTTTATTCATGGCTGGTGTCAGCCCGCCTTCCTTCCGCTCTTCACGGTGTTGCGGGGCTGCTGGTGCACCTTCTTGCTCCGCTTTTTCTCCTGATCGGCGGCGTAGAAGCCCAGCCGCATAAAGAAGATCGCCAGCAGGATCAGCACCATGGCCGTGATGAAGTCGGCATCCGAAACGGTGCCGCCGGTCTGGAAGCTGCCCTCCAGCCCCATGCCGTACAGCAGGCCCACCACAAAGCAGGCCATTGCCAGCCAGTACCAAACGCCGGATTTAATCTTCATTGGTGGGTTTCCTCCATTCTGTCCATAAGATCAGCGGCAGCTGTCATGATGTTGATGATTGTCTCTGCTGGGTCTTTGCTGTCCATACAGATTCCCGCGACCAATGCGGTGCAAAGAGCCGCTTGTTCCATCTGTGTGCCGCAGGCGTAAATTTTGGGGTTGCCATCCGATCCCAGCTGGATTTTCAACTGAGCGTTCGGGTTGATTTTCATGCTCCTACCTCCTGATAGTCAGTTGCGGGGCCGCAGCTGTCCAATGTCCATCCAATGACCGGGTGCCATTCGCCATCTGCAAAAACCTGCAGGCCGGTGTGGGTTTCGTCCTTGACTTGCCCGCCCAGCTGGTAGCAGCCGGATGCCCGGCTTCCATCCCAGCGGAACCACTTGTTCCAGAACGTCGGTGCCACGTACGCGCATCCGGTGGGCGCGTCGGCCCGCTCGGATGCAAGGGTGTACTGTTTGCTCATGTGGATTCTCCTTCCTCGACACGCGGGAAGAAATACTCCCCGATTTCATTCTGCCGGATACCCAGCAGCTCACACATTGCAGCGATCTCCGTGCTTGTCCACGGGTTGTGCCCCTGCATCCTGCCGCTCATGGTGTCACGGCCAATGCCGATGTACTCAGCCACTTCCTGATCCCGGAATCCGCAGCTGTGGAACCGGCCCCGCAGCTTCCAGTATGGGATCTGCTTGAAAGTGCCGCGAATGGTTGATGTGTTCAACATTTTATTCCTCCTTCTTGGCGGTCGGCAGCCCATCCAGCAGGCTGTCCATCAGGGCGGCGTAGAACGGATAGCCTTTGGCAACGATGGTCAGGCTGTCAATGGCGTTGGTAAGGAAGCTCTGGGAGCCGCGCACCACGTTCTCCATGGTGCGCACCGTGTCGCAATGCTGGCCGTAAATGGCCTTGAACTCGCCGCACAGGGCCTTGACCTGCATATACTTGGCCTTGCTGTCCTCGCGGTTCTTGCGGCACTCATCCAGAAAAGCGGTGTTCTCGTCCAGTTTCTTCCGGGCTTCGATCACCCGGTCGATGGCGCTCTGGATGTTGGCGTCCTGCACGGCCTGCTGCTCTTTGTGCTGCGCGGCCAGCTGCTTCTCCATCTGGTTGAAGGCCTCGATGTACTTGAGCTTCCACTGCACGGCTTCCTTGCCGGTAAAGCCCATGGCCAGCAGGGAAAAGCCGTCGCGGTTCATCAGGTACATGGTGGCCTTTTTGTTTTGAGCAGTGGTGTACTCGGTCTTGTGGAACATTTTGAGGAGAGCGCAATTTTGCGCCGTCAGATTTTTGATGGAGCGGAGCACATCTTTATGCTCTTTTCCGAATCGTTCGGCAACGTCCCGGCTGGATGCCACCGGTTCGCCGTTCTGGGTGGATAAGATAATTTCGTTCATGGTGAATATGTACCTCCTTGTGGGTGACTCCCTTCTGCGGTAGAATAGGGCAGAAGGGAGGTGATAAAATGCAAAATTTTTACGAGTTGAGCTCTGCAGCTCAGACGGCAGCATACCAGCTGTCAGAACTCAGCAATTATGTGTCCGAAGCAGCGAAAATGGCGGATTCTGTTCGCATGGTGAGCAACCAGATGAAATCGATTTACCAAACCGCAGAATGGAACAACATGGCGTACCGCTTAGCGAAAGATGCCAGATTATGTGTGCCAGAGTATCAACTATCCAATCTCGCCAAGAATCTGGCTGGTCAGGCCAGAGCAGATCTCAATTTCACCAATCAGATTTCGGCGCTCTACGGATCGGCAATGGAAAGTCCCGCTTTCCGGTTATCGACAGAAATGCTGAATTCCAATGTGCTAAATCTCACCACCGCACTCCGAACAAGCAACATTACAAATCTTTACTCAAATGCTGCGGCTTTTGCGGATCAGTTAGACTCGATATGGAGCGAAAGTACTTACAGCGAAAAAGAATCCGAAACCGTGCCGCTGGCAAGTACTCAAGCTGTTCTGGATGAAGTCGAACCACTTCTACCTACAGAGGCGGTTGAAACTATCAACGCCAAAATCGCCGAAGTAAAAACTCCGGATAATGCAATCCCCCAAAAAGACTGGGTTGGAATTATCAGCATCATCGTTACAATTCTTCTGTTTTTGGCAGGTCAGGCATTGTCCAGCGAACATGACAAAAAGGAAGAATCTTCATGGTCTGCAACGGCAGAATATCAACAGGAAATGCTCGAAATACAGCGAGAGGAAGCAGAAAGGTCAGAAAACTTCAGACAGCGCACGGAGGAGCATTTCAAAATCGTTGAGGATACGAATGAGCGAATCGCCGAGGCTTTGGAGATGCTCGCCAACCAGAGCGTTGAATTGGATGATCGAGGTCAAAGTGTCCTCGATTCGGATGATTCTCAAGATGATGCAGAGGATCAAGATTCCATACAGGCCGCTCAGCAGGAACAAGCCGATGCTGAGGATTGACCTGCTCCGTTTAAGCTCCTGAACTTCCTTTTCTATCTTCGCCCAGCGTTCCTCTTCCACAGGTCCGCTGGGCTTTTTGTTGTTGTCTATGTGGTTCACCTCCTTGTGGTTGGCTCCCTCCTGCGGTATACTTGGGCAGAAGGGAGGTGGAAATCATGAGTGATGGAAATAAAATTCGGCACAATCTGGCACTTGCTTATGCAAACAACAAATTGCAGATTGCGTTGCAGCGCGGTGAGCGTCCGCAGGGTCTTGACTTGAATGACCCTGCACAGGCAGCCTGCGTACTGGCTTCTTGGTACAGCGACTGTCTGGAGCAACTAATCAATCTTGAGGATAGTAAGATTTATAGTCCCTCCAGCATGGATTAAATAATCCGGTCATCGCGCTCAGTTTTTACGGATGCAGAAAGCAGACTAATGATTCGCTCTGCGTCCGAAAAACTGACATTTTCGCTCTTGAGCTGCTCGAACAGCTTGAGGGCGATTTTCTTTAAGCGCTCGGCGTGTTCGCGGCGCTCTTGGATTTCTTTCTGGATGTTGTTCTTCATCTTCTTCACCTCCTTTGGATGGCTGGCAAGTATGTATTTTTCACTATGGATGTGCTATCATAAAGACACCCCAAAACGGAAGGAGGTGAAAAAACATGAGCTTGTCATTGACTAAAATGGCTGTTCTTACTGGATATGCAAATACCATTTCCCTCAAAGAATTTGCAAAGAACCGTTTATTTCTGGTGACACCTGCTGGCATGATCAGCGGTATCCCCGTATTTGATGAGGAAAATAGCAATCCGAACATTGCCGTTGCGCAGACAGTTAACTCCTCAGCTCTCAAGGCCGTTTCCAAAGCTGCTTCTGCTGAAGAAGAAAGTCCGCAGACGGGTGAAAGCTGTGAGTTTATTCTGCTAAAGGATGCTCGTCTGGAAACCACAAGTCCCGTTGTGAATTTCCCTGTTCTGACTGTCTTTTGTGACCAGATCATTGCTGTGACCCTTGGCACTGATCTCACCAATGGCTAACACCTCGCGATTTTGCCGCCCTTGTACCGCTAATACAAGGGCGGCAATTTCTTTGGGTTCACCAATGATTTTGATTTTCATGCTTTTCACCTCCTTTTGAATTGCGCACAATATGTGCTCATTCTGCGAAAAAAATTTCTTCGACACTCTGGCCGAAATACTGAGCAATGCGCTTTTTGATCTGGTCGCGGGGAATGCGTTCGCCGCGCTCATACATAAAAAGCGCCGAAGTGCTGATTCCAAGCGCATCAGCAACGGTTTTTGCGTCCATTTCGCCGCGCAATGCGCGCAGCTTGTGGCCGATGGTCTTACCGTCCATCTGATTGGGTCACCTCCTTTCCGTGCACCTATTGTACTCAAAACCAGAAAATAAATCTATTCGCAGAGTGCACAAAATGTGCGCAAAAGAATAGTACACTTTTTGTGCTTGAACTTGTGCACGATATGTGCTATTATTTGATTGTAATAATATAGGGAGGTGGCCTGATGGCAACTTTTGCAGAGCGGCTAAAATCGCTGCGCCGTGAAAAAGGCTGGTCACAGCAACGGCTTGCGGATGAGCTGGATTTGTCTAAGAGTAGTGTAAACATGTATGAACGTGGGGAGCGGGAGCCGGGGTTTGAAACCATGGAAGCAATCGCTGACCTGTTTAATGTGGATATGAATTATCTGTACGGACGTACAGATATTAAGATTGCTGACCCGATTGTACTAGCGCCCAAGAAGCCCACCATCCCGCCGGGCTTTGAACCAATGCCAAAGATGAAGAAGATCCCGCTGATCGGCAGCATTGCCTGCGGGGAACCCATCACGGCAGAGCAGAACATTGAAAAAATGGTGGACGTTCCGGAGAACATCCGGTGCGATTTTTCCCTGACCTGCCACGGTGACAGCATGGTGGATGCCGGCATTCACGATAAAGACGTGGTGTATATCCGCATCCAGCCGGAGGTGGAGAACGGAGAGATCGCCGCAGTGCGCATTGACGGCGAAGCTACCCTCAAGCGGGTATATTACAACCCCGGCACGCTGACCCTGATGCCCGCAAACCCGGCCTATGCGCCCATGGTCTATACCGGCTCCCAACTGGAAGAGGTGCACATTGAGGGCAAGGCCGTAGGCTGGACGCACTGGGTGGGGTGAAAAGCGATATTTCACTAAAATTTGCGAAAAATAACCAATAATTGATTATTTTGCAAAATGAGTTGACAAAATCAACAAAAACGCATATAATGGGGGTGCATCTTTACAGGATGCCATCAGAAACATGATGTTTCAAAATGCTTAACAGACCCCTGGTAGTAAGCCCCCCGCCGATATGGGGAAGGCTGAATCCTGGGGTCTTATTTTTTACCAAAGGAAGTGTAACACAAATGGCAAAGACAGCAATTCTGGTTGATGGCGGCTTTTACCGCAAACGTGCAGCCCACTTGTGGGGCAAAAAGACCGCCGAGGAACGTGCGAAGGAACTGAATGCTTACTGTATGGCTCACCTTCACGATAAGGACGGCAACGAGGAGCGTCAGCTGTACCGCATTTTCTATTACGATTGTGAGCCAGTAGGCCGCCGCAGCGTGTACCACCCGCTGACAAAGAAGAATGTGGATTTGGACAAATCTGATACTTATACATGGACGCAGACCTTTTTGGAAGAATTGCGGAAGCGCAGAAAATTTGCACTCCGCCTTGGTACATTGTCCAACCAAATGTCCTACAATCTGCGCCCGGATGTGACCCGCAAGCTTCTTGCTGGCACAAAGCAGCTGGAAGAGCTGACCGAGGACGATTTCGTTTTTGTGGCTCAGCAAAAGGGCGTGGACATGCGTGTTGGTGTTGATATTGCGTCACTCGCGTATAAGAAGCAGGTTGATCAGATCATTCTGATTGCCGGTGACAGTGATTTTGTCCCCGCTGCCAAGCTTGCCCGACGGGAGGGCGTGGACTTTATCCTTGACCCGATGTGGGCTGATATCAAGCCTGATCTGTTTGAGCATATTGACGGCCTGAAGAGCCAGTGGCGTAAGCGCAGCGAAAAAGCTGAAGCGAAGAAGTAAGGCCAAACAATGTGCAAATTTTGCACATTGCTTCCAGCCGTTGCAAAATCTGCAACAGCTCAATAAAAACAAAAAACGCCCCCGGTGCTACCAACACCGAGAGCGTTTGCAGAGTGGCTTGCCC
>ERZ1106976.3543-NODE-3543-length-12155-cov-7.106777_pt1 | contig 12155 bp, 9 predicted proteins | sample MGYA00403687_ERZ1106976 | MGnify/ENA primary metagenome ERZ1106976 (study PRJEB35170, sample SAMEA104062446) | human gut metagenome | biome: human gut; feature: human-associated habitat; material: faeces | place: Denmark | collected 2013-02-22 ... | reverse complement strand
TTCAAAAAAATCGCGTTTTCTTCGTCTCTTGCACTATATAGTTTTCAAGGTGCGCATCCCGGTTTTGCTCGGAACGTGTTATAGTTTAGCAAAAAAAGCCGCCCGACACAATTTCTCATTCCGCTATTTTCAGCTTGATTTCGTTATATTTAAGTTTTAAATCAAACATTTTGCTGTTTATCAATCTAAATTAAGAAATTGCTCCGTTTTTCTTCTGAATTCATATCAATTCATTTAATATATGATTTTGCGCCACATTTTATCTGATATTCATGTATATAAAAGGGACGCGATGGCTCGCGTCCCATATGGCATTTCGAATAATTATATTTAGTTGTGTTTTATGCCGTTGGCGCTGTCGTGGTCTCTGCCTCCGGAACCGGGGTTTCAGCGGCCTCTCCCGCGTTGCCGCTCTGCTTTCTGAACCTCTCAGAAGGTGGATTCACCTGCTTCAGGAAAAAATACAGCCGTGCAGAGTCATCCGTGGGGTCGTGCTCGTCGCCCGATGTATATATGGTAAGGAACTGATCCTCCGTTGTCACCTCTACGCCAAAATCATACTGGCTGTTTTTCAGCTGGGTATCTATCCACTTCTGGACATCTTCCTCGTCCGCAGGCACGTATTCCATAATGCCGGTCTTTTCGTTCTTCTTGGGGTACCAGGTATTATAATTCACCTGTCCCTTGTCGCCGCCGGCCTCGTACATGGCCCATATCTCCCACTGTGCCTCTATGCCGCATATGGCGATATCCCATGTGCGCCCCTCCGGCTTGCTGAAATCCGGCAGGACGGTGGGGTCAAGCTCCGCATTGCATTGCTTATATGCGCAATGGGTCTTGCCGAGATTCACTTCCTGTATATGGTGCAGCTCATGGAACAGGGTGCGGCTGGTGCGTGCGTTTGCCGCCGCTATAACCAGATTCTGCTGCGTATTAAAGAATTCATAGGAGGCCATGTTGAAATGGGAATACACAGACCCTACGCCGTTCTTCTCCATATTTATATCATGGTCGGCATAGAACCACCAGTCTCTGCCATATAGTATAGGATAATCTATGTTTGTACCCGGGATACATATATAGCCTACCACGTCGTTATTTTTGTCTTTTGCCTCTATCAGCCTTGACTCATAGGGAAATACATACGGCTCCTCTGTCTCCTCCGGGACAGGCGTAGGAGTAACTACAGGAGTAGGATCGGGAGTAGCCTTAGGGCTCTCCGTAGCCTCCGTCTGAGGCTTATCCACAGGCTGCTGTTGACAGCCGACAGATAGCAGCACGGCCAGCGCAACGGCTAATACGGCAATTCGCTTCATGGGTAAATTTTACCTCTCACCAATAAATTCGCAAACAGGGGGAACGCCGGTTTTGCGTACCCCCGTAAATTCAGCAGTTCGTCCCCTTTATGCGGCAGGGGTAGTTTCCGTAGCCGCCGCCGTTCCGCCGAACTTGGTGGAGGCGGGCTCTACCTGCCTGAGGAAGAAGTACAGGCGGGACGTTGCAGTGTCGGAGTCGTGGTTATCGCCGCAGGTGTATATGGTCAGGAACTGATCGGTAGTGCTGGGGGTAACGCCGAGATCCATCTGGCTGCGCTTGAGCTGGGTGTCTATCCACTCCTGCACAAAGGCGGCGTCGGGGGTCTTAAAGGTGTACTTTATGCTCTTGTTGTCGGCGGGCCACCAGGTATTATAATAGAGGGTCTTTTCGGGCTCCTTATCGTTTACCTCATAGAAAGACCATACCTCCCACTTCCCATCGATGCCGTCAAGGGCTATCTCCCAGGTGCGGCCCTCGGGGGTCTTGAGGTTGGGCAGGGTGTTGGGGTCCAACGCTTCCTTGCACTTGCGGTAGGCGCACTCGGTCTTGCCCAGGTTTACCTCCTGAATGTGGTGGAGCTGATGGAACATGGTCTTGCTCACGCGGGAATTATGGGCGGTTAGCACCAGATTCTGCCCTATGCCGTAGGAGTCCGCAGTGGCTACGTTATGGTGCATATATACTGCGCCCGAGGTGCTCTTCTTGCCGTCGGCGTCCTTGCCGGAATAGCCCAGCTTGCCGGTGGCGTCGTACATTATGGGGTAGTCGATATTAGTGCCCTGTATCTTTATCCAGCCCACGGTCTCGTCGTTCTTGGCCTTCTGGGCTGCGATCTGCTCGGTATAGGGGGAGGTATATGCCGGCGCGGGGGTTTCCGCGGGAGTCTCGGGGGTGGGGACAGGCGTTACTACCGCCTCCGGCGTGCTGGGAACTACTACATCTATTATCTGATCATCTTCCTGCTTGGAGCAGCCTACGGCCAAAAGGCAGAGGGCGGTCATCACAAGGGCAACGAGTTTTTTCATTATGCTTTTATCCTCCTGTAAGGCCAGATTGGCCCATGTTTTTTTGTTACGTACTAAAATAATAACACATAATGCACATATGCGCAAAGGCCCCCGGGTTATTTTCATAATATGTTCATAGTTGGGGCGATTTTTAAGCCGTTATGCGCCCATTATTTTGTTATTATATGTTACAGCTAAGTCATACTCCTGTCAAATACAAAAAAAGGAGACCCGAAGGTCTCCCCCGTTTTTGCCCATCAGCCTCGTATCCTGCGCTTCAGCCCGCACACTGCGGCAGCCGCCAGCAACAGCCCTGCGGCGCTCAGCAGCACGCTGCCGTCGCCTGTCTTGGGCATGACCACTATTGCGGGAACCGGTTCCTCGGGCGTGTAGTGGTTCTCCGGCTTACGGCTGTTCTCCACCTCCAGGCTGCCCTCTACCTTTACCCACTTGTCCTGTGCGTCCTTGCGGTATATGGCAACGTTGTCGGTACCGCTGGCCTCCTGCACCAGCACCTCTATCTTGAATACCTCCTTATTGAGATAATAGCCGTAGGGAGCAGCAGTCTCCTTCATATAATAAATGCCTACGGGTATCAGCGGGAACTTCACGTCACCGTTGGAGTCCGAGATCTGTTTATATGCGGTCGGCTCCGTGCAGCCTTCATCCTTAAAGAGTGCAAATACCGCGCCCTTTACCCCCGCGTCGTGCTCGTCCGTCTTTTTAAAGCCAAAGGATGAGGGTATTTCTTCGTAACAGTTGGCGAAATTGACCGTTACCTCTGCGTCGCCGTTTCCTTGCAGCGTCACCCGCGCCGAGGGATTTTCCACCTTCTCGCTGTTAACAGTATGTTCTTTGCCGTCCACCGTTACGATAAGCGTATATCCTGCCTTTATGGCGTCTTCTTCCTCAACTATATAAGTACCGGCGGGAAGGAGTATTTTCTCAGACGCAACACAGGTATTAGCTTCAGCAGTTGTTATTTCTACTGTATTTATAAGCTCCTTCGTGTCGTTTTCCGCCTTATACACGTTGAATTTATATGTGCCCGCTCTATTGCTGGTCTTTTTCACACTGAGATACGCCAGCCGCTCCGTTTTTTCATCTATCCTAAAGCTGCCCCTGGCAAATACCGGCGTGCTGCCCTCCGCAACGCCCACGAAGCACTGGGCGGCGTCCTTGCCTCCCACAGGCTCATAGAAATATGCGTCCTCATCGAGATACTGCTCGCCGGATATGGTAACGTCTATATTTTCTCCGGCTGTCACCCCTTGGAGCATCACCGAGTACGTTCCGTTTCCCTCGTTTTTCCATTCAGAGCAGGGGAAGATTTGGTTGTTTGCCGTGAGGGTAAGCACGTCTTTTTCGTCAAGCGTTATGCCGCCGTGCCTGTCGTTTTTCAGCTCGAACCTAAGCAGCACGTCCACCGCTCCGCTCGTTCCGGCGCTCAGCGGAGCGGCCTGCACGCCGTTCAGCACTATGCCGCCGGGGGAGGCTTCTTTGCCGTTAAGACTCATCAGGTAATCGTAGACATTCTGCACGTTTTCGTTTATTTCATTATAATATTGCCTGCCGCTTTCCTTATATTTTCCCTCCGGCGGCTTTATCACGTCCGCGTAGCCGTCTTTTATTTTAAGGCTGAAATTATACGCCGCCTGATTGTTTACCGAATCGCTATTGGAGTACTGCCATATCGCCCTCTGCGCGCCGGAAAGGAGCTGCTCCTCGGATACGCTCTCATTTAACGTATAGCCCGCCTTGTCCATCCTTGTCTTCATTTCCTCCAGGGACAATACGGGGTATGAATTAAAGGCTATGGCGCGTATCTTACTTGCGGCTTCGGGCGGGTAGTAGCCGGAGTTTTCCAGCGTGAGCCGCCGGTAGGCTATCCTTTCGCCGCTTGCGAGTATTCCCGTTTCAAAGTCGCAGCAGTACACATCGTATTGCTTACCCGCGCCGTCCACTATGTTGTATATCGCGGGTATGAAGCCGCCCTCGCATATCCTGTGGACACTGCGCTGGTAATAGGTTTTGGTGTTTTCCTCCGTGCTTTTGCTGTGCCAGTAATATTCCTCCCCCTCCGCAAACGCCGCGACGTTCAGCAGGCACAGCGCCATGATGAGCGCCGCCGCCCATATTCTCTTAGTCCTTTTCATGTTGACCCTCCGTTTTTTCTTTACAGCTGCCGTCATGCATACGCCGTTATATTCAGCCCCTAAAGCTTAAAATCAAAAAGACCCCCGTGTCAATCGACTCGAGGATCTTAGTTTATTTATTACAATTTACGAACTTTTTCGCTGGTCAGAGGGTAGGCTTCATCGTAGGGATTATCGCCTTAGAGAAGCGTATCGTTTCACAAGTTCTTATATCCCTGCTTTTCCGGGCTTTTTTCATAGCTGCTCCCACATAACTGCTCATATCTTCCCATAACTTTTTTCCCAAAATGGGTAAATACATGGGTAAATCCAGTGGTGCTAACTAATCTTGATTTTTCCTTCAAGGCTGGCAAAACTCGCTACTTTCCGTTCCTTAGTTGCTTCGTTGTAAACGTCCATTGTAGTCTCGATATTTCGATGCCCCATGATTTCTTGAATGATTTTCAGGTTTGGCTCATTCTCGCAAAGCCGTGTGCAGAATGTATGCCGCAGATTGTGGACGCTGAAATGCGACAACAGCAGGGGTTCTCTGCATTCCAGCTTCGCCCGCTCTGTTTCGTCCCGATTGCAGTCTCGGATAATTCTCTCGATTGCTCTGTTGACTGCATGGGGCGTCAGCATTTCTCCATAGCGGTTTTGGAACACAAAGTTTGAATATCCATCGACCACGCATTGATTAACCCCGTTTTCTATCTGCCTTTGCCTTACCTGAAGCAGTGCGGCCCGAACATCCGCAAACATAGGAACGATGCGCGTACCGGCCTTTGTCTTTGGCGTAGTAATATGCATTTCCATCTTTCCGCTGTCCTGCTGACGATATATCAGATTGTGGTTGATGTCGATGATATTCTGCTTAAAATCGCAGTCCTCCCACCGAAGCCCTAGGACCTCGCCGATCCTCGCGCCTGTGCCAAGCAGCACCGTAAATAGCGGTTTCCAGTGGCAATAGGTCGATGATCCTGAGATAAATTCTATGAATCGTTCCTGCTGCGGCTCTGTCAGCGCGTGCCGCTTTGGCTTTTCCCAATTATGGCTCTTTTTTATTTCCGCCATAACCCCATCCGTAGGATTGCTCCTGATGAATCCGTCACGGACAGCTACATTGAACACCGGATGAAGTATCGTGTGGATGATCTCCATGCTGTTCGGCTTGAACCCAATATCCCTGATAAGATGGACGTAGAACTTCTTTATGTCGCTGTACTTGATTTCAGCGACATTTTTCATGCCTATCTCATCGCGGACATACTTTCCGTACATATACTTGTAGTTTGTCCGTGTTGACTGTTTGAGTTCGTACTTGGTTTCGATGTAGGCATCATAAAAGCTATTCAGCGTTGTCCTGCGCGCCGTGTAGCTGTTTACATTATCCTCCAAGTCTCGGATAATGTCCTTTTCCAGCTCCCGCAAGGGCCTTTCGTTTTTCTTGCCTTTAGGGGTGCTGTCACTCTCTGCCAATCGCCAACTGTAGACGCTCCTTGTTTCTCCGTATGCGTCCTTATAGCGGTACTCATACCTTCCGTCCTGGCGCTGACGCTCTCCCTGTCTTAATATTCTGCCTTTTTTATCTCGCTTACCTGTCATTACGGCTCCTTTCATACGAAAAGAATCCGCTTATAGGCTGTGAACAGCTTACCATAAGCGGATTCCTATTTCAAGGTTTTCCCTTTACACCAAGCTCGAATGGTCTATAAGCTGTTCAAACTTCTTCCGCTTGATTTGAGGTCTGTTGCCGTTCCAGAGGATGAAATCCGCATCCCTATTTTCGCTGATGATCCTGCGGAGCTTGTTCTCGCCGATCCTGAAGTATACGGCGGCTTCTTCTACGGAGAGGGTATACCGTTCCCAGACCGGGATCGCGATGCGCCCCTGCGTCAATTCGGTGTCGTGAGCCATGCAATACCTCTCCTGTTTATATGACGCTCTCATCGAATAAATACCCCTGAAATACCGTGCCGTTGCCGGTAATGAAGCGGCCCCGCGCGTCCTTGGGTATCTGGTCGGCGGCATCGGTGCTGTCGAGGATTATTTGCGAAAGCACGTTGTCTGCCCTGCCGCACACACGAAAATCCATGTTGTTCTTTATCTGCCCCGGGATAACGGCAGCATCTGGCCGCTGCGTTGCGAGTATGAGGTGAATGCCAAACGCCCTTCCCTGCCGCGCAATGGTGGATAACCTGCTTTCTATCTGTGATAGCAGCTTCTTGCGCTCGGAGTCGGCCCCGGTCTTGTCCAGCATCTCCGCAGCCTCATCGCAGGCGAATATAAGCCTCGGCAGAGGCCGCCTGATTTTATTGTAGCTGTCGATATCCGGGCAGCCCAGCGCCGCAAACTCCCTCTTGCGGTTTTCCAGCGCCGCAACAAGCCGGTCGAGGGTATCGAGCAGAGACTCCTCCGTAATGCACATCCGGCATTTCTCATGCCACACCTTGGGAAAATCCACGCCTCCCTTGAAATCCGCTATAAATACCCTTGCGCCTTTTTTAATGCACTGCATCAGCAGCAGCTTGAGCAAAACGCTTTTTCCGCTGCCGGTCGAACCGCCCAAAAGGATATGCGGAACGTGCGCGAGGTTGACCGTCACGGGGCCGGCATACCCCTCGCCCAGCACCAGCACAAAACTTTCGCGGGAAAGGCAGCTGACATCCCAACGCAGTACCTCCGGCCAATCCTCTCCGGCAGGAACGGCATACAGCAGCACGCGGCTCTTGCCCTTGGCGTATGCCAGCTTGACGATGGTTATCCCCAGCGCCGTCTCAATGGCGGGACGCTTTTTCTCCCAATCCTCGAGCGGAATGCTCCGGTTATTAAACTCCCAAACCGTAACGCGGGGATTGCCGCTGTCGCGGCATTTGTGGAGCAGATCCGGCGGTATACCGGCGTGGTTCACGAGGCCGATGCATTGAAGCCTGTCCCTTGCCATCCGCCGCCCTATTGGATAGAGCAGCAGCGCCGCGCCGCCAAACAGCAGATAAACAGTCAAAGCATACCGCATAAGGTGCTTCAGCGCGGGGATTTCAACCGATGCCTGCTGTGCCCAAAGATAGACAGCGATAGCAAGGTACAGCGCAGCCAATACCAGCTTAATTGTTAAATCAGGCGTACCATTCAGCCTTTGCAGCAAACCATTGAGCGCGTCCCTTTTCCGCATTTGAAGCCTTTCGTTCCTGTTCACAGCGCTACGCCGCCTTCCTTGTGCCGGATGGCAGAGCCGTCCGGCAGATACTCGATGACATTCTGCACACGGCGGAGAAAAGCACGCCACGTCTCCAGCTGATACCTCTGGATATCCATATACTGCTCGGACAAAGGGATATTGCTTGTGATGTAGACTGTTGTATAGCAGGCTACCCTGTCGGTGTACCGCGCCGGAAGCGTCAGCGGATAAATATCCAGATAATTGAGCATGGCGCTGATGGGAATCTGACTGTGAAATTCCTCCAGCACCAGCACGTCCTGGGAGTGATAAGCATCAAAACGGACGCCGTTTTTTCCGCCGTAGTCCGTAATGCGGCAGATGCTTCTGGGGTCATGCTTTGCGAAAATCCCCCATGTCTTGCCGGTTCCGCTCGCGCCGTAAAGATAGGTCACCTCCAACTTGCGGTTTTCGGCGCTGTATTTCTCCTCCAAAATGGTTTGACGAAGAATCTCGATGTCTCGGATTCTGAAAGCAAGCTTGGGGTTTTCGTCAACTATATCCATAATGGTTTTACCTTCCCGAAGCTCTTGTATAAGCGCAAACATTTCCGGCGATTCCTCCTCCTTTTCGGCGGGAAGATTGCCCCATTCCTCAAAGGCTCCGATAACGGATGTTTCCGCCTCGGCGGTATCGGCCCATTTTCCGCTTTTGGTGATATAGTCGCGGTTTGTCCTTGCGCTGCCGTAGGCCTTTTCGATATGTGCCGTGGGAAAGCGCGCCTTGATCGTTGAAAAACGGACAGGCGAGGGCGAAAACATGAAAATGTGCGTGTGATGTGTGCCGGTCGTTGCTATCGCGTCTGCCATGCAATAGTAGGACGGTGAAAAACGTAGCAGGATATCCCGGATGGAATCATGGTCGAGGCCTGCCTCCAAGGGGTTGTTGATAGTCAGCGTCCACTTGCGGGCTTGAGAATTGTTTCTAAATATATAAGTCTCCTTTGTAATTGCTGTATTGTTGTGCTGCATGCTACATTGTCGCCATAAGGGTAAGGGTATTACTGCAATTTATATCACCGGCCGGGCCGGTAATATCCTTTTTTAGCCGTTGCAGCGGGTGCAGGCGACCTTGCGCCCCCCGCCGATATCTCCGCTTGTGCAAATAAAGGCGCTTCGCTTTGGTATTAAACGAATGCACCTCGAAAGGCAGAATTTATTCTGGATCGAAAATCATATTACTTGGGCAGAAGTTCTAATAGACTGTTGGCACCGCGATTGATCTCAAGTGGTTTTTTATTACCTCGTCAAAGGGAAATGGGGCGGCGACCATACTGCTTCTGCCGTAAACGCCGATTTCTGCCGTGTTAATGTTTAAACTTTTGTCAACAAAGCTGCTATGAAGCAAGCCACTTTTCTTACTATGGTTAGGTTAATTTAACAGAGATACTATGCTGCTACCGTATTTTACAACGGCCGGGCCGATGTCAGATGCAGCCTCGAATCGGTAGCCCTGAGAGGATTATAACTCATACTTATCGCAATTTCAATCATGCATTTTCGTATTGAGAAGAATAGCACCGTATATACATGCTTATGCCACTCATCCCATTCCTTATGGTCTGAAGGCGCTTGTAGAATATAATATAAATAAAACCTCTGCTTTTACCATGGTTATATAAAAAATCCAGCCGAAGCTGGATTTTTTCAACAAAGTATTCTCATTTACGCAGGGAAATCATTATTTATTGTCATGTTTGCAGGATTGCCCATTTTTGCAGTGTCGATCACGCGAGATGTATCAACGTTGCTATAACGATAAATACTATACTCAGTCCCCATTCGATAAGAGCCAGTTTTATCGCAAACCTAAACCACTGGACAAAGCTGATTCCACCGGCGCCTATGCAGGCATTGGTCGTGGAGCTGGTAGGAATGACGCAGTCCGAAAAGCCCGCGGCACACTGGAACGCCACGACCGCAGTCTGTGCGGTAATGCCGGTCATTTGGGCAAGAGGTCCCATCAGCGGCATTACGAGAGCCGCAAGGCCGCTGCCGGAAGGCACAAATAGATTGATCACGATATTCATTAAAAACATACCTACCGCTATACAAGAGGGAGGCATCATGGACAGGACCTTTGCGAGGGCGTTGAGTATCGTGTGGAATATCATACCCTGCTCCATTACTATCAGTATGCCGCGTCCCATACCGATCACAAGACAGGCAAACATCATGGATTTGCATCCGCTGATATATACCTTACATATATCGTTACCTTTTATCCCTCCAACGATGCCGGCTATAATACCCATCGCCAAGAATATCGGAGCCATTTGTCCGGCAAACCAGTCCATCTTAAGCGCACCGTATATTATTACGCCAAAGCCCGCAATCATCACTATCAGCACCAATATATTCCGCGTGCTAAATTTAGACGGTATTGAAGACTGGACGCTGTCGCTTTCCGGCGCGGGCAGCGTCTTTTCAAGAGAATAGCAGCAACTCTTGCTCGGATCCTTCTTTACGCCTTCGGCGTACCTGATAACATAAAGTGCAGCCGCTATCAGTATTACGATATGCATGATTATTCTGTACCAGGCGCCCGAGAATATCGGCAGTCCGACGATCCCCTGAGCAACAGCGGTGGCATAGGGATTGAATGTGCCGACAGAGCTGCCGACAAAAGCGCCGCACATTACCATAGCTACGCCTGTGATGCTATCATAATGCATTCTGCGCGCAAGGGCGATACATATAGGAACGAAAATCACACACTCCGCGTCGAATCCTATTAATCCCCCCAGTACGGAAAACATCAGCATTACAACGAAGATTACCAACTTTTCCTTGCCCGCCAAGGATATTACCAGTTTATTGGTCAATATGTCTATGGTTTTTGTCTCGTTGATGACAGCGAACGATCCGCCGGCTATCATTACAAAGAATATCAGCGAAGCCATTGAAACCAGGCCGCTGGGTATAGCGTTAAAAAATTGATAGAGATTCACGGGGCTCTGCTCTACCCTTTGATATGTCCCGGGTATCAGTATTGCGCGTCCGGATTCATTCACGGCCGTTTCAAACTGCCCCGCAGGAACTATGTAGGTCAAAACCGCGCATATAATGAGTATTACAAAAATAAGCAGGTAAGTGTGCGGCGGCTCCTTCATCAGAAGCTGCGCAAAAGGCCTTTTCTTGCTATTGCTATCCATTGTTTTCTCCTTTCAAAATATGTTACATCATAGTTGAATGCTCAAACGCATTATGCAAAAGAGAAACGCCGTTTTTGGCGGCAAGCACGCCCTTGGCGTATACGGAGTCTATTTCCAGATCCTTTCCGAGCAGTATTAGATCAGCATCCTGTCCCTCCTGTATGCCTCCCTTTCTGGGGTACATACCTATCGACTTTGCCGCGTTGGTGGAAACCACTCTTATTGCCGTTTCGAGGGGCAGATTCTCCTTGAGTACGATGTCCCTGAATTCTGAAAACATCGATTCTACCGTTGTTACAAACAATCCCTTAAATGTTCCGTCTTCATCGTATACGGCCATGCTGCCGTTTGCATCCGAGCTCATGGTAATACGCTCTATATCTACGCCTGCCTCCAGGCAGCGCCTTACCGCTTCGCTGGGCTTTACCGAATCGGGCAGCCCATATTCAGGCCCTATTCCGGTCGTTATATCTATCGTGCCGCCCATTTTTGCAAACTCTATGGCGTCCTCAAACAGAGCCTTATCCCTGTTTATGTGAGTAGGAACGAGCAGATAGGGCGGAATCTCCGTCTCCCTTATTATATCCTTGAGCATGCTCAATTTGCGGGCGCCAACTCCCAGGTGAATATGTGTGTAACCTCTTTTCCCGCCTGCAAGCCCGCCTGTGTAAGCCTGAGCCGCAAGCTGCTCCACCATAGCTTTTGTGGGCTGGGAGGATCTTCTGTCGGATATTGCGGTCTTTGCTCCTATGACCTTATCTATAAATATCATATCCCGACGAACAGAGCCGGTAAGCGTGGCAGAGGGCATTTCAAAGGAGCCGGTCAACATTCTGGCCGTTATTCCCTCCTCCTCAAGAGCGCAGGTCTTTGCATATAGTGCTTCAATATTACGCGCCGTGCCGTCAGTTCCGTGAAGTGCGACTATCGTGGTTATGCCATGCTTTACTATATTGCTTATCTGCATTTCCGGAGTCCGTGTAGCAAAGCCCGCCTCGCCGCCAGCTCCGATGACATGAACGTGCTGATCGACAAAGCCCGGCACCAATGTCTTGCCCTCGGCCTCAACTGTCTTTACGTTCAATTCAGAGTAATCTCCGGCAATCCTATCGGCAATTTTGATCACCTTGTCCCCTTCTATGAGGACGTCCTTCCTGCCCATCGGAGCAGGGGAGTATACATTTGCATTACGTATTAGCAGCATACTTTTATTCCTCTCTGTGATTTGTCAAATTGTAACAAAGAACTGTGATCATCGCCGCTGCGTGACGTCCCGCGCGGATATGACAAAACATTATAATATTATAATATTATAATGTTTTAAA